>Ga0315912_10000057_pt1 | contig 308950 bp, 238 predicted proteins | sample VfabasoilMG_FD_204469 | JGI IMG/M metagenome (GOLD analysis project Ga0315912, IMG submission 204469) | Garden soil microbial communities collected in Santa Monica, California, United States - V. faba soil | ecosystem: Environmental > Terrestrial > Soil > Garden | place: USA: California... | reverse complement strand
CAGCGCACAAATGTGTGCGCTCCCATCAAACTCAACATTCCCGCGCCGCCTGCTCCCTCAGATAGAGTGAAGAATGTTCCCCGGCGCAACGAAGTGCAATCTTGGAGGGGTTCGGAAAAACGCCGACATGCACACTGAATCGCATTTGTTTCGCTATTGCTTCAATGAGTCGAATCATTTACACCAGCGGGAAAGACAATATCCCCTCATAACCTATCTTCGGTTCAAACCTGAACTGCTATGAGAAAAATTCTGCTCCTTCTCACCCTCATCTCCGTCCACTTTTCATTGTCGGCGCAGCAATTCAATGCCCGGCCGGGTGGAACACAAAAGCCGCCACTTCATGGTAAACATTGGATGGCGGTGACGGGGAAACCCCTCGCCGCTACAGCAGGCTCCATGATCTTTCAAAAAGGAGGTAACGCCGTTGACGCAGCTTGCGCGATGCTCGCCGCTACCTGCACCATGTGGGATGTCTTAAGCTGGGGTGGAGAAACGCAGGCACTCATCTACAATCCGAAGACGGGAAAAGTCATCGGCATCAACGCGCTCGGCGTGGCGCCCACCGGGGCAACACCGGAATTCTTCAAAGGTAAAGGCATGAACTTTCCTCCCGAATATGGTCCACTCGCTGCGGTAACGCCAGGGACACCGGGAGGACTCTGCACCATGTTGGCAGAATATGGTACGATGAGTTTGAAAGACGTGCTCTCACCCGCGATGGAGATGGCAGCGGGGTATCCCATCGAGGCACAAACGGCAAATAGTCTTGAGCGACAAAAGGCGATGATCAAAACCTGGCCTTATTCAAAGGCTGTCTTCTTTCCACACCTGGGGGAAACCCGCGAAGCACCAGAAGCAGGTGAGATCTTTAAGCAAAACGATTTGCTTCAAACATTAACCAGAATGGTAGAAGCTGAGCAGCAGGCCCTCAAGAAAAAGAAAACACGCAAGGAAGCTATCTACGCTGCGATGGACCGCTTCTACGAGGGCGACATTGCCCAGGAGTTTGTGAGAGGTTGCCAGGAACAAGGTGGACTGATTACCATGGACGACCTCGCAAAATGGAAGGTTCTGCAAGAAGAACCTCTTCACGTAAATTACAAAGGCATCGAAGTATACAAGCTGCAACAATGGACGCAGGGACCTATGATGCTGCAGGCGCTGAACATCCTGGAGAACATCGATCTCAAGTCGATGGGATTCAATTCATCGAAGTACATGCATACGCTTTACCAGGTGATGAACCTCACGTTCGCAGATCGCGACTTTTACTATGGCGACCCTAATTTCGCTCCCGAAGAACCGATGAAAGGCCTGCTCTCCAAAGAGTATGCGAAAGAACGTGTGAAAGATATCAACTGGACAAAGAATGATACACACGCTGCGCCGGGCGATCCATATCCATTCGAGGGCAAAACGAATCCCTACACGGACTACCTCAGGCAATGGAAGGGAACATTGAATAGCACACCCCAATCTCCGCTCGACGAAGAATACCTCAAGCGTGTATGGGCTGGAACAACTTCTGTTGAAGCTGCCGATGAAGAAGGATGGGTGGTGTCGATCACGCCCAGCGGCGGTTGGATTCCTGCATGCATTGCCGGCAAGACCGGCATCGGCATGAGTCAGCGCATGCAAAGTTTTGTTTGTGATCCAAAGCTAAATCCTTTCAATGTTGTTGAACCTGGCAAGCGGCCGCGTGTGACCCTCACCCCGACGATGGCGCTGAAAGATGGAAAACCATTCCTTTCTTTTGCTGTTCAAGGCGGAGACACGCAAGATCAAAACCTCCTGCAATTCTTTCTCGATGTAGTGGAATTCGGAATGACCGTGCAAGAAGCCGTTGAAGCGCCAAACATCAACACGTATCAATTTTACCTTTCGCTCGGCGGCGAAGATCGTAAGCCGATGCCGGGCGGCCTGCTCATTCACGACAGCACACCGCCTTATGTTCAAAGCGAGTTGCTAAAGATGGGGTATCGCCTGATGACGGATGATCGAACCTCCGGTCCTATCAACGCCATTTATTTTGATTGGAAGCATGGTAGCTTCTGGGGCGGATCGAGCAATCATGGAGAGGATTATGGGATCGGCTGGTGACACTAATAGTCATTGGTCACCGGTTGCCGGTCGGTTACCAGTTGGGAGTTGTAGTCATCAGTATGTCGCTGGTCGATGATTACCGGTAACTGGCAACTGGTGACTGGCTACCTCCTTTCTACTTCACCTCGTAGGCGACTTCCATTACTTTCACCACCTCGCCCGAGCGATTCTTGATCGGTGAGAAGCTGGAGCGGATTGTAATTATTTCGCCCTTGCGGTTGATGCGTTTGAACACGCCTTTCTTCGGATATCCGGCGCTCAGGTCTTTCCAGAACTGGCGATACTCTTCGCTGGCTTTATCGTCCTTGGAAACAAGAATCCGGTGATGTTCTCCGAGAACATCATCCTGCGTATAACCAAATAGCTCGAGGAAGTTGCTGTTCACCTTGGCGATGGTTCCGTCTGTATTGTAGTCAGAAACCGCTAATGAACTATGCACTGCATTTAATGTACTTTCCGACTCAGACTGACTGCGTTGCATTTCTTCCTGCGTTGCCTGGAGTTCTTCCATGTTCTGACGCATCTCTTCTTCCTGCGCGCGCATCTGCTCCGTCATCTCCTGTGATTCTTCCAACAGTCGCTGCGTGCGTGCGTTGATCTTCACCGACGAAATGGTCGAGGCAATGCTCTCAGCAATTTTCTGAACGAATTCAATTTCAAAATCCTGGAAGAAATTGAAAGAAGCCAATTCCACAACGCCAAAGATCTGATCGTTCACCTTCAGCGGCACAATTAACACGCTGGTCGGATTGGCATCACCAAGTCCGGAAACAATGCGAACGTAATTCTGCGGTACTTCCGTCAGGTAAACGGTGTCACCCTCCTGCCAGGCTTGTCCGGCGAGGCCTTCGCCTTTGTGTATCTTTTGATTGAGGAATTTCTTCTTGTCCCATGCATAGCACGATTTCATGGACATCGTCGGCTCTTCTTCCGAGGCATCATCCATGATGTAGAGCGCGCCCTGGTTGGCCTTCAGGTATTTCACCAGGTTACCGACGATCTCATCGGAGAGTTTCGCGAGGTCGTTGTTATTAGTTCGAAGGATCTCGCCAAATTTCGCCTGACCTTCAGTGGCCCAATTGCGTTTCTTATCATCCTCGGCCACCTTCGAGAGGTTATTGCGCATGTTGATCAGCGCATTGCCGAGTACATCGTGCTCGCTGAGTGGCTTGAATTCGGTGCTATAACTTCCTTTACCAATGTTCTCTGCAAAAAGGCTCGTGGACTTTAGCCCACTCACCAGGTTATCCATGGCCACGGCCATTTCACCAATTTCATCGTTGCTGAATTTGGCCTGCTTTTCTTCCACCAACTCCCCTCGACCGAGTTTCACAACAACGTTCTTGAGGAATTCGACAGGTTTTGTAATCGCGCGCATCAGGAATATGGCGCTCATCAATCCGATGATAATAATTCCAGATCCAAGGATGAGCGTATAGTTCCGCAAGCTTCGTACAGAATCCGTTATATCGGTATCCGACTGGGCCGTTACGGCGTCTTGCTTTCTGGCGATCTGATCCAGTCGCCGGATCAAATCTGTCGTACGCGGAATGATTTGGCTTTCGATAGCGTCCTCGGCGAGAAGCTTGGTCAGCGGGTCTTCATAGTTTTCAAAAGACTGAAGGTTGGCCATGATAGACTCCTTCTGAATGTTAATGAGCGTATCAAATTTCAAGAACACGGTATCCATCCAGCGTCGCTGGCTGTCGCTTTGCCAGGTAGGCATGAGTTTCGAAATCTCATCGTATAGGGCCGGATAGTCGCTGTCCTGCAATTGTTTCAACGCCTGTTTGTCTTCCTGGTTGGTTTGAAGATAAACCCAGTTGGTGACCAACATCTTCGACCGCGTCACTAGCAAGATGAAGTCCTGTATGGCTACGGAAGAAGGCCGGTATACTTCACTGGAACTCTTGACAGCCCGGTCGATCACATTTCGCTTCCAGAAAATGATCACGACGTTCACAACAAAGAGGACTATCAAAATGAGAAAACCACCGAGTATTTTATTCCCGATGGTTAGCCTCAACGCAAATTGTTTGCTTTTACCTTTTTCTTCCATACACAGGTTTAGATCAATATAGCGAGACGTGACAGCTCGTTACTGACTTTCAGGTTTTGTTTGGTAATGGCTGCCTGGTTTAATTCAAACACCAATTTACCATCTTTCACGATAAAATTGATATTGCTACCTTTTGCTCCCATTCCAGGCTCTTCCGTCACTACCAGAATGCTTTGCGTGCTTACTTTGGTCAGGACGTTGTCGATCATCGATGATTTGGCGGCCGGCACGTACAGGATATTGCATTTCCTGATTTCGGCAGCACTTGAAATCTTCGTCACTTTAATCGCCCGTTCTCCAGAAGCGCCCACTACTTTCTTGGATTGAGCCATGGCCTTCAATTCTTCCAGGATCGGCGCATCGCCCAGCACCAGAATCTCGAAATCTCCAGTATTGTAGTCGTCTGGCCACAGCACATACTTCGTAAAACTAAAGATGAATACCGACTGGAATTTGTGTGCTTGCGAATACCCCTGGCTTGCGACTGAAACGATCAAGGTCAGGATTAAGAAAGCTCTTTTCATGCTCTGGTAATTATACTGTTTCTTTAATAAGCATGCAAAAATATGCCCGTTCATATCTAAAAATGGTTAAAAATTGCCCTATTTCTCACGTTACAGGGTATTGCAAGAAGTTCGCCAAATTTACGGATAAAGACAATCCTGGGCAGGTTTTTGGTAACCACCAAACCAATAAAAAAGCAGCCGATAATCATCAGCTGCTATTCAATTCAAAGTCTTACGTCGAACCGCGAAGGCCTAGGTAGCCCAGGTCTTTCCGTTGCCGGCCTCTGAAACCGGAATGCAGCCTTTATATGATCCTGGAACGGCTACATACTGCAGCACTTGCGTTGCCCCCACCTCGGAAGTAAAGAAGCCCAGCATCGTAAGTTCCTTCATGGTGAGAATGAATGGTCTGTGTTCGGGTTTGTTCTCGCCTTTCTGTTCAGCCACGGCTTCACCATGTACCTTGATAACGAACGCGGTCTGAGCCTCCTCGTCGAGGTCGTTGAAGGAACTGCCTTGCGCAGTCTTGCAGGCTTCGTCAAAGGCTTGTAGTCCGCTCATAAAGCGGTCCTGTTCCTCTTTGGTGTATACATCCTTTACCATGAGATCGATAAAACCTGGAACGCCCACGTCCTTAGCGCCCGGCGTATCCGTCTTGGGAAGGATAATTTCCGCTACCTGCGACACCAGAATTCCCTGGTCTTCCGTCAGGAATACGGGCTTCCAGTCAATCGTAGGCTTGGCCTTACATCCTTTCAGTACGCCCATGATGGTGGAAGCGGAAACGGCTCCGCCCATGATCAATGCTGTGCGTCTTAATGCTTCTCTGCGATCCATATTATTGCTCAGTTTCTGCTTTAAAATGTCGGACTATCAAATGTTCATTTTCTTCAACTCGCTCACCGCGTATTCTGCAGCACGAGCCGTGAAGGCCATATACGTCAATGAAGGGTTTACGCATGACGCCGATGTCATGAACGATCCATCCGTGATAAACACATTCTTGCAGGCATGCACCTGGTTGAACTTGTTCAAAACAGACGTCTTTGGATCTTTACCCATTCGCGCGGTACCCATTTCGTGTATACCCAAGCCAATACCGATCTCGCGATCGTTCTTCTTAACGTTTTTCACGCCGGAAGCTTCCAGCATTTCGGCCGCATCGTCGGCCATGTCCTTACGCATCTTCAACTCGTTATCGCGTAAGTAGGCGTCGAACGTCAATGTCGGAAGACCATACTTGTCTTTTTTCTCCTTGTTGAGCGTCACGAGGTTGTCGTGGTAAGGAAGTATCTCTCCAAATCCACCCATACCGACTGACCATGCTCCCGGTTTAGCGGCTGTCTCTTTCAAGTCCGCGCCAATACTCAATTCTGCTACCAGCTGGTTCCAGCCTTGTCGATTCGCGCCACCTTGATAACCGAAGCCACGGACATAATCGCGTTTATCTTTTCCAATATTTCTAAAGCGCGGAATGTAGAATCCCGCGGTTTTGCGGCCGAAGTAATACTTGTCGTCATAACCATCCACACTTCCGGATGCACCGACGTTCAGGTGGTGGTCCATGATGTTGCTTCCCAGTTCTCCGCTGTCATTTCCAAAGCCATTCGGGAAACGCTTGGAAACTGAATTCATCATGATGAAAGTTGATCCAAACGTAGAGGCACACAGGAAAATAATCTTGCCGTAGAACTCATGTTGCTCGCCGGTTTCGGCGTCGAGCACTTTTACGCCGGTTGCGCGTCCCTTCTGCTCGTCGTAGATCAGTTCGTGTACAATTGAATTCGGACGCAGTGTCATGTTGCCGGTCTTCTCTGCTGCGGGAAGTGTCGATGAGTTACTGCTAAAGTATCCACCATACGGGCAGCCGCGGCTGCAAAGGTTTCTGTATTGACAGGTTCCGCGTTGTGGACTGTGCGGAAGCGGCGCCGTAGCATTCGCTACGCGTCCCGTCGTGACGAGACGTCCAAATTTATCCTTAACAGAATTCCGCAGATCCGACTCAACGCAATTGAGTTCCATGGCAGGAAGAAACTTGCCATCCGGAAGTGCGTGATAATTTTCACTTTGTCCGCTCACGCCGATGAAACTCTCCACATAATCATACCAGGGCGAGATGTCCTTGTAGCGCACGGGCCAGTCAACCGCTATCCCTTCTTTCGCGTTGGCTTCAAAATCCAGATCGCTCCAGCGATAGCTGTGACGTCCCCACATGATGGAACGACCACCGACGTGGTAGCCGCGCATCCAGTCGAAGCGGTGAATTTCTGTGTAAGGGTTTTCGAGATCGTTAACAAACCAGTGCTTGGTAGTTTGATGCGTTGTATATCCGGTTCTGTTTTGTACGCCCTGTTGTTTGAGGTCCTCCTGCGTAGGTCTGCCTGCGTACGGAATCTTCCAGGGATCCAACGTCGCTGTGGGATAGTCGGGGTGCTTCACCATCCGACCGCGTTCCAGAACCAGCGTCTTTAATCCTTTCTCGGTAAGCTCTTTCGCTGCCCAGCCCCCGCTTATACCGGTGCCCACGACAATGGCATCAAAAGTATTCTTCTTTTCGGCGTCTATGTTGAGGTTCATGTACTGATTTAAGTTTGCTTAAAATTAGAGTTTTCAGTGGATTTATTCTGCAAATTATATCAGCGGCAAAATAATATTATTTACACCCCTCGGTGCACCTACTAATGAATCAATAAGATCGGGTTTTATTTTTTGGCGTGATCGACATTCCGATTGACGGCAAACAAAAGCGCGATTCCAATCGCGTAATATCCTGCTAACCTCAAGTAATTTAGCTGCTCCCATCGCTGCGCGCGCTTGGTCAAAGCCAAATCAACGGTATCCGAGAACGATGCCGAGGCAATCACGCCGGTCTCGGGCGCGAAATACAACATGGTGACCACGCGAATGAGGATCGTCCCTGCGAAACAGAATAGCAGCATTCTCCTTCGAAAGATCGAAACCCTCCAGTTGAAAATCAGGGCGACAACAAACAGCAACTCCGTGAGCGGGTGAAAGATTATCCAGAACTTGATCGGGAAAAAACCATAAGGGCCCTGTAGCATCGACAGCGACTGCGGCGGAGCGCTGGCTACTTTGTGCGTGACATTAATCGCTTCGTAATTTCCACCACCCAACAGTATGAGAAATGAAAGGGTGAGTGCAATGATGGTAAGATTGGAAAGTCTTATCCTGGAGTCAGTCATAGGTTGAATTTTCCCTTAGACTCCGACCTTCTCAAAAAGGTTTCAGCGTTCGACTATTCTACTATTTCAGCCAGTTCCATCCAGCGGGTAGTCTTCGACTCAATAGCATTTTCGATTTCCTTAATCTCCTTCGACCATTGCTGAAGTTGAACGTGGTCGGAAGTACCACCGGTTAAGAGACTTGTAACGCTTTCCTTCTTCTCTTCCAGCGCGGCAATATCGCGTTGAAGCTGTTCGTATTCTTGTTTCTCCTTGAAAGACGGCTTTTTCTTTTCGGGCGTCACAGCTTTTTCTTCAACCTTCGGTGCCGGTGCGGCAGCTTTGGCTGCTGAAAATGCTTCCTGCTCTTCAACCCAATCGCGATAGTCAGAATAGTTACCGTTGAACAACCGGATCTGCCCGTCGCCTTCGAATACAAAAAGCTGATTGACCAGGTGATCCATAAAATATCGATCGTGGGACACGAGCAACAAGCATCCCGTGAATTTATCGAGGAAATCTTCCAACACATTCAGCGTGTCGATATCAAAATCATTGGTCGGCTCATCGAGGATCAGGAAGTTGGGATTGGTAACCAACAACTTGAGCAACTGTAACCGCTTCTTCTCTCCACCGCTTAACTTGTCGATGTAGTTGTATTGCTTCTCGGGCGGAAACAAAAATGAATCCAGGAATTTCGATGCAGAAACCTGTGAGCCATCGGACAACGTGATGAACTCTGCGATCTCTTTGACTTCTTCAATGAGACGGTTCCCCGGATTTAGTGTAATCGATTCCTGTGTGAAATATCCATATTTGGTCGTAACACCGGGCGTTATTTCTCCCTTGTCTGGCTTCGACTTTCCTGTCAGCATATCCAGGAAGGTAGACTTCCCTACGCCGTTTTTTCCGACGACGCCGATGCGGTCGTTCTTTTTAAAGACGTAAGAGAAATCAGTAACGATAGGAAGCGCTCCATACTTTTTAGAAATGTGCTCCACTTCCAGAATTTTTCCACCCTGCCGCGCTTCCTTGATATCCAGTTCGAGTTTATCCCTGCGCAGATCCTGAGACGCTTTTTCCTGAAGATCGTAAAAGGCTTCGATGCGGTACTTCGCTTTCGTGCCCCGTGCCTTCGGTTGGCGGCGCATCCATTCCAGTTCCTTCTTTAACAGGTTTCGCGCCTTGGATACTTCGGCTTTCAATATTTCTTCGCGTTGCTCTTTCTTCTCCAGGAAGTAAGCGTAGTTACCTTTATAGTGAAAGAGTTTTCCTCTGTCGATTTCAATAATCTCTGTAGCCACCTTGTCGAGGAAGTATCGATCGTGCGTCACCATGATCAAGGTGATGTTCGTACCCGACAAATAATTCTCCAACCACTCGATGGCGGACAAGTCAAGGTGGTTGGTGGGTTCATCCATGATGATCAGGTCCGGCTCGATCAACAGAAGTTGGGCGAGGAAAATTCTTTTCTTTTGACCTCCCGAAAGCTCTCCGAATTTTTTGTCGAAATCGGGTACTCCTAATTTCTCGATGATCTCGTGCGCCTTGGCTTCGTAACCCCAGGCGTTAAGCTCCTCCATCTTCTCCAACACCGCTTGCATTCTCTCCGGAGATGTATCCGGATGATGGATACAGTCTTCGTATTCTTTTACGACTTTGGCGATTTCATTGGTATCACTGAACAGTAGATCCTTCACCGTGAGATTGTCGTCAACCATGGGTTGCTGGGTCAGGTATCCGAGGCGGATGCCTTCGCGGAGACTTACTTTTCCCCCGTCCGATTGAATTTCGCCCGTAAGGATTTTTAGCAAGGTTGATTTACCCACACCATTGTTTCCGACCAGGGCGTATTTTTCGCCCTGCGCGATGCCCAGCGTCAGGTCTTTGAATAGCCAGCGATCATTGAAGGTTTTAGCGATATTCTCGGCGGAAAGGTAATTCACAGCATTAAAAAATTTCAGGCGACAAAGGTAATCTAAATATTGGATGGCGCGACTATCGAACGCGAAGATCGCACACACTGCACATGATTTTTTTACACACAACACAACGACGATTTCGTCTGGTAAAACACCCCTTTATCAAAAAAGGCGAGGTTCTGTTCCCTACTCCTGATAGAATTATGTTTCAAACACCACCTTCATGAAACGGACCCTCATTTTATCATGCTTCCTTTTGTTCTTCGTCGTTGCCTTCGGGCAGTCCCCGGCAGACATTAACGTCATTGCATACTACGCCGCCGGTCCGGCCAAAGTCGACAGCATCGATGCCGCTAAACTCACGCACATCATTTTCAGCTTTTGCCACTTGCAGGGAAACCAACTGAAGGTTGACAACGCAACTGACGCCGAGACCATCACGAAGTTGGTTCAATTGAAGAAGCGCAATCCTGACTTGAAGATTATTTTGTCGTTGGGAGGTTGGGGCGGATGCCAGCCTTGCTCTGATGTATTCAGCACAGCGGCTGGCCGAACGGAATTTTCAAAATCGGTTTTGCAACTCTGCCAACAGTACGGCACCGATGGCATCGACCTCGATTGGGAGTATCCGGCCATCGAAGGGTATCCGGAACATGCCTTTAAAGCGGAAGACAAACCAAACTTCACCGCATTGGTGCTTGAACTGCGTAAAATATTGGGTACGAAATATGAAATTAGTTTTGCGGCTGGCGGTTTTGAGAAATTTTTGAAGGAGTCGATCGACTGGAAGGCAGTGATTCCCGTGGTCGATCGCGTGAACTTAATGACCTACGACCTCGTGAATGGTTACTCTACACAGACAGGCCATCACACCGCGTTGTATTCACGACCTGAACAAAAGGAATCCACCGACAACTGCGTTCAATATCTCATCAAGGCTGGCATTCCAAGAGACAAGCTGGTCATTGGCGCAGCGTTTTACGGAAGAATGTGGGAGAATGTATCCCCTACCAAAAACGGACTTTATCAATCGGGCAAATTCAAATCTTTCGTGCCTTACGCGAACGTAGTTAAACTTACTCCACAGGACGGCTTCACCTTCTACTGGGATGAAACCGCTAAAGCTCCTTACCTGTACAACAGCGCGAAAAAATTGTATGTCACCTACGACGATCCACGGTCGATGAAACTCAAAACACAATATGCCATCGACCAAAAGCTGGATGGTATCATGTTTTGGGAATTGTCAAACGATGCGAAGACTGGGAGTTTGCTGGATGCGATCAATGATGTAAAAAAACGAAAGTAAAGGCAGTCGAAATTAGCCATGGATTCTTTGTGACCCTTGGCGTCTTGGTGCCTTAGTGGCAAAAAATAAAGTACACCAGGTTATTCTGCCACGAAGGCACTATGGCACTAAGTAACCACAAAGAGTTCGTGGAAAAGTTGTGAGACGCAGGGCGCCCTTCTTGGGTTGGAAAAGAAAATCGGGGTGGAGCGGGTTAAAGTATTTTTAAAAATTCTGACTTGAAATTCAGCGCTAACTTTGTAAGTTTGCGCTCCCAAAAAACGTAAAACGCGAAAGATCAAACGGTTAACGCGTTCACGTAGCAAGTTAATGGCGCGGTAGCTCAGGTGGTTAGAGCGTTGGATTCATAACCCAAAGGTCGGGGGTTCAACTCCCCCCCGCGCTACTTTAGAACCGGCATATCTCACACCTTCCGGTTTTTGTATTCCGAAAAGTCAGGTCGAACAGGTTGATAATCGCCAAACAACAATGGCGACGTAAAAATCATGTCGGCAGATGCTCGGTTGCACGCCACCGGAATATTCCAGAGTGCCGCCAGGCGCAGGAGCGCTTTGATATCCGGATCGTGTGGCAACGGTTCCAGCGGATCCCAGAAGAAAACCAGCAAATCTACTTTGGCCTCAACGATCAGGGCGCCAATCTGCTGATCTCCACCCAATGGCCCGCTTTGCAATTGCATTACCGGTCGCCCGAGCTCCGCCTGCAACAATCTTCCGGTCGTGCCGGTCGCGACAAGGTCACACTTGGAAAGCGTGCCGATATTAAACTTTGCCCATTCGATCAGTTCTTGCTTCTTGTTGTCATGCGCAACCAAAGCGACACTTTTGTTCTTCATAGGGAAGTAGTTGAGGGTTAGTAAAGTCCACAGTCCACAGTCGACGATCCACAGTTGTGTGGGCTTGGGGTGTGAGTGCGTTTGGACTAAAAAACAAACCCTAAACCCGCACCCACACGGCCGTGGACCGTGGGCAATCGACTGTGGACTCTTCAAGATTAATAATTTTTGATCATTGACAGTTAATTCCGAAATTCTATTTTTGCCAGCCTGTTTAGAAAAAAATGGAACAAGAGAATCTCATACGGTGGGTTGAACAGATTGCAAAGGAGATCTCGCAACCCGTAAAGAATGTAAAAGCTGTTGGTGATTTGCTCGGCGAAGGATCGACCGTGCCTTTCATCTCCCGGTATCGCAAAGAGGTGACCGGCAGCATGGACGAAGTAATGATCACCACCATTCGTGATCGCATCGAACAGCTCCAGGAACTCGACAAGCGTCGCGAGTCCATCATCAGCTCTATCGAAAAACAAGGCAAGCTCACGCCTGGTTTAATGTCGCAAGTGGTTGCGGCGGAAACGCTGGCCGAACTGGAAGATATTTACCTTCCTTACAAACCCAAGCGGAAAACCCGCGCAAGCGTTGCCAAAGAAAAAGGTCTGGAACCACTGGCGCTCAAGATTTTTGAACAGGAGAGGTTTGACACCACCCAGTTCGCGCAATCATTTATTGATGCAGAGAAAGGTGTCAACAACATTGACGAAGCCTTGGAAGGCGCCCGCGACATCATCGCGGAAATGATCAGTGAAAATCCCGATACGCGCAAACGTGTTCGCGACTTGTTCTGGAGCGAAGGCGTGGTCGAATCGCATATCTTAAAAGGCAAAGAATCCGACGGTCAAAAGTTCAAAGACTACTTTGAATGGAACGAACCGATCGCGAAAACTCCCTCCCACCGTTTGCTCGCCATGCGACGCGGCGAAAAGGAAGGAATCCTCGCACTCGACATTTATCCTCCGGAAGAAATGGCTATCCTTTCTATGGAGCGCCAATACATTAAAAATGAAAACGACGCAGCCGGCCAGGTAAAACTTGCTATCAAAGATTGTTATAAGCGCCTTCTCCGCCCTTCCCTCGAAACGGAAGTTCGGATGGAATCAAAAATTAAAGCAGACGAAGAAGCGATAAAAGTATTCGCGTCGAACTTGAAAGAACTTCTTCTCGCTGCGCCGCTGGGTCAAAAGAATGTTCTCGCACTCGATCCGGGATTCCGGACCGGTTGCAAAGTGGTTTGTCTTGATCGCCAGGGAAAACTCCTTCACCACGATGTCATCTATCCACACGAGCCGCAACGCGAAGCGGCAAAGTCAGGCGCGTTGATTAAGTCACTCTGCGAAAAGTTTGACATCGAAGCCATTGCCATCGGAAATGGAACGGCAGGTCGCGAGACCGAATCGTTTGCCAAGTCGATTGGTTTGAACAACAAAATCCTCATCGTGATGGTGAATGAAAGCGGAGCTTCGGTGTATTCAGCATCAGAAGTTGCCCGCGATGAATTCCCGGACAAGGACGTTACGGTACGTGGCGCTGTCTCGATCGGACGAAGATTGACTGACCCGCTGGCGGAACTTGTGAAGATTGATCCTAAATCAATCGGTGTTGGTCAATATCAACACGATGTCGATCAAACCAAACTCAAGCAAGGTCTTGACGATGTAGTGATGAGCTGCGTGAACTCTGTGGGCGTTGAGGTAAACACCGCAAGCAAGGAGCTCCTCTCCTACGTTTCTGGTTTGAGCTCAGCATTAGCTAAAAATATTGTGGAATACCGCAACCAGAACGGGCCATTCAAAGATCGTGCGTCGTTGATGAAAGTAACTCGCCTGGGTGAAAAGGTATTCGAGCAAGCGGCTGGTTTCCTTCGTATCCACGATGCGGAGAACCCGCTTGATTCCAGCGCGGTGCACCCGGAAAGTTATTCAATCGTCGAGCTGATGTCGAAGGACATGAATTGCTCGGTGAAAGAACTGATGAGCAGCGGCGAATTGCGCAAGCAACTGGATCTGAAGAAGTATGTTTCTGAGAAAGTAGGTCTTCCTACGCTCACTGACATCCTGGTCGAATTGGAAAAGCCAGGTCGCGATCCGCGCAAAGTATTTGAGATCTTTAACTTCACTGACGGCGTCAATACCATCGGCGATCTAAAAATCGGCATGAAGCTTCCTGGAATTGTTACCAACGTAACGGCGTTCGGCGCCTTCGTCGACATCGGTGTTCACCAGGATGGATTGGTGCACATCAGTCACCTTGCCGACAAGTTTGTAAAGGACCCGAAAGAAGTTGTGGCCGTTCAACAGAAAGTGAAAGTAACCGTGGTGGAAGTGGATGTTCCGCGCAAGCGAATCGGACTTTCCATGAAGAGCGATCCGTTCGCTGATCAACCTCAACCAACAAAATCCGCACCGAAGGTTAGAAAGGATAAGCCGAAGGAGAAAGAGGTGAGTATGGAGGAGAAGTTGGCGATGCTCGTGAATAAGTTTAAGAAGTAGGAATAGGTTACCGGTGGCCAGTTGCCAGTAGCCGCTGACCAGCATCTGGCGACTTATGACTACACATCCCACTGGTGACTGGTAACCGGCAACCGGTGACTAGTAACAAATGACCGACGAACATTGACGGGCTAATGCCTTCTTCGGTACGCCGGCTTGCCCTTCGTTTTCACGGTCATCAACTTCTTGCTGGAGTTCATGCGGTAGTTGGGCGACATGAAGGAATTGTTCTTCACCTTCTTCCGGTACTTGTCGCTCTGGTGCATGGGGCGACCCTTTGCCTGATACATCGATATGGTCTTCCTCCGGATAGCCAACGCTTTCGTGTTAATGGTCCGGGCATTTTTTGATTTGGTGTAAAAACTCTCATCGCGGAAATCGAGGCGGATTGTAATTTCGTTGGCTGCTCCCACACTCTTGTTGAAATCGCCCAGGAACATATCACGGCTGTATCCTACTAATATTCTCTTCTTGAATTTCAATGCAGCCGTCATGCTCATGGTACCGCCGGTGCGGTAACTTCCGCCCAGCGTGGCGAAGTCATTGTAAGTATAAAAAAGTCCGGCATCGAACTGAGGTTCTCCTTGTGCGAAGCTTCGATAAATCAGCGTAGGTTCCAGCACGTCGCGGTCATTCGCTAACGGAACCATGAACTGAACGAAGCCTGAATAAAAAGCCGGAAAATCCGCCGTGCTATCAGAGATACCTAACATGGAGCCGATTCGATTAGCCGCGGCGCCAAGCTTCATATATTTCGACTTATAGCTCAAACCAAATGAATAATCAACGTGATTTTGCGACGCTTCGGATCGTAGCAGTTGATCGTTGCCATCCACCACGTCGGCTTTTGAAGGATCTACTTTCAAATTGTTATACTCGACCGAAACACCCATCGAGAACATGCGATCATCCGTGATCTTAACGTGATAGGCAAAAGCAGCAGAACCGTAAATTGTTTCGGTTATCCCAATCTTGTCCTGGTAGAAATTCAAGCCCGTGCCGAATTTGTGTTGAGCAAAAGGAGTATGAATGCTGAACATGTTGGTTGACGGCGCGTCCTGCACGCCAGACCACATCGTGCGATGTGAAAGTGTAAGCGAGCCAAACGTGTTGCCCGCCACGGAGGGATTATACAGGAATGAGTTGGTGAGTTTCTGTGTGAACAGCGGAACATCCTGTGCAAAGGCCACCACCGTCCAGGAAACCAACAAGAATATGAGTAGAGGTCTTTTCATCTAGTTGCTCTTTAATACCGTTACCGTTCTCGAAAATACTTCGCCGTTATAGCGCACCACGCAAACGTAGTTGCCGGAAGGCAGGTAGTTCTCACCCTTCTTCAAATCCCAGTCATTGGCATACCCTTTCTGCCGGAATACTTCCGCGCCCCAGCGATCCAACAAGATCACTTCGTTATCGGGAAATTTCTCGATGTGCACGATGGTCAGGAAGTCGTTGTCGCCATCGCCGTTGGCGGTCACTACATTTTTGATGGAGAATGTGCCGAGTTCGCTCCCGAGTACTTCGAACGATTTAGAATCGGTCGCGGTGCAGCCGTGCGTATCGGTTAACATCAGGTCAACCGTAGTACTTCCGGCAGTCGTGAATATCATCACCGGTTCAGGATCAGTTGAAGTTTGTCCATCGCCAAAGGTCCACTCGACATTTCCCGTGGTCGATGCGCTGAAAGAAAATGCAGCCGGTACATTGACATTCACTTCATCCGGGAGATTAATTGAAACCTCGATCGGAGGTTGAACGATGATGCTGGCTTGAAGTATTGCGCCATTGCCACAAGTATTCACTGGCGTCACCGTGATCCTGCCACCCGGGTCGTTATCCGCCACTACCGTAATGGTGTTGGCCGTCCTTGAAGTTTCTCTCACGCCAGAAGGCAACACCCAGTTGTAGCTCGTGGGAGTACCGGTTACTCCATTCACCGTGAGCGTTACGCTCTCGCCAATACACACTGTGGAAGTCGGCGGATCCACCGTACCACCGGAAGGAAAGTTTGTGATGGACACCGTCACAGAACCTGTCATCGGTCGCTGACATCCAGCGCCAGTTGAACCCGAGACCGTATAAGTTCCTGCAGCGGTTACATTGGGAAAATTGAACGCGCCACCGCCGGGCGTTGAAGTCAAGCCTGTGCTCGCACCGTTATTTAACAAGGTATACATCACGCCCGGTTGAGAACTGCTCAGACCAACTGCGATGCCTGGAGTGCCGGCGCAATAACTTCCACCACCCGTTACATTAAAAACGGATGGAATCGGGTCGACGTGAACAACGACCGTTATCGCCGAACCATCACAACCGTTAGCTTTCGGCGTAATCGTATAGGTAATCGATTGCTGCGTTGTCGCTGTGTTGTTCAATGTTTGAGCGATGGAGGCTCCGCTTCCATTCGAAGCGCCAGTGACGGCAGCATTGCTGGTCACAGTCCACGCATACGTGGTACCTGGAACTGTTGACGTGGGGCTGATGTTCGCAAATGTCCCACTGCAGATCGTAATATTCGGAGTAAATGATGCCACCGGCGCCGATGTCACCGTGATGGTTGCTTGTGCCGTGGCGCGGCACAACGTTGTAGAATTCTGAACGTCTGCGTAAAAAATTGTTCCGTTTGTGACTGTCGCTGAAGCGGGATTGGGAACGGGATTGGTCAACCCGGAATTCGTAAACCATCCCACCGTAACGCCAGGTGCTCCACCGGTAACGCCTGCATTGAGATTGGTGAGATTCACAATCGTTGAACCTGGCGAGGTCTCACAGACTGAAATCGCCTGGTTGTTCGCCGCAGGTGCCGCATTAACCGTGAGGATTGCTGCCGCGGTTGTTACGCCGCACAACGTCAGTGACGTAACGACACATTGATATCGAGCATTGTTCAAGCCGGCAACATTGGAAACGGTCAACGCATTGGTAGTGACGCCGGAATAAACTGCGCCGTTGGTAATATTGGCAAACCCACTTCCATTGTCTGCTTGCCATTGATAAGTAAGCGATGCTCCTGTTGCTGAAATTGAAAACGAGGCTGGACTTCCCGTGCAGACTTGTGCATTCTGCGGATTGGTAGCAATGACCGGCAGCGGTACAACCGTGACTGTGATCTGAGCACTCAGTGCAGAGCAGGTACCTGACCTGACAATTCGTTGATAGTATGTCGTTGTCGAAATTCCCGCCGGTGGATCATAGGTGGCTGCCACTGCTCCGCCAATCGGCGTATAGGGTCCGCCTGAAGTTGTTGATGATCCCCACTCATAAGTATAAGTACCGCTTCCGCCGGTTGCAGTTCCTCCGTCAAGAACTCCAGGATTACCACCGATGCACACAGACTGGTTGGCGGAAACTGCGCCATTGACAATCGCAGGATTGAGCGTAAGCGTTACCGCTGTTCTCGAATCACTAACACAGGTCGTCGTTCCATCATAGATCTCAGCATAGAATGTTCCGGACGCAGCGTTCGGTATGAAGACTCCTCCTCTTCCATCACCACCCGTACCATCGCCGGGAACTTGATTCCCTGCTGTTGCTGCATCGTACCAATTGATGTTTCGACCAGAACCCGGCGTGTTCACCTGAACGGGAGGCTTCGTATCGCCAACGCAATACGATGCATTGATCGGGTTCGCCGGCGGCGACATGAGGCTGCACGATTGTAACAAAGCAAGCTGATAGTTAGTCGTGCTATAACAACCACCAACAGCAGTACTGTAAGAATAGAGATCGAATTCATAATTCGTAGCCGGTGACAAGCCAGTGATGTTCACGGTTGTTCCTGTTCCTTTGTATACCACAAAGTTTCCGGTACCTACCACATCTCCGGATCCAAACGCAGGATTAGCATTGTAGGCGGTACCGAAGTCGGGTTGGAATGATGTTGATCCCTGACGCATCACAATGAAAGCCTCGGAGCCGCTGTTCGTCCACGACAAGGTGACTCCAGAACTTTTTTTATTGGTGAACACTGGTGTGATGGGTGGCGTGATGGAAGCGTCACACAAGCCAAAACCGTTTGCGTCAAAGGTTCCGGATATCACTTGCAATCCATTCAACACCACGAGGTCAGCGTGGAGTGTTGCTATTCCCGTGCCGCCGTTGTCGACAATCAACTGATCAATGATGAGCAGATTGCCGGAAGTGTTGTAAAGTTCGAAGCCTCCGAAACTGTTAGAGATTGAGCCGGGGTTCAGCAAGTTTCCTACGATATTCAGTGTGCCGGCGATTTCCATATCAAAGCCAGACGCATTCAGGGTGCCTCCCGCTTCGATCTTCAATCCTTCACTATTGCCACGCGAGGTAACGTTGCTTGTCATGGTTACCGTGTGTCCGTTGCCTATGAGGGCATCCGCGGTCCCAACGGGAAAAGATGGCGCCGGTATTCCGGTATGGCTTATGTTCGACCAAGTGCTGGCATCATTGAAGTTTCCACTTTGTCGCGAGTAATAGGTGTTGGTGGTACCGGTGGTTTGATTTCCTGTCAGCGGCGTGATGGTCCGATAGTTGATCGAACTGCCTGTTCCGTTATAAGCATAGATCGTGTAATAGTAGAGCGTACTGGGGAGCAGGATTTCATCGAGAAGTGTCACCGCGTTGCCGACGTCGATGAATTCCTCAGCGCCGATAGCGCCAGAGTAGGTTACGCCATCCACCGGCACGACAACCGGTGTTGGTGAGGTACTCCTCACAATAAGGTAACCTGTCGGATTTCCGGGAGCGGCAGTATAGTTCAGGGTAATGCTCTCATATCCCACCGGATTGAAAATCAGATTACTGGGTTGTCCATTGGGTTCGGCCGGAAGTTCCGTATAAATATCCACGACCTCAGACTTCGCCGATGCCGTCGCGCCACCGGCGACAAAAATCTTTCCTGCTGCCGCCGTCGCGGTCAGATTATCGCGCGCGAGCGATATCGCCGAAGTCGACCATGAATTTGCAACGATGTCATACACATCAACTACTGTCGATCGGCCAGCGGCGGCATTGCCTCCCGCGAAAAGCACTTTGTTTCCAATGGCAGCGGAGCTCAACCGATAACGCGACTGTGAAAGTGTAGCGGTCGACCATAAGCCGGTGCTGTTGTCGTATATATCGACAACATTCGATCGGGTCCCTCCAAAAATTCCGCCTGCAAAGAATACTTTGTTCCCCAATACGGTTGCAGTCAAATCATATCGCGCTTGAGAAAGCGTAGCGGTGGTCCACAAGCCGGTGCTGTTGTCATAAATATCAACGGCGTTGGAAGCTCCACTTCCCGTATTGCCACCGCCAAATAAAACTTTAGTTCCGACGGATACGCCTGCCAGGTCATCGCGGCCTACTGAAAGTGTCGCCGTGGTCCACAAGCCTGTGCTGCTATCATAGATATCAATGACGGCGGACTTCGCATTGGAAGGATCTGTGCCGCCCGCAATAATAAGTTTTGTACCCACGACGGCGGATGCGAGACTGTTGCGACCTATAGATAAAGAGGCTTGCGTCCAGGCGCCGGTGGGGATGTCGTAGATGTCAACACGATTTGTTGAAGTGCTTCCGGTGTAGCCGCCGGAGAAGTAAACTTTTTGGCCCAGCACCGCGGCTGTTAAACTTCGGCGAGCGATGGATAAAGTCGACGTGGTCCACAAGCCTGTGCCGTTATCATAGATATCCACTACATTGGATCGGCTGGCGCCAAGATCTCCTCCAGCAAAAAAAACTTTATTCCCTGAAGAGGTGGAACAAACAAAATCGCGCGCTTGTGAAAGCGAGGCGGTGGACCACTGCGCATGGGCAGGCCATGACAATCCCACCAATAAAGCCATTACTACAAACCAGAATCTCATCTATACTACAGACAATGTACGACGCGTACAATCGATGGAAACCGTTTATCTAGCCCTGCTCAATCTGGTCATGATCCTTACTTCACTCAACTTCCTGGTAGCGGTATTTAATAAATCTACGACAAAAACAGATACCTGAAAAATACGGTACCGGAATTAACACTCAGTAGGGTACCTGAAATTCTTCCGATCTCCCCTATTGAAGTGAGCCCGGGCCGATTCCGACCCGAAATTGTTCCATGAATCATCCAAAAACTTAACTTCGCACCTCAACTTTAACCTGTCCTATGTTCCCCCAACACAATCCCACTGAAGCTCCCTCCTGGCAAAAGCTGGAAGTATTGTTCCTCACCTTGCAGGCTACTTCCATGAAAGAACTTTTTGAATCGGATCCACACCGCTTCGAAAAATTCTCGGTGTCACTTGACGACATCCTGGTTGACTATTCCAAAAACCTGGTCACCGAGGAAGTCATGAAGGAGCTCATGAATCTTGCACAGGATGTTGAATTGATCTCGGCGATCGATGCGATGTTCAAAGGCGCTGATATCAACCAAACAGAAGGTAGATCGGTGCTGCATGTGGCGCTTCGAAACCGTTCGAACACGCCGATCGTCATCGACGGTGGCGATGTGATGAAACAAGTGAACGCGGTGCTGGCGCAAATGAAGGATTTTTCTTCTCGCCTGATCAACGGATCTTGGAAAGGCTTCACCGGCAAGGCGATTACTGATATTGTAAACATCGGCATCGGCGGCTCCGACCTTGGACCTTATATGGTTACCGAGGCGTTGCGCCCTTATTGGAAAAACATCACACCACATTTCGTGTCGAATGTAGACGGCACGCACATAGCCGAAACGGTGAAGCATTTAAACCCGGAGACTACCTTGTTCATCATTGCGTCGAAAACTTTTACGACGCAGGAGACGATGACCAATGCCGAATCTGCGCGCGCCTGGTTCATGGAAAAAACCGGCGGCAAGGGTGAAGTAGCCAAACATTTTGTGGCGGTATCCACGAATGAAAAAGAGGTGACGAAATTCGGTATCGCTCCGGAGAACATGTTTGTATTCTGGGATTGGGTAGGCGGACGATACTCGTTGTGGTCTTCTATCGGACTCTCGATCGCGTGCACCATTGGTTTCGATGATTTCGAAAAACTCCTCGACGGCGCACATCGCATGGATCAGCATTTCAGAACCACACCGTTCGAAAAGAATATTCCTGTCATACTCGCCCTGTTGGGTGTATGGTATAATAATTTCTTTGGCGCCGCGTCCGAAGCGATCCTTCCGTACGATCAATACCTTCATCGTTTCGCGGCGTATTTCCAGCAAGGCAATATGGAAAGTAATGGTAAGTCGGTCGGGCGCGATGGAAATCCCGTCACGTATCAAACGGGTCCGATCATTTGGGGCGAGCCCGGCACGAACGGACAGCATGCTTTTTATCAGCTCATCCACCAGGGGACTAAAATGATTCCTTGTGATTTCATTGCCCCTGCGATCAGCCAGAATCCCATCGGCGATCACCATGACAAACTCCTTTCCAATTTCTTCGCGCAGACTGAAGCACTGATGAAAGGAAAGACGCCAGAAGAAGTAGTGGAAGAATTATCGAAAGCCGGAATGTCCAAGGAAGCCATCCAACTCCATACACCCTTCCGCGTCTTTGACGGCAACAGGCCCAGCAACAGCATACTCTTTAAACAACTTACACCCTACACTTTGGGGAGCCTGATTGCCCTGTATGAACACAAAATCTTTGTTCAGGGTGTGATCTGGAACGTCTATAGTTTTGATCAATGGGGTGTTGAACTCGGAAAGGTGCTGGCAAAGAAAATCCTTCCCGAGTTGGGTTCACCCGGAGAAATCAATTCACATGACAGTTCAACAAATGGCTTAATCAACTATTTCAAACGATTGAAGTTTGAATGATTAAGATATTGATTGCAAAGTGTTAACGGTGCATTATTTTTGATGGATTTTTTAACCAGATGACCAATAAAATTTTGAAGATCGGGGTGTTCACGTCGGGTGGCGATGCTCCGGGAATGAATGCCGCCATCCGGGCTGTGGTACGTACGTGTGCGTACTATAAGCTGGAATGCTATGGAATTTTCCGTGGATATGAAGGAATGATTGAAGGCGACATTACGCCGCTGGACGCCCGCTCCGTGGGTAACATTCTTCAACGCGGCGGCACCATTTTAAAGTCAGCGCGAAGCGAAGAATTCAAGACGGTGGAAGGGCGCAAGAAAGCCCACGAGAATTTAAAGAAGGCTGGTATCGATGCGCTCGTCGCCATTGGCGGTGACGGCACGTTTACAGGTCTGCATAAGTTCTTTCAGGAGTTTGCTATTCCTTCGGTCTGCATCCCTGGAACGATCGACAACGATTTGGCTGGAACAGATTACACCATTGGCTATGACACGGCGACCAATACCGCGGTAGAAGCTATTGACAAAATTCGCGATACCGCTTTATCGCACAACCGTCTGTTCTTTATTGAAGTGATGGGCCGGAATTCCGGGTACATCGCCATCAACAGCGGAATCGCAGGTGGTGCAGGGGCGATTATTATTCCTGAAGAGAAAGTATCATTTGAAGATTTTTATAAGAGTTTGAACGCGGGAGAAGATAGCGCCAAGACATCCAACCTGGTCGTGGTGGCCGAAGGTTCTAAAATCGGAGATGCGCATACGCTGGCCAAGAAGGTAGCTGAGCGTTCCTCCTACTTTGATATTAAAGTAACGGTGCTGGGTCACCTTCAGCGCGGCGGAGCGCCCACCTACTTCGATCGCGTATTAGCGAGTCGCATGGGCGTGGCGGCCGTGGAAGGTTTGCTCCATGGCAAGAACGACGCGATGGTCGGCATCAAGGACAATGTGATGGTCTACAACGTGTTTGATTCTATCATGACACGCCGCCATGAAATTGATGAAGAGTCACTACGCATTGCAAGAATACTTTCAATCTAAATACGGAAGAACGCTATCATAACCCAATACCTTATGAAAGAGTTAACCATTGGCATCGATATCGGAGGGACGAATACCAAGTACGGTATAGTAGACCGCGAAGGGAATGTCGTGCACCAGGGAAGTATCTCTACTACGGAGTACGAGGAGTTCAGGGATTATTTCAATGGATTAGCGTCTGCCTTGCGCACCGCGATGAAGTCAATACCTTTTGATTACAAAATGATCGGCGTCGGCGTTGGTGCCGCGAATGGTAATTACTACAAGGGAACCATTGAACGCGCGACCAACCTGAAGTGGAAAGGCATCATTCCGGTAGCCGAAATGTTCAGAGAAGAATTTGATATTCCCGCCATCATCACCAACGATGCAAATGCTGCAGCGGTTGGCGAAATGGTATACGGTGCCGCCAAGGGTATGAAAGACTTTGTCGTGATCACCCTCGGCACGGGATTGGGAAGTGGTTTTGTCTGCAACGGAATTCTTCTCAACGGAAAGCACGGCATCGCCGGCGAAGTTGGGCACACTTCTGTAAACCCGGCGGGTCGTCATTGCAATTGCGGAAAGCGCGGATGTCTTGAAACGTATGTATCCGCAACGGGTATCAAGCGTACCGTGTATAAACTGTTGGCCGATCACCTCGAGCCAAGCGAACTGAGAGGTATCAGCTTTGATAACCTTTCCACAAAGATGATTACCGAAAGCGCCGTGCGCGGCGATGTCGTGGCACTGGCTGCGTTTGAATACACGGGAAGAATTCTGGGAATGAAATTAGCGGAGACGGTAGTACATACCGATCCGGAAGCCATATTCCTTTTTGGTGGGTTATCGCTTGCAGGCGATTTGATCTTCAAGCCGACCATCAAACACATGGAGGCTAACCTGATGCCATTGTTCAGAGGTAAAGTGAAAGTTTTACCGTCGGCATTGCAGAATCAGGCCGCTCCTATTTTGGGCGCAAGCTCATTGGTTTGGAACTATCTCGACAACAAGCAGCTCACCGCCGAAGTCGTTTAAGCTGTAAACCTATTTTGTCGTAGTCGGAGTCTTTCAGGAAAATCAGGTAAGACAGAATCATCACGATTCCGAAATCTGGTAAGGTCAATACGACTATGATCATCAGGTGGAACAAGATGCCAGCGATGATGAAAGCCTTACGCGTACGCTTGAACCATATTCCGATTCCAAATCCCAGCTCAAACAAAATTATCGCCCAGGCCAGAACAAGCCTTACCGGTTCCGGGCTCAGGAACGCGTCGAAGTACGGATTGAAAAAAGTAAATGTCTGAATGAACCCGAAAGCCTCCCCTGACCTCCAGTAAGAAGAAGTGACCAACTTGTCCCACCCCGAAAGAAAATAGATGAACGCAAGTTGAAGTTGCGTAAGCAGCACGGCAAAATTGAACACCAGGCACTGAAAACCACCACGCTCATCGGTTGAGCCTCGCTCCATTCCAATCGCCCACAAGCAAAGCATCACCAAGACCAAATCGGAACCGTTCACGATGGAATGATCAAGTCTGTAGAGGTTCAGGTTCAGCCAAAAGAATAAAATAGCGAGGACATAATTCCACCGGAGAAAAAACACGGTTAGCCAGACCGCTAAGCACAACATCAAAAAGTAAGAAACATCCCATTCGACCAGAAGACTCGGAAGAAAAACCAATTTCGCCATCAGGCCCGTTGGCGCTTCGGCCGGCGTATAAGTTGAAATGTCCGTCAACACATTCCACAACAGCAGGAGCCTGAGGATTGAATACGCGACCAGCGCCTTACAAAATATCCGGACGGCTTTCGGATTGTGAAAGTCGCTCAGCAGCCAGTCGGAGTACCTATTGATCAATTTCATTGGGATCGTAGCGTAGGTTCCAGATGGTTGTTTCCACGGCAGTTTTCTGATCGCGGGCATAGTAGCGAAGCTTGTAGTCAAACTCGATGGAATCAATCTTGTCGCGTTGGATAAACTCGTCGATCAGGTACTTATTAAAATCCCTGAAGCCGTCAGCGTGCCGCGCAGAATCAAATTCAAGTTTATGGGGTTGCAATTCATAGTAAGTGCTGCGCACAAAGCCCCGAAGGTAATCGGCACGTTTAAACCGGTCGTACCGCCACGGCGAGTGCCGGAACGAATCCATGTCCTGCTGAACCAGGTTACTCCACTCCGTCCACGATTCATCGTGAGCTTTATACCGAACATAAAGGATTGATCCAGCCTGAATCCTGGTGTCCGTGAAAAAAGGTCCGATAAGGATTTTTGTTCTGTATAAATTTTCCAGGTAAGAAGTTCCGTGAATGGGCGTGACGATGAAGTAAAGGGCTATCGCCACGTGGATCACAACGATGATGGCGCTCGTAAAGGCTAAGCGGCGAATCGGTGTCGAATTTGTTTCATTCATCCTTTAACAGCTGACCATCACTCAACTTTAACACCCAGGTTGTCACCCAATATTTCGAATTGCTTCATCCACTCTGATGACTGCGGGCGATTGTGGCTTCGCTCCACGGAAATCTGGAAGTACAAGTTCTGGCTTTTATACAACACAGGGTCGATCCTAAAATTAGTCAGCAGCGGAAAAAGTCTGTTTAGCCGTTCGATTCGCTTCGGATTTTCGCTTTCTGCGGCGATGCGCTTGAGCTCTTTAAAAATACATTCACCCGCCAGGAGCTCGACCTTGACTTCATCTTCAATGTTAAGCTTCCATTTGGTCAGTTCGCTGATGATACGCTCCACCGTGCGCAAGTTGATTTTTTCAGATTGGAAACATCGAATGAGGTCTGCATTGAGAATGTATTCAAAGGTAGTCCGGTATGCATTGGGTATCGGCATGCCATTATTCGCGAGCGCATTGACGAGCGGATAATCCCGGTCATAAATTCTGCGAAGCGAATCTTCCAGGTCATCCATGCTCTGCTGTGTGATGAGGCTGAATACCTTGCGCTTTTCTTCCTGGAAGAGTTGCCAGATCGTGTACTTCTCAGGACCAAAGTATGTAAGCATCAGTCCGATGATATCTCCGAGACGGCTTTCTTCAAAAGCTTTTACAACTTGTTCCTGCATCATGGCAAACTTCTCATCTTCCATATCCAGCGAGATATTACCGATGATGTTGTGCTTGCCAAGATACATGACGGCAAATGCAAACTTCTTTTCTGAACGTGTCACATTGCTTCGTACGCGCGTTACACCCAGCACCAATTTTTGCTCCCCGGCATCTTTCCGGATGAAATGTTCATTATTTGTCGTGTAGTTAAATACAGGAAAAGATTCCGGATCATCTTCAAACAACGATGACACCGCATAGTGCATACCCACCCGTTGCAGGTTCGTCTTTGACGGCAGCACAAAGCGTCGATAGACCGCCGCCCCGTTCTCCAGACTTGGTACATTGCTCGGCGCCTTTTCGAGCCGGCGCAAGAATTCTTCTTCGAGATTCACCTCGCTTACCTGGCTGACCAACTGCAGCGCGCGACAAGCGTATTGTAAGATCTGTACGGTTTCGATGCCCGATATCTCATCAAAGAACCAACCGCAGCTGGTGTACATGAGCATGGCGTTTCGCTGAAGCTCCATCAGGCGAAGCACTCGCTTCTGTTCAACATCGCGCGAACAATGACGGCTCATGAATTTTTCAATGGTCTCGTCATCGCGATCGAGAATGACATTGATGTAATCTTCCCGGGCTTTCCAGGGATCGGTAAGGAAATCTGCCGTTTCGCGCTCAAAGATTTTTGCAAGTTCGTCGCGCAACCAATCCAGGGCTTCACGCAAGGGGCCGCGCCATTGTTGATTCCAACCTGGCTTTCCGCTGTTACATCCACAGTCGGCACGCCAACGCTCTACACCGTGAACACAACTCCACGAACTGTTCTCGTGAATCTTTACCTCATAAGTCGGGGGAAACTTCGTGAGGAACTCTGCATAATTGGTAAGGTTCGATTGCTTATGACGTTCAATGTAGTCGAGGAAGAAAGCCAACGCCATGTCGCCATGCTTGTGGTGGTGACCGTAAGTCTCTCCATCCGTAGCGATGTGAACCAATTGTGGCTCACTCGAAGTCTTATCGAAGGCATCCAACAAACGGTTGACAAACCGCTGTCCGTCATTCAGCAATCCGTTGAAGGCAACACCCTGCGCAATGTCGCCATCGTAAAAGAACAGGGCAATGGAATTGCCGGAGGGCAGCTGACAGCGGTAAGGTCGTTTGGTATCCAATGTCGCCGTCGTGACATCCGTCCACGCAGGCTCGCCAATTTTGCGGATTGACTTTGCCTGACGCGGTGCCAGTACCGTGAACTTGATGCCGTGTTTCACGAGCAGTTCGAGTGACTCGGTATCGACAGCGCTTTCTGCGAGCCACATCCCTTCGGGCATTCGCTCAAAGCGGCGGGCAAAGTCGCGGATACCCCAAACAATCTGGGCTTCCTTATCACGCGTGTTCGCGAGCGGCAAAATGATGTGATTGTAAACCTGGGCCATGGCCGAACCATGGCCACCAAAAGTCTTCAGGCTCTCCTTATCAGCTTCCAGCACAGCGTCGTAGGTCTCACGATCGTTGAGCTCCATCCACGAGAGTAGTGTTGGTCCGAAATTGAAACTGATTCGGGAGTAGTTGTTGTGAATATTCTTGATCGCGCCTTTCGCGTTCAAAATGCGCGAAGCGGCATTCGGACCGTAGCATTCCGCTGTGATGCGCTCATTCCAATCGTGGAAAGGGTGAGCGCTGTCCTGAATTTCAATCACCTCAAGCCATGCATTTTCACGTGGGGGCTGATAGAAATGCCCGTGTATACAAATGTACTGTTCCAAAGTTCCGCCTTAATTACATCCGAAAACTACGTCCCAAAATCGTCCAGATCAAATTCACTTACCTCCTTCTTCAATTTCAATATGGAAATTCCCAACGGTGGCAACGAAATTGAAATCGAATAGTCGCGGCCATGGTATTTCACGGGAGAGGTCATCATCAATCCGTTGTTTAGCACACCACTGCCGCCGTATTTAAAATCGTCTGAGTTAAATATTTCCTCCCACTGCCCGCGATATGGAACGCCCACCCGATAGTGCTGTCGCACGACCGGCGTGAAATTGCAAACGACGATCAAAAGATCTTCCTTCCTGTCGCTTTGCCGCTGAAAGGCCATCACGCTGTTCTCACGGTCGGAATAGTCGATCCATTCAAAACCGCGATGATCAAAACCGAAGTGATACATAGCCCGTTCATTTTTATACAGGGCATTCACGTCTTGCACAAATTTATGCACGCCCTGGTGAACCGGATAGTCCAACAAATTCCAGTCGAGGCTTTTATCGTGGTTCCATTCCGCCGACTGCCCGAACTCACCACCCATGAAGAGCAGCTTTGTTCCCGGATGTGTATACATGAACCCGAATAGCATTCTCAGGTTGGCAAATTTCTGCCATTCATCGCCAGGCATGCGACCGATCAGAGAACCTTTGCCGTGCACCACCTCATCATGCGAGAGCGGCAGCATGAAGTTCTCCGTGAACGCATACATGATGCTGAAAGTAATTTCATTCTGATGGTACTTCCGGTGTACGGCTTCGTGTTTGAAGTACTGCAAGGTGTCGTGCATCCAGCCCATCATCCACTTTTGCCCAAAGCCGAGCCCACCAATATAGGTTGGCCGTGACACGCCAGTCCAGGAAGTAGATTCTTCAGCAATCGTTACGATATCAGGAAACTGTCCGTAGACCACTTCGTTCATTTCTTTCAGGAAGGAAATGGCTTCCAGGTTTTCGTTTCCGCCGAATTGATTGGGTATCCACTCTCCTGCCTTGCGCGAGTAGTCAAGGTATAACATCGATGCTACTGCGTCTACACGCAGGCCATCGATGTGAAATTGTTCCACCCAATAGACCGCGTTGCTGATCAGAAATGACCGCACTTCATTCCGGCCATAGTTAAAAATGTAGCTGCTCCAGTCGGGATGAAATCCTTTTCGTGGGTCGGCATGTTCGTACAAATGTGTTCCATCAAATTTATAGATACCATGCGCATCACCCGGAAAATGGGAAGGTACCCAATCGAGGATAACGCCAATGCCCGCGCGATGGAAGCAATCGACCATGTACATGAAATCTTCAGGGCTACCGAAGCGGCTTGTTGGAGCAAAGTATCCGGTAAGCTGATAACCCCATGAACCAGAGAATGGGTGCTCCATCAACGGAAGGAATTCAACATGTGTGAATCCCATTTCCTTGACGTAATTCACCAACTCAATCGCCATCTCCGGATACGTCAGCGACCGGTTGCCTTCTTCCATTTTTCTTTTCCACGAACCGAAGTGAACTTCGTACACTGAATAAGGCTTGGGTTGACCGGTGCTGTTCTTTCTCTCCTTCATCCATTCGCCGTCTTGCCATTCGTACTTTGGTTTCCAGACGATGGAGGCCGTCTTCGGAGGAACCTCGGCGTAGAAAGCAAATGGATCGGCTTTCTCCAGGTATTCTCCGGTATTGGAATGTATAGCGTACTTATACGCTTCACCATGTTTGATATCGGCAAAGTATCCTTCCCATATTCCAGACTCATCCCACCGCGGACTTAATTTATGCTGACCATCTTTCCAGTGGTTGAAATTTCCAATCACAGAGATCGCTTTACCATTCGGGGCCCACACGGCAAAGTAAGTCCCAGGCTTTCCATCGATAGCATGCGCCCCCATCTTTTCGTAAAGTTTGAAATGCTTGCCAGACTTGAACAGGTGGACATCGTAATCTGTTATCAATCCTGTTGAATTATCAGCGGGCGGGGTCTTGGTTGTCTTCTTAGCCATGGCTTAAAGGTTCACAGTTCACGGTTCACAGTCTTTGGTATAAGGATCATAGTTCGTAGTCTTTCAAGTTCAAGGATTTTTTTAGGGCTTGAATTTTTATGATCAGCCGCTCGAGTGTGGAGTAGTACATCTTAAATTCCTTATCTTCAATAAATCCCTTTTTTCTTGCGAGATACAAACAACCCACGGTTTCAATTCCCGACCGAATGGCGTAACCAAGAAATCTTTGAAACTCTCGTCGAGATTGACCAGTAGATCCTTCAGCGATATTCAAACTAATTGAGTCTGACGCTCTCCGAATCTGTGAAGTCAAACCAAACAATTCAGCCTTCGGAAATGATTTGGTTGATTCATATATCTCACACGACAGCTGACCAGACGCTTCCCAAACATTAAGTTTTTCAAAGTTAAATGCCATAATCTTATTTAGTTAGGTTAAACAACGGTAGTCAAACTAAAACAACTGTGAACCGTGATCTGTGAACCGTGAACAATTTACCCCCCCTTCTCCTCCTGATACCTTTTCATCAAATAGTATATCCCCCGCAATGGAATGATCGTCCAATCCGGGCGGCCGTTCAGTTCGTAGCCGAGTTCGTAGATCGCTTTCTCCAATAAGAATGTACGGATGAGCACGTCTTGTTCGTGCGACAAGGTTTTGCCCATGCCCATGCGTTCCATGTATGCCCCGAGGTAGTATCGACTCACGTAGTGCTGCCATTGCTCGGCCCAGGTTTCGAGGAACTCCAGGTCGCGATCGCGATAGTTCTCATTCAGCAAGATTTTACCAAAGGCAGCATAGTGCAACGACCGCATCATACCGGCGACATCCTTCAAAGGGCTCTTCTTTAGTCGGCGTTCGCTGAATGAAAATCCGGGCTCTCCTTCAAAATCTATGATCACGAAATCTTTCCCGGTGAACAACACCTGACCGAGGTGATAGTCGCCGTGAATTCTCGTCTTGACTGCGCTAATCTTGATCTGGTAGACTTCACTAAAACATTCAAGGATTTTATCTTCGAGACCCAATACTTTCTTGGCAAACTCTTGTACCGTTGGATTGAGCTTAGACAAGGAATTTTCCAGTAAGGCAAATCGATCCCGCACCAATTTCCGAAGCGACGAGTAAAGTGAACGTTGGTAGTTCGCTGTAAAATTCTCCGGTGCAAAAGCCGGATTGTTGCCATCTGACGCCAGCGCAAGGTGCATTTCGGCGGTACGCTGTCCGAGCCTTACAATGCGTTCGTAAAATCCTCGTCCAATAAATTCCTGGATGATGTCCGGTGAGTCTTCAAAATGCATCACCGTCTTGTTGACCAGCTTGGGAAGCTTAATGGTTTTCGCTTTCGCCATGACACGTTCGTAGAAACGTCCGACTGAATCCACAGACATTCCCCAGGCTTCACCCTGGTTCTCCACTTTCTCCTGTAATAAACCAAACACCACCGTTGATCCATCTGGTTCGTGATACTCAACACTACCAGCATACTTCGGACTGTTTTGGAAACTGGTGTGCTCAGAAAGGAAACGAACCAGTTCAAGGTCAGGGTTGATTTCCTTCTCGAGCTTCCGATAGAATTTAAAGAAGTACTGATCGTTATAAATGATCGCCGTATTGCTCTGATCCGACTTCAGGATCTTGGAATCTACTTCCTTCGACCGATCAATCTTGGCAAACACGCTCGAATTAAACTGAAGCACTCCACCATCATCGCCTTTCAGTGAAAGTTCTTTGTCCATGCTGAGGAACAGGAAGTCGCGGAATACTTTATCGTAGCTGCTGTCCATGATGAAGCCCGCCTTACCCTGGATGTCCGCGCGGCACACTACACTTTGCACCGTGTATTCCACGCGCTCGAGAATGCTGTCGGAGGGAACGAATGTCAAAGGAATAAAATACAGTTCGGGCAACCGTTGAACATAGTGGACTTCGACAATCGTCAGGAAGTGCGACTCGCCTTCCACCTTAACCGGGATAGTTTTATGAATGGCCGTCTTGGCAATCACTTTGGCCTTGCCGCCAAACCACCTGCATTTCTTCATGAACGGCGGAAGGATCTTACGCTCGAGCACGCGCATCTCGTTGAAGTTGTCGAACAGTCGTTCCCACGAAATATCCGTGCGCAGCAATGGAAGTTCTCCACTGGCTTCAGTTTTTTCTTTTTTCTCCGCGACGTCTACCTGGAACCAGAAATATCCATACGGTCCGATGGTGATCGGATAATCACCTTCCCCCACCGACATAAATCGATTTTGGCTAAAGGCTTCCGTGATATCACAATCCTTATAATCTTTCAAGTCAAGCGTCGTTGCCTGTGAAAACTGGGAAAGGTTGGCCACAACGATGACACGTTGCTTATCAACCGTTCTGACAAACGCAAGAACTTTAGCATTCGAACTCTCGATCACCTTCATCGAACCACGGCCGAAGATATTTAGTCGCTTGCGCATGGCGAGAACATGCTTGATCCACCACAGCAGTGACGTCGGGTTCTCTTCCTGCGTGGCGACGTTCACCGACTCGTGCCGGTAGGCTGGATCGGTGATGATGGGTAAGTAGAGGCGCTGTGGATTCGCCGTCGAGAATCCGGCGTTGGAATTGATGTTCCATTGCATGGGCGTGCGAACACCGAAGCGATCGCCGAGGTACACGTTATCGCCCATTCCAATTTCATCGCCGTAGTAAATCACGGGCGCACCCGGGAGCGAAAACAAGATGGTGTATAAGAGCTCGACTTTTCGACGGTCATTGCTCAGCATGGGTGCCAGCCTTCGCCGGATTCCAGTATTTACTTTTGATACATTGTCGCTGGCGTATGCTTTCAACAAATAATCCTTCTCTTCTTCCGTTACCATTTCCAAGCCCAACTCATCGTGGTTACGGAGGAACAAGGCCCATTGACAATTGGGTGGTGTATCCGGCGTTTGCTCAATGATGTCGACTATCGGATAGCTGTCTTCGGTTCGGAGCGCAAGAAACATCCTCGGCATGAGGGGGAAGTTGAAGTTCATGTGACATTCTTCACCCCCGCCGAAGTAGGTGGCCGCATCTTCCGGCCACAGGTTTGCCTCAGCGATAAGTATTTTCTCTTTGTAATACTTGTCGATGTGCGCGCGAAGCTTTTTCAGAAAAGCATGTGTTTGCGGAAGGTTCTCACAACTGGTTCCTTCTTCTTCAAATAGAAATGCTACTGATCCCAACCGAAATCCATCCACGCCCATCTTCAACCAGAAGTCGGCGACTTTGATCATCTCCATTTGTACTTCGGGATTCTCAAAGTTCAATTCAGGTTGATGGCGGTAAAAGCGATGCCAGTAGTACCCTTTTGCATCGGTGTCCCAGGTCCAGTTGGAAACCTCCGCGTCCGTAAACATGACGCGCGCTTCCTTGTACTTGTCAGTATTATCGCTCCACACATACAGGTCGCGATAGCGCGTGCCGGCCTTCGCTTTCTTGGAGCGCTTGAACCACGGATGCTGATCGGAGGTATGATTGAGGATAAGTTCCGTGACCACACGAATACCGCGGCGGTGCGCTTCCTTCAAAAACTGTTTGAAGTCGGCAAGGGTGCCATAGTCGGGATCGACGTCAGTGTGATCGATAATGTCAAAGCCATCGTCTTTGCGGGGCGACGGATAAAATGGAAGAAGCCACAGCGTATTGATGCCGAGGTCTTCAAGATAATCCAGTCTTTGTATGAGGCCCGGAAAATCTCCGATACCATCACCATTGCTGTCGTAGAAAGCCCGTACTGAAACTTCATAGATAATGGCATCTTTAAACCATTGAGGGTCTCCGCTTCTTACCGGTATACTCATGCGCTACATAAATGATTCTTGAACTTCAACTTTGAATAAATGGAACGGCATGGTATGCGGATTGATCTCCACAAAATTCCATTCCTGTGTCCAGGTGTAGTGTTCGTCGGTCATCAGGTCGTGCAACTTCACATTAATTCGATCGCCAAGGTTGAGCTTCCATTTGGGAAGTTGAACATAGCCCCACTGTCTGTTGTTGGCGTCGAGGTTCACCACGACAAGAATAATATTGGACAAATCGTCCGTTACCTTAAGATACGCAAACAGGTTCGGGTTTTCGATTGGCAACACCACTATATTCCAGGTGGATTGCAACGCAGCGTGATTTTTCCGTGCCTTGTTCACCAGCGTAATAATGTCGGTCATCCGGTTAGTCTTTTTCCAATCGTATTGCTTCGCTTCGTACTTCTCCGAGTTCCAGTATTCTTCGCGACCCATCACCGGATGGTTTTCATAGAATTCATACACCGGCCCGTACATGCCATAGTTAGAAGATAATGTTGCCGCAAGCACAAAACGAATAATGAAAATGTTTTCTCCCTGATGTTGCAGATGCCAGGGAAGAATGTCAGGCGTATTTGGCCAGAAGTTCGGTCGGAAGTAATTGCGCGAAGGGCCGTGGACCAATTCATTCATGTATTCCGTCAGCTCCTGCTTGCTTACCCTCCAGGTGAAATAGGTATACGATTGTGTGAATCCCACCTTGGCGAGCGACGACATTATTTTCGGACGCGTGAAAGCTTCCGCGAGAAAGATGATATCGGGATATACTTTGTTCACTTCAGCAATAGCCCACTGCCAAAACGGAATCGGCTTCGTGTGAGGATTATCAACGCGAAAGATGGTGACACCCTGATCAATCCAGAATGTAATCACCGACTTCAGTTCTTCCCACAGTTCCTTCCACTGTTCACTTTCGAAATTGAAGGGATAGATGTCCTGATATTTTTTTGGGGGATTCTCTGCGTATTGAATTGATCCATCCGGTCTTTGCTTGAACCATTCCGGATGCGCTTTCACATACGGGTGATCGGGTGCGCATTGAAACGCGAGATCCAACGCAATATCGATTCCCTGACGTTTGGCTTCAGCGATCAGTTTCTTATAGTCGTCTAATGTACCCAGCGCGGAATGCACAGCTTTATGACCACCTTCGTCGCTTCCAATGGCCCAGGGTGAACCTACTTCTCCCGGCTCAGCAGTTACACTGTTGTTCTTTCCCTTGCGATTAATCTTTCCAATGGGATGAATCGGTGGAAGGTACAATACGTCAAATCCCATCGACGCAACGCGCGGCAGCAATCGCACAACGTCTTTAAAGGTACCATGCTTTCCATCGAGCGATGCAGAGCGCGGGAACAACTCATACCACGTTGTAAAATTCGCGCGCTTGCTTTCGACGCTTACGCGAAGCGTGTTGGCATAATCCGTTTCATGTTCAATCAGTGGATGAGCGTGAACTATTTTTCCAAACGCTTCACTCAGCACGTATTTCACCGCTTCGGAATAAGACGCCTTCAATTTCTCAGCAACCTGAGTCAGACTCTTGTCCTCGCTGGATAGCTTCTTGAGAAAGTCAATCCCCTCCAGCAATTCTACTTTAACATCGACGTTGGCGTTGGCTTTCTTCCGGAATCCATCATACCACGTTTCAAAATGATCGATCCAGGCTACGACGGTAAAAAGATAGTCGCCTTTCTTATCGACCATGAATGATCCGCTCATCTGATCGTTCACCGTGTGGTGCATGTCAGTGATCGTCCACGCTGCTTCTTCTTCCCTCCTATACTTTATGTGCGCGCGAATATGATCGTGACCATCTCCAAAAATATCTGCTGTGACGACCACGGTTTCACCCACCGTCCGCTTGGCGGGGTAAAGTCCGCCGTCAACCTGGGGCTGAATGTTCTCGATAACTACCCGCGACTTTCCAGCAATATCACTCATGAATACCTGTTACTTAATTTTAAAGATAAAATAGCTGTAAGGTTTTACCGTAAGCTCCACCAAAAACTCTTTTGAGAGTCCGAATTCAATTTCCCGCATCAGCAGATCACGGGCCACATAGGTTGCGGATCGATCCAGTCCCATCTTATCGATTGCCTCCAGGGGAATTTGAAGTTTAATCGACTGCGGCGCAGTGTTGTACGTTGTGAGAATCAACAAACGCTCCTCACCGGAATATCGCAGGAAAGCGTGGACCTCATCATTAAAATTTCCTGCCTGTTGATTGACCGCAGTAAGATCCATGTAATCGCCATTCGAAATGGCTTGACTACCATGGGCGAGCGTCAACAAATCGGCGTAGATCTGGCGGAGTTGCTTTTGTTCCGGACTGAGCAACGCGCCGTCAAACTTTCCGCTGTTCATCCACTTCTGATGTTCGGGCACGCCCCAATAGTCGAAGATGGTGGTGCGCCCATCGTCGGTTTGAAATCCTTCAGCGCCCGCGCCGGGCTCTCCTACCTCTTGTCCAAAGTAAATCATCACCGGGCCCTTGTCGATTGTTGCCGAGACAACCATGGCCGGCAGGGCTTTCCATGGATCGCCCGCGAAAAAGCGCGACGCGATTCGCTGTTCATCGTGATTCTCCAGGAAGTGCAGCATGTGGTGATTGATACCCGACAACGCGTTTTGAATTTCGTGAATGTCGTTTGTGTTGCGCTTTCCATTCAGCAATAACCGCAGCGTGTCGTAGAGTTGAACTTTATCGTAGAGGAAATCAAATTTGCCTATTGAAAGGTAGTTCCTATACTGGGCGGGATTATAGATTTCCGCTACAAAAATAATCTCGGGATTTACCGACTTCACTTGTGGTATCGCCCAGTTCCAGAATTCCACAGGAACCATTTCCGCCATGTCGCATCGAAAGCCATCCACTTTCTTGCTCGCCCAAAAAACGAGGATGTCTTTCATCTTCGTCCACGTATCGGGAACAGGATCGAAATGCGCATGCCGTCCATTCTGAATGTCGACACCATAGTTTAGCTTAACCGTCTCGAACCATTCATTGACACCGGGGCTCGATGTAAACTGGTCGTTGCCCGTAACTTTTGCGGGTGTCTCATCAAACTTTTCATCCAGTGTCGGAAAGGTATTGTTGCCGAGCGGTTTGTAACCGCGCGGCACCTGGAACGATTGTCCCGGCAAATAGTAAAAGTTGTTCGACGGTTTAAATGAAACGGTGTCATCATCGCGCTCACCCAGGTCGATTATCCCGGAAGGTTTTGCATCCGAATGATATGCGCGCGCGACATGGTTGGGGACAAAGTCGATGAGAACTTTCAGCCCGGCAGCGTGCGTCCTTTCAACAAGGGCTTCGAATTCCTTCATTCGATCCTTGACGTTGATGGCCAGGTCCGGCGAAACGTCATAGTAGTCTTTAATAGCATAAGGCGAACCCGCTCTACCCTTTACGACATCGGCATCATCCAATGGAATACCGAATGCGGAGTAGTCCGTCAGCACGGCATGCTCGATTACGCCGGTGTACCAAACGTGGGTGATGCCCATTTCCTTCAGCGATTTCAGTGCGCTGGCATTGACGTCGGCAAATTTCCCGACGCCATTTTCCGCAAGGGTGCCAAAGGGGACGTTCGCCGTAGATTTATTTCCGAACAACCGGGTCATCAATTGGTAGATGATCATTTTATCGGACGGCTTACTCATATAGGGTACTGGTGGAATCTTGTCTTTTGGAGGAGTTGAACAGCCAGCAAGAATTAAAAGAAAAAGAAATACTGCTCTCATGCGAGTTTGAATATAAACAGAAAAGACAGCTTTTAAAGCTGTCTTTTCTAAATCGTTTGCGATAACAATTTAGGCCGTTGCTTTTGATCTTCTGCGGGCAAGAACCAGGTATAAAACCAGCACGGCCACGCAAATCATCAAGCCCAGGAACTCGCGCGACTCTTCTATGTACGGGTGCTCCATTTTGGCTACATCATCAAAAAGATCCGCCTTATTATCGTGATGAAGCCACTCCGCCACCCCGGAAATGTAAAGGGTTGAATAGGCGACATACAGTACGATCAGCGCGATCAATACCTTCTTCGGATAGAACTCGAAAATTGCCAACACGGCAATCACGGCCATGGCTCCGTAAATCAAAATCCAGATCACGGGATCAGGATCATTGAGCTGAACGAAAGCAAAAAGCAAAAACATGATGGCCAAGACGAAATTTACTATGCGCATAAAATCAAACTTAAAAATCTATCCGATAAACCAATACGGGGATGATCCCCAACTGAAACTTTGTCGCGACCTTATCCTGAACAAAGTCATAATAGTGATAGGCTTCGTTCTCCGTGTTCAACAAATTCTGAATGTCGACTGCAAAGGTGCGGGTATAGCCTGGTTTGTTTTTCCTGAAGCTCAACCGCAGGTCGACCCTGAAGTAATCCTTTGTTTTTTCTGAATAGGGATTGGTCTGATCATAGACCGTCATCCGCTGCAATTGGGATTCGGCGACGTCAACCGGTGATTCGCGAGGGCCGCCGAGGTAAAGCACTCTGGTGTTCAGCCCAATCGTCCGGTTCTTGCCGGCGTTGGTCCACTCTTTTCCATACACAACATTCGCGGTATACTTTCCATTGAAGCGCGTGTCAAATTCCTCATCGCTACTGGTCTGGTAAGTGGATTCATAGTAGCTACCACCCAGCATGAAGTAATGATTTTCGAAAAACGATTTCTCCACGTTTACAGTAAGTCCTAGATTTTTACCGCGGCCATCATTCACGAGATTCGCCGGTACGACTCCTTCCAACAAGTTAATGGTGGAAAATGTAGACAAAGGGTCAGCCTCGATTGGAACATCAAACAGCGCCTGATAGAAAAGTACCGAAGTGAGGGTGAGCCCGCCATCCCAATGTTTGCGATGGCTGAGTTCAGCATGATGCGCGCGCGTGAGTGAAAGGCCAATGTTGCCTGTGGCAAAGTAGACTTGTGGGAGTTGAGTTTGACTCACCAGGCTGTACGACGCCGACATAGAAGACGACGCGCCTTGATACGTTAGCATCGCCCTCGGTTCAACGACACCACTGGCCGTATAAGTATAGTAGACATACCGGGCGCCAACGTCGGCGGAAAGTTTTTCTGACAGCGATGCGCTGAAGGTTGTGTAGGGTTGAAATAAGGTACTCTTACTGGTACCATTCACAGCTCGGTCAATTTGGAATGCGCAGGCCAGGCAACCGACGGTGTTCCGATAGTCGAGGTCGTCGGCCTGGAGGTTCGTGATGATTCCGGTTTCCCACCTGCTCCGTGTTCCGACAGGCAGTTCGTATCGAATCGAAGCGGAGAACAGCGACTTGGATGCATCGTATAGATCGTGGGTGAGTTTAAAACCAAAGGGATCGTCGGCGCTCGCTACAGCGTTGCGTTGCTGTACACTGGAGGAGAAAGCCATGCCGACAAAAAGAAGACCGGGTCCCGCAGGCGTTTGGTAGTTAAGTCCCACTGCATAAGTATCACCACCGTAATTGATGTCGTATTGATCTTTATCTTCTTCCCATTCGTCGACGGGCTTTGCTTCAAAATCATTGCTGCTGGTACCGAAAAATCCGTAAAGAGAAAGGTTCGAACCTTTGTTCAACTCGACCTCCGCGTTGAAGGAAATATCCTGGAAGGTAATGTCCTCATCTCCGAACTGCACGCCCAATTGGGAAAGCAATCCGACGGTTGAATACCGGTAGTTCGCGAGAAATGAACTCTTTCTTTTTTTGCTGATAGGTCCTTCCGCGGATACATCCAGACCAATGAGGCTTGCTTGCGCGGTGAACTCCGTCTTGTTCGGGTTGCCCGAGCGAAGATTCATGTCGAGTACGCCGGAAAGCGCGTTGCCGTATCGCGCCGGAAAGGCACCGGAATAAAAGTTGGTACGATCCAGCATTTGCGCGCTCAAAATATTCACCCCTCCTCCGTTCGCCATCGGCTTATCACTGAATGTGCCCGCGTTGGCAAGATGATTGGGATTGACAATATCAACACCATTGAGTCGCCACAGCAATCCATTGGGAGAATTACCTTTAACAATAATGGCATTGGCCTGATCGTTCGCCGCGACAACGCCTGGATAAGAGGTGAGCATCCTCACAGGATCAAAGAAATTAGCCGGTATGCGCATGGTCTTCTCGATCGACACGGATTCCAAACCTGGAACGTAAGGCACTTCGCCACCAGCCCCTACTACAACTTCCTGGAGCAATTCGGTGGAAGGGTTGAGCGAGATCGATAAATGATTTTCCTTTCCGGCGATCACCAGCAGTTCGTCTGTGTAAGTTGTGTAGCCGGTAAAGGATACTTCGAAACGATACCGGCCGGGCGCGACGCCTTTCAATTCAAATTTACCGGCCCCATCAGTCGTAGTACCATTCGGAGTTCCAGCCTTTACCATCACATTGGCGCCTTGCAGGGGCTGCCCGGCGACCGCATCGATAACGGTGCCCTGAACAATTTGGGATACATCCTGCCCCATCGCCGCGACGATGATGGTCATCAGAAAGAAAGACAGTAGATACTTCACAAAATCTTGTTGTTGGCAAAGAAATGCGCTTTCACGATGAGATCAAAGTCCAATCTCATAAAGGACATAAAGGGGACGATGCCATTACACAAGGGGGATAAAAAAATGTCGGGTGGAAGCCCGACATCTTTTGTTTTGAAAATGATTCTGTTCTAAAGGATCGTCTTGAGGTACGCGGCGCTCTTGCCTACGCTGTCGATCGGTTCACCCGGATAGGTTTCCTGCTCGACATAAAAATGCTTGCAACCCGATTTCTTGGCTTGGGCCAGGATCGCGGTGAAATCAATCGAACCCGTCCCCACGTCGGCATTGCGTTTACGGTCAGCCTTGTCCATGTCTTTGATGTGCCATTGTTCAAAACGGCGCGGATATTCTTTAAAGTATTTCAATGGATCTTTTCCGGCATACACTACCCAATAAAGATCCATCTCCATTCCGACTTTTTTCGGATCGAGTTCTTTCAACATCAGGTCGTAAGGGATTTGACCGTCGACCGTCAGGAATTCAAAATCGTGATTGTGATATCCAAAGCGTACGCCGTAGCTGTTGCAGACTTCTCCGGCGGCGTTCAGGTCGGCGATGATGCGTTTGTAGTCGTCAATTGTTTTACGTTGATCGGGCATGATGTAAGGCACGATCATGTAGGGCTGGTCGTTTTTCTTTGCGTCTTCAACAGCTTTCTTCCAGGTGTCGCCTTTGATGAGGTCGAGACCATAGTGCCCGCTGGTGACTTTCATTCCCAATCCTTTCACGTAGGTGCAAAACTCCGTGTAGTCCATTCCGAAAATCTGGCCGTCGCGGTAGCTGTAAGCTTCCAACTCCGTGTATCCGAAGCCAGCTACTTTTTGCAGCACCCCTTTAGCGTCGCCTGGAATGGTTGATCTTAAAGTATAAAGTTGAAGGCCGAGTGCCTTCTTCGTTTTGCCGGCCTTCATGAATGATGGCAGCGACAACAAACCCGCCGCTGCAAAGGAAGCGGTCTGAACAAATTCTCTTCTTTTCATAGGTCTAGGTTCTACGTAAGAAATACTATTCAGAGGGTCTTTGACGAATAGTCAGGCTGAAAATACATTACAACCTCAATCCGTCTTCCGGATTTTCAGTAGTGGATGATTCGCGTGATATACGGTTCGTTACTGCGCCGGTTTCTCGCCGTCGAGTGACAAGACGTACATGGCCATCTTCTCAGCATCGCTCTGCGAAAGTCCAGCATGAGGACTCATGGGTATTTCTCCCCACACACCGCTACCTCCAGTGATAATCTTACCGGCTAAAAGGGTCACATTCGCCTGCGTGAACTCGTACTTCTTCGCTACGTCTGTATGGGAGGGACCAACGATCTTGTTGGTTGGATGATGACAGGTTTTACAATCGGCTCCATCCACCAACGCCTGTCCTTCCTTAATCATTTCTTCGGGACTGGCTTTCTTGGGCTCCGCTACATAGCTATCTTCTTCTTCCGCTGCCTTGGGTTCTTCTTTTTTCCCACCACAAGACATAGACCAGGTCATAACACTAACAGCGGCCAGGAGTACAAATACTTTTTTCATTTTTAATCTCGTTTTTTTTTAAATCCCTAAAATTCTTTTGTTCAGTCTCTGATCTTTTCCAGCTGAAGCAAAATCATCAAAAGCTTTTTCGGTCACCCGAATGATGTGGTCTTTGATGAATGGAGCACCTTCAGCAGCACCCTGCTCCGGATGTTTGATGCAACACTCCCACTCCAACACTGCCCAACCGTCGTATCCATACTGTGTAAGCTTAGTAAAGATAGACTTAAAATCGACCTGACCGTCGCCGAGCGAGCGAAAACGTCCGGCGCGATTCACCCAATTTTGATATCCGCCATAAACGCCAACTTTTCCAGACGGCAGGAATTCAGCGTCCTTCACATGGAACATCTTGATGAAGTCATGATAAAAATCAATGTACTGCAGGTAGTCGAGCTGTTGCAAAACAAAGTGACTCGGATCGTACAAGATGTTGCAACGCGTGTGCTTGCCGGTTGCTTCCCAGAACTGTTCGAAGGTAATGCCATCGTGCAGATCTTCTCCAGGGTGGATTTCATAGCAGAGGTCCACGCCCACTTTATCGTAAGCATTCAAAATCGGAAGCCAGCGCTTGGCAAGTTCCTTAAATCCATCTTCCACCAAACCTGACGGACGCTGTGGCCACGGATAGACCGTATGCCACATCAGGGCGCCGGAGAAAGTAACGTGCGCCTTCAATCCCAAATTCTTACTCGCCTTCGCGGCATACTTGAGTTGATCAACAGCCCACTTTGTACGTTCTTTCGCATCACCCCTCAGTTTCTTCGGAGCAAAGCCATCAAACAATTCGTTGTAAGCGGGATGTACCGCCACCAACTGACCTTGAAGGTGTGTGGACAATTCTGTTACCTGTAAACCGCACGACTCAATGGTACCTTTCCATTCATCGCAGTAGTCTTTGCTTTCAGCGGCTTTCTGCAGATCGATGCAGCGACTGTCCCACGTAGGAATTTGCACGCCGACATAACCCAGTGAAGCGGCCCACTTACAAATAGATTTGAGGTTGTCGAAGGGCGGCTGATCGCCCATGAACTGCGCTAGAAAGATGGCAGGTCCTTTTATTGTCTTCATTTCAGATTTGAAAATTGTAAAATTTGAAAATTGGAAGATTGGTCGAAATACTAAACTTCTTTAATGGTTGTCCATTTTTTGGTGGACGTAGAAGATTTGACGACCGTCTGCACGAAGTTCATTCCGCGCACACCATCCTCTACATCAGGGAAGTCGTACTTCGCGTAGTTTATTTTTTTGCCGGGCTTGTAGTCGCGAACAGCCTTGGTGAATCCGCGGTAGATGTTAGCAAACGCCTCGAGGTATCCTTCGGGGTGTCCCGCAGGCGTACGGGTGAAAGCTTTTGCTTCATCTGATAGGTATTTTTGTCCGGCACGCACGACTTCCATCGGGCGATCCAGCCATTTTACAATCATCGTGTTCGGATCCTGCTGCTTCCATTCCAGTCCGCCTTTCTCTCCGTACACGCGAATGTTGAGATTATTTTCTTCTCCGGCCGCGATTTGTGTCGCCAGCAATACGCCTGTCGCACCATTCTCAAAACGGATCAGCATCGAGCTGTCGTCGTCGAGCATTCTACCTTTTACGACAGTGTTCAGCAAGGTGCAGACTTCGGTGATTTTTAATCCTGTAATATATTCAGCAAGGTTGGCTGCGTGCGTACCAATATCACCGATCGCACCACCCATGCCTGACTGCTTGGGATCTGTGCGCCAGGATGCCTGCATGTTTCCTGTTCCTTCGAGCAAAGTAGAAAGCCATCCTTGCGGATACTCCACATATACTTTACGAATCTTGCCTAGCTTTCCGGTAGCCACCATTTGGCGAGCTTCTTTCACCAGCGGATATCCGGTATAAGTATGCGTCAGACCCAGTATCAGTCCTGTTTTTTGGACAAGCTTGCGGAGAACTTTTGCTTCATCAAGCGAGAAGGCAATGGGTTTTTCGACAATGACGTGAAAACCATTTTCGAGCGCCATTTTGGAAGGGCCAAAGTGAACATGGTTGGGTGTTACCACAGAAACAAAGTCGATGCGCTGATCCGCGGGAAGTTTCGATTCTTTCTCGAACATTTCCTGGTAGGTCTCATACACACGGTTTGGATTCAGGTAGAGGGATGCTCCGGTTTCTTTGGATTCGCCGGGGATGACACTGAAGGCTCCGCAAACCAGTTCAATTTCGCCGTCGATTCCAGCAGCTTTGCGATGCACAGGACCGATGAAAGAGGTCAAACCACCTCCCACCATGCCCATCCGAAGTTTTCTTTTCATGCGTTTTGGTTTTAGTTTAGATAGACTGACTCCACCTTTTTATGGGCTCGAATTCAGCCGGGACGCAATAAAATATTATCGAAGTAAAAAGTAAACAAATAAAATTACCGGAAACGATTGCGGGCAGGTTTTTTTGCCCTTCGGGCAGTGGGCCGTTATCCGTTACACGTTATCCGGGGGCATGGGCCAGGGTGTGTGGTGCCCTCATGCCCAACCCTCCATCAAACTACCAGGGTTTCAAAGTCCCTTACCGCGGAGCCTCACACCCAAAATCCGCTCCCACGATTAACGGATAACGATTAACGGCTAACGGTTACGGGATAACGTTTAAATTTACAGCAACTACACCACGACCAAATGACAGATTCACTCTTCCTCAAAAACCTCTGGTACTTTGTCTGTCACGGCGACTTTCTGAAAAAAGGCAAGTTGGTGGGAAAGGAAATACTCGGGGAACGCATTGTCTTTGGAAGAGATGAAAACAATGAACCGTTTGCCTTAAAAGATAATTGTCCACACCGCGGCGTGCCGCTGTCGCAGGGGTGGTATGATGGCAAGGAAATTCAATGCTGCTATCACGGCTGGAAGTTCAATCACACCGGCACCTGCACGGAGATACCTGCGTTAGCCGATGAGCAATTCGATCGCTCGAAAATCAAGGTGTTTAAATATCCTTGCAAGGAAATCAACGGAACGATCTGGATCTACATTCCTAAAAACAAAACACAGCTTCAGGATGCGGAGAGTCGTTTGCCTAATCTGCTGATACCTTCTCACCAAAATTTTCGATTTGTTGAAAAGGTGACGATGCCCACAGACATTGATCATTCTGTCATCGGCCTGGTCGATCCCGCTCACGTTACATTTGTGCACCAGTCGTGGTACTGGCGCTCGGCCAAGAAACTAAAGCAGAAGGAAAAACACTTTGAGCCTTCTGCGCTTGGATTTAAGATGGTACGTCACAAGCCTTCGTCGAATTCGAAAGGGTACTCTATTTTGAAAGGCGAGACTTCAACAGAAATTGATTTCCAATTGCCCGGCAACAGGTTCGAACATATCAAGGTGGGTAAGCATGATATTATATCTATCACCTGCCTCACCCCCATCAACGAAAACGAAACCGAGCTCAATCACATCTTTTATGCTTCCTTCGGATTCATCAAATACATCTGGTGGCCGTTGCGATACCTGGGCAAACAATTCATCCACCAGGACCTTGGTGTTTTCATGAAACTCAAGAAAGGCCTTGAATCCAAACCGACCTTAATGTTGTTGGGCGAACCCGATGCGCAGGCGCGGTGGTACCATGAATTGAAACGCAGCTGGGACCTTTCGCAACAGAATAATACACCATTCGAGAATCCAGTTAAGCCGAAGACGTTGCATTGGATCACGTAGAAGTACGAATTGTGTTTCTCAACTGCCATACTGCATTTAGTTTTAAATATGGAACGCTGTCCATCCAGCGGCTGTTTGATGAAGCAAAGCGGTGTGGTGTAAACAAACTTGTTCTAACTGAAATCAACAACACTGCCTCTTACATCGAAATGCTGCGATTGTGCGAGGAGAACCGGCCGATTGCCGGAACAAAGTTAACGAAGCATGGTAAGCCTGCGTACGATCTGGAGATCGCCGTGGGTATTGAGTTCCGTCGCGAGCACGAATTGCTTTACATGGCCATCGCCAAAAACAACAACGGCTTTGAAGCGATCAACCGGTTCCTTTCCTACCACAATACAAGTCAAGACGCGCTACCGAAGCGTGCACCGGAACTAGCCGATACTTTTATTATTTATCCTTTCGGGAAGATAGAAGCTGAACAACTACGACGTCACGAGTTCATCGGCGTTCGTAAAAACGAAATCAACCAGCTGGGATTTCAGACTGCGCTCAAAAACTTCCCTGATAAGTTTGTCATCCTCGCCCCCGTCACGTTTGCCGAAAAGAAAGACTTCAACATTCACCGCCTTCTGCGGGCCATCGATACCAACACTTTGCTCAGTAAACTACCCTTGCATCAGCAGGCGCTGCCGGATGAGGTGATGGTGCCCGAACATGAGCTGGAGAAAATGTTTGAGCGGTTCCCCCAACTCCTCTCGAACACAAAGGCGCTGGTGGATCAATGTACCGTTCAATTCAATCTCGGTGAAGACAAAAACAAAAAGCACCTCACCGATTCGGAGGAGAAAGACTGGCAACTCCTGATAGAAAAAGCAACAGAAGGATTTGAGAAGCGTTACGATGCGACAGATCCTGTTCTTCAAGAGCGATTTCATCGGGAGCTCGAGATCATTCGTCTGAAGAACTTTTGCACCTACTACCTCATCGCCTGGGACCTCCTTTCGTATGCGAAGAAAAAGGGATACGACTTTGTCGGACGGGGAAGCGGCGCGAACAGCGTGGTGGCATATTGTCTCGGTATCACCAACGTCGATCCCATCGAACTCGACCTTTATTTCGAGCGCTTCTTAAATCTTGAGCGCACCTCTCCCCCCGATTTCGACATAGACTTCTCCTGGGACAACCGCGATGACATTTACAACTACCTGTTTGAACGTCACGGCAAAGATCACGTTTGCTTGCTCGGAACCCACGTCACCTACAAAAGCAGATCCGTGGTCCGGGAGCTCGGCAAAGTATTCGGACTGCCCAAAGATGAGATCAATGACCTGGTGGAAGAACCAGAGAAAAATAAAAACCGCGATCACATCACGGAATTGATCTTCCGCTACGCAGGCTACATGAAAGATCTTCCTTCGAACATATCCATTCACGCCGGGGGAGTATTGATTACCGAAAAGTCCATCTACGCTTACACGACCACCGAGCTTCCGCCGAAAGGTTATCCCGTATCGAATTTTGAAATGCATAATGCGGAGGACCTCGGAATATTCAAGTTTGATATTCTAAGTCAGCGCGGGCTCGGACACCTGAAAGAAACCGTGAAGAACGTGAAACGCAACAAAGGCATTGACGTCGATATTCACCGCTTCCGCGAATTCAAGAAAGACGAAAAAATCAAAGCGCTTCTTCGTACCAGCCGAACGATGGGATGTTTTTATGTTGAGTCGCCGGCGACGCGTATGCTGCTGGGAAAACTTCGATGCGAAGACTACCTCACCCTCGTTGCCGCGAGCTCCATCATCCGGCCGGGTGTTTCACAATCCGGGATGATGCAGGCTTACATCAAACGATTTCACGCTGTCAGAAATGGCGGAACGTATGACGTCATTCATCCCGTGATGGATGAGCTCATGAAGGAGACCTACGGTGTTATGGTCTACCAGGAAGACGTGATCAAAGTGGCCCATCATTTCGCCAAGCTCACCCTGACAGAAGCGGATGTGCTGCGACGCGGTATGTCGGGCAAGTACAGATCCCGGGAAGAATTCAAACGCGTAGAAGAAAAGTTTTTCGAGAACTGCCGCAGAGAAGGCTACGATCAAAAGGTGATCGACCGGGTGTGGTTCGAGATTGAAAGCTTTGCAGGCTACTCGTTTGCAAAAGGACATTCCGCCAGCTACGCCGTGGAGAGCTACCAAAGCCTTTACCTGAAAGCACACTACCCGCTGGAGTTCATGGTGGGCGTTATCAATAACTTCGGGGGGTTTTATCGCACGGAATTCTATGTTCACGAAGCGCGAATGAACGGCGCAACCATCGAAGCGCCTTGCCTGAATCACAGTGAAAACCTCACCACCATTATTGGCGAAAAGATCTATCTCGGATTCATCCATCTGAAAAGCCTGGAAGCGCGGATCGCGAAACAAATTCATACTGAGCGTCAGAAGAATGGTCCTTACAAGAGCCTGGATAATTTTCTCCGCCGTATTTCCATGGGCCTGGAGCAAGCCCGCATCCTCATACGCATCGGCGCATTTCGTTTTACGGGCAAAGACAAGCAACGACTGCTTTGGGAAGCGATGCTGTTCTATGGCGAATCGCGGGCCAAGGACCGGAATCCATTAACACTGTTCGACACCGAGCCCAAGGAATATCCCCTGCCTGCCCTGGAGCGACAAGCACACGAAGATGCCTTTGATGAAATTGAGCTCTTGGGGTTCCCGCTGTGCGACCCGTTTTTATTAACCGCCGAAAAGAATAACGACGGTATTTCCGCAAGCCAACTTCACCAACACATCGCGCAAGAAGTCACCATCATGGGATACATGGTGACCATCAAAACGACCAGCACGCGAAAGGGAGAAGCGATGTATTTCGGAACGTTTTACGACCAGGCCGGCGAAGTATTCGACACGGTTCACTTTCCCGATTCAGCGCGAAAATTTCCTTTCCGGGGACGAGGTTTTTATTCCATTAAAGGCAAAGTGATTGACGACTTCGGCGTCTACCTGGTCGAAGTCCACTGGATGGACAAAATTCCGATGATCAATAAACGCGCAGAAGAATTTATGCGAGAGACTATTTTCGAGAGGACGGATTCAATTAACAATTAACAATTAGCAATTAACAGTTGGTCCAAAGACAGTCAGTTACACCTTAACACTTAACCAATTACAGTAACGCGCAATTGGATAGATTCTCCAACCTAATTGTTAATTGTTAATTGCTTCCCGATAGCTATCGGGATGTTAATTGATTAAGCTTTTTTCATCGCGCCCTTGATCACAGCAACGATCAGCATAATGACAGCACCGCCCACGCCGGATCCGGCCACGTTGGCGCCAATACTATCGCCGCCGAGTCCCAACATTCCCAGCAGTTGACCTCCCAACCCACCACCAACTAAACCAGCCACCGTGTTCCAGAGAACGCCTAAACTTTTGTTTTTCATGGCAAACCCGGCAAGATTTCCGCCGACCGCGCCACTCACGAGACTAATCAGTAATTCTTCCATAAGGTTGATGTTTTGTTGAACGAATGTAATGACTAACGTACCGAATGTGTCCTCGATCATCCAGCAAAATGTGCATGTTCAACCAACGGTATCGTTAACCAATTAACATCCCGATAGCTATCGGGAAGCAATTAGCAATTAACAATGGATTCATCTGCATTGGATTTAATCTGCGTCAATCCGCGAGATCTGCGGGAAAAAAATTTTAAAATTATGCTCGCAGATCAGCGCAGATCAATACATTAGTTTTTGTCAAATGACGCGTGAAACATTTCACTTCAGAGGGTTGTTGTCAACTGCTTGTTGTCAACTGTCAACTATTTAAACCGCGATCGGCGCTTTTATCGATGGATGTGCCTGGTAGTTCACAATCTCGAAATCTTCGAAGCGATAGTCAAAAATAGAATCGGGCTTGCGTTTGATCACCAATTGCGGCAACGGATGTGGATCGCGGCTGAGCTGCAGCTTCGCTTGTTCAATATGGTTCGTGTAAAGGTGTGTATCACCGCCTGTCCACACAAATTCTCCGGGCAAAAGATCACATTGCTGGGCGAACATGTGGGTGAGCAATGCATAAGAAGCAATGTTAAAAGGTACGCCCAAAAAGAAATCAGCGCTACGCTGATAGAGTTGACAAGACAACTTGCCATCGGCGACATAAAATTGGAACAACGCGTGGCAAGGCGGTAACGCCATCTTATCCACTTCGGATGGATTCCAGGCGGACACAATATGTCGTCTTGAATCTGGTTTTTGTTTGATCTGGTTAATCACCTGTGTGATCTGATCGATGTGTCGACCATCCGGCGCGGGCCAGCTTCTCCACTGATGTCCATAGACCGGTCCCAACTCACCATTCGCGTCAGCCCACTCATCCCAAATACTCACACCATTGTCGTTCAGATATTTGATGTTCGTATCGCCGTTCAGAAACCAGAGTAATTCGTAAATGATCGAACGAAGATGAAGCTTCTTTGTCGTGACCAGGGGAAAGCCTTTGGAAAGATCAAACCGCATCTGCCGGCCAAACACCGACAAAGTGCCCGTGCCCGTGCGATCGGTCTTCTGCGATCCGTTCTCCAAAATATCCTGCATCAAGTCGAGGTATGCTCTCATAGTCTTATCCAAATTGAGTGCAAATAAAAAAGAGTGGTGAACATTCTCAAATAGCCCCGGAATTAATTCCGTGATCTATCTCGCCCGCCCTGTTGGAGTATGGCTTTTGGTTAATCCACTAAACTACACAGGCCTAAAGGATTAACGATCTACCGTTGCCTTTGATTCCGGCCAATAAGATAGCCTGCTGTCAGGCAGGCCTTTAAATATCTGGTCGTGTTCGACTATTGACCTACAGTCAGGTTGCGGGTAACGCCGTTAACAGTAACCATTACAGATTGGTCGCAGTCACCATCGCCGTAGTTGATCACGATTTCCTTAGCACCGTCGATGATGTACTTCTTCACACCGTCGACTGCCATGAAGCAACCACGCTTGTAAATAAGGTCTTCCAATACAGAGACTTCATAGTCGCGGCCATTGCGCGTAGTACCTTCCGCCCAGCTGCCGCTTTCAATCACCAACTGATCTTGAGTCGGGTTTGCTTCTCTGATCCATGACCAGGTGATATCCGAATCACGCGTGGCGGTTGTGTTATCGTCGAAAGTTGCTTTACCATTTTCCAACACCACATTGAACTTAGGAGCATCGGTTGAACTGTTCGTTACGTTGGTCGAAGTTCTTGTACCTTCCAGCTTCACACCATTGACGTAATAATTGTTCGTTGTAGTAACGACAGTAGAACCGGGAAGGAATCTCTTGCCATGATAAGTGAAGATCAGTTGACCCTTGCGAATGTTTCCGCGAAGGTCGGTGCAACCCAGCGTACCAAAATCAACAGTGATTGTACCTTGAGGATTATCAATCGTTCCAGTAGCATCCAATGTCACCACTACGCCGGCGCAACCAAAACGGTCGTCCTGGATAGTAATGGTAGTTGATTTTCTGCCACCGTTGTAGTCGGTATCAGACGGAGCGTTCACAGCCACACCGGCCATGTCGTCCAGATCTTGAAAATAGGTATCGGTTAAAGTCTCTTCCGTGATGTCTTGCGTATCCTTCATTGTTAACCTTTCGTCATCGTTACATGATGAGATCAGAGCTACTGAAGCCATCAGTGTAACCGATGCGACCTTGGTAAACCAATTGTTTCTTTTCATACGTTCAAGTTTTGTTTGTTTTTCTCTTAGATTGACCTTTTGTCCTAAGGTTTAAGTTTACAAAGTAAATTTTTTCTGATTTTTAAGACCTCAAAATCATGCCATGGTAACCACGCCCGTAAGATTTCTCCTTTTCTTGACGTTTTTGGCCGCTGGATGGGTTGCCGAGGCCCAAACACCGGTAAAAATCGCCAAACTCAAATACCAGGGCGGTGGGGATTGGTACGCGAATAAGACCGCCCTTCCCAATTTGATAGAATTTGCAAATCGTGAGCTGAACATGGACCTGGCCCCGGAAGAAGACATTGTCGAGGCCGGTAGCCGTGACATCTTCTTGTACCCCTATATATATATGACTGGCCACGGCAACGTGGTGTTCTCGGAAGCCGATGCGGCTAACCTCAGGAAGTACCTGATCGGCGGCGGGTTTCTTCACATCGACGACAACTATGGGCTGGACAAATTCATCCGCCTGGAACTGAAGAAAGTGTTTCCGGAACTGGAGCTTATCGAGATCCCCTACGATCATCCCGTGTATCATCAGAAATTCGATTTCCCGAAAGGCCTTCCAAAAATTCATGAGCACGATGGAAAACCCGCACAGGGATTCGGCCTTATCTATGAAGGAAGACTCGTCGTGTTCTATTCGTACGAATGCGACCTGGGAAATGGCTGGGAGGATCAACGCATCCACAATGACCCGCAGGAAAAAAGACAACAAGCTCTCCGGATGGGAGCCAACATCCTCGCCTATTGTTTTACAGAATCTCTTTGAGTCTCCAAATGAAGAATTACGTTCGCGCCCAGGTAATGGTGGGACTGGGATTAATGACGTTCCTTTTTAACGCATGTGAAACGACTGAACAAAAAGAAGAGCGGCTGGCTAAAAACCAATGCGGCAGTTGCCATGCTTTTCCCGAACCTTCCCTGCTGAGGAAGGGCACTTGGGAGCAAGGTGTGCTTTCGCAAATGCGCTTCCGCATGGGATTTGAAGATCTCACTGTGTTGGCGGATTTGTCTGAAGGTGATATGCCGATCGTGTTGCACTCACGACCCGCGACACCGATGATTTCTGAGGCCGACTTTGAGGCGATCAAAAACTATTATCTGCGGAACGCGCCTGACTCACTCACCATACCAGCACCGGATCGCGTCGATACCCTTCGCCAATTTGAAGCCCACGCGGTGCGCCTCCCCATCGCTAATCGCGGCATGGTGACGATGATCAGAATGGACTCCAGCCGCAACGAATTGTTTGTCGGCGATCGGTTTTCAAATCTCTACCAGCTCGATCACAATTTTACCGTACAAGATTCCTTCAAGCTCGCGAGCCCACCTTCGCATATGATCTTCAGAAACGGTGACGATCCTTTACTCAGTTTGATGGGCATCATGAACCCTAACGACCAATCCAAAGGCCAATTGGTTTCACTTCAAAAGAAAAGTCATCATCATTCAGTATTGATCGACTCACTCAAAAGGCCGGTGTCTGCAGAATATGTCGACCTGGACAATGACAAGATAAAGGACTTTGTTGTTTGCGCTTTTGGAAATTATACCGGCGCGCTGTTGGCGTTTAAGAGTCGTGCTGATGGAACGCATCAAATGACTGTTCTGTCGCCAACGCCTGGCGCGCGCAACGTGATCATTCGCGACGTCGATAAGAACGGGTTGCCGGACGTCGTCGCGCTGATGAGTCAGGGTGACGAACGCATTGTGGTCTTTTACAACTACGGAAATTTTACTTTCAGGCAGACCACCTTGTTGAGATTTTCACCGGTGTATGGTTCCAGCTATTTTGAAATCAATGATTTTAATAACGATGGCCACTTTGATATCCTCTACACCAATGGTGACAATGCCGATTACTCTTCTATTTTCAAACCCTACCACGGCGTGAGGCTCTTTCTCAACAACGGAAAAAATAATTTTGATGAATCGTGGTTTTACCCGTTGCATGGGGCATCCCAGGTACGCTCATACGACTATGATCAGGATGGCGATTTGGATTTCGGCGTCATCTCCTACTTTCCGGATTTTGAAAAACAACCTGAAAGGGGATTCGTCTATTTCGAAAACAAGGATGGAAAATTTATTCCTTCCGTGACAGGCCTAGCGTTGGAGGGGCATTGGATTACCATGGAAGCCACCGACATCGATCACGATGGGGACTGCGATATCATCCTGGGTGCATTGAACCTGAATTTCGGAGGGAAGATTCCGGGCGACATCCTAAGCCGCTGGCAAACGCACCAAACTTCCCTACTCTACCTGGAAAATACGCTTAAATAAATTCGTAGCGACTAGTTCTTCGCATCGAGAAGTTCAGAGAGCTTTTGCTCCAGCTCGCCACCGCGAAGGTTCTTGGCGACGATCACGCCGTTCGGATCGAGTAACAGAGAGAATGGTATGCCCGTGATGTTGTAAGTCTTCGCAGCTTCAGATTGCCAATACTTCAGGTCCGATACGTGTGTCCAGGTAAGTTGATCTTGCTTGATCGCCTGAACCCAATCCTTGCGCGTACGATCGAGTGACACGCCGAAAACAGTAAATCCTTTGTCCTTATATTTATTGAACGCCCGCACAACATTGGGATTTTCAAGGCGGCAAGGTCCGCACCATTTTGCCCAGAAGTCCACCAATACATACTTGCCCTTCATGGATGAGAGTTTAACAATCTGCCCAGTGGTGTCGGGAAGGGCGATCTCCGGCGCGGGTTGACCGACAGCCAGCAATTTCATCTTGTCGACCTCTGCTATAAAATCTTTTGAAACGGCATAAGTAGGCCACTCCTTCTTTAGTTTTTCAGCCACTGCCAGGTAGGTGCTGAAGTAGTCATCGCGATCCAGTGTGCCGCTCTGCAGGAGATTGATGGTACCCAATGAGGGCGGCTCTTCTTGCAGCATGGCGGCAACCTTATCGTGACTCTTTTTAATCTCCTTCATGTAAGCCTGTTGCAATGCCAGGACTCTCTCCTGGTCTTTCGCCTGAAAGGCAATTTGATACTCCTGGTTCAATTTCGCGATCTCCGGTGTGCGCTCGGCCTCGCGTAGAACGTTGTTAACGTTGCGGATCAAATCTATTTCCGGTGATCCCGATATCTCGACAAATCCCTGGGGGTCGTTTCCATCCACGTTGATCTGAACATCCGATTTGTACAAAATAAAATCAACGACTTGCCGGTTAAAGAAATTGAGCTTGTAGTAGCCCGGCTCAGAAAGCTTGATCACCTTAGAATAAGCGTAGTTGCTCTTTAACTTGATGGTATCCTGCCAGCCAAACGCGCCGTTCTTAATTTCCTGAATCAAAATCTGACCCTGTGCTGGAAATCCCACTTTACCACTGATGGTCACCGTCCAGGTGCCGGCATCTTCCTTACTGGTGGATGAACACGAGAAGCAGAAAGCTAAAACCAAAAGGCCAAAGGCAAGGACCTTGCTCCAGTTCGCGTGCGATGTAAAGGTCATGGATGTATAGAGGTTACTTTCTTTCTGCTTCATACTTTTTTCAATTTCTCGGTTAACAATTGCGTCGCCACCTTGGGATCGGCTTTTCCCTTGCTACGCTTCATGACTTCTCCCATAAACATACTAATAATACCTTTCTTACCGTTCTGGTATTCTTCCACTTTCAACGGAAACTCTTTAATCACTTCCTCAACGATCGGCAGCAAGGAATCCTGATTACTTTCCTGGAAAACGTTTAGTTGATGCGCCACTTCCGACGCAGACTTACCGGGGCTCTTCAGCAGCTCCGTAAAAACCCGTTGCGTTGCAATCGTGTAACTGATTTTTCCTTCATCAATCAACGCGATAAGTTCTGCAATGATGGATGCAGCTAAAGGGAATTCATCAGCGGAAAGCCCCAGTTCATTCAAATAAGATTTCACCGGACCCATCACCCAGTTGGATGCTGCTTTAAAATTCTTTGTGGTCTTGACAATGGATTCAAAGTAAGTAGCGACATCCTTTGAGTCGGTCAGCACAAGCGCATCGTATTCGGGGAGTCCGTATTCAGTAACGTATTTTTGAGCAAGTTCGCGTGGGAGCGCCGGCATAGACCGCTGGATGTCCTTCAGCCAAGCCTCAGAAACTTCCATCGGACTCAAATCCGGATCGGGAAAGTAACGATAGTCATTCAACTCTTCCTTGGTACGCATGCCATAGGTCTTTCCGTTGTCGGCATTAAAGGTGCGTGTTTCAGAAATCACTACCCCTCCTTTTTCCAACAACGCCGTCTGACGGTCGAACTCATGGTCGATCGCGCGCTGAACATTTCGAATGGAGTTCATGTTCTTGACCTCCACTTTCTTTCCCAGCACAGTCGATCCTTTCAACATGACCGAAACGTTGGCGTCACAGCGCAGGGAACCTTCTTCCATGTTGCCATCACAAATATCAAGGTACTTCACCAACTTGCGCACCTCGGTCAGAAACGCTCCGGCCTCTTCGGCCGCGTTCATATCCGGCTCAGAAACAATTTCAATCAAGGGTACTCCGGCACGGTTCAAATCGATCAACGTGTCGTCTTCGTTTTCCAGGTGAATGGATTTGCCAGCATCTTCTTCGATATGAATTCGATTCAACTTCACATTCCTGTCGCCCTCCTTCGTTGTGATCGTTACATATCCACCTTTACAAATGGGCGTACGATCTTGCGTCAGTTGATATCCTTTTGGAAGGTCGGGGTAGAAATAATTTTTACGATCAAAGATTTGAAATCGCGCAATGTCCGAATGGCAGGCCAGCCCCATTTTGATGGCGAACTCGGCCACCTTCTTGTTCAGCTTGGGCAATGTACCGGGATGCGCCAGCGTAATAACGCTAATGTTTGTGTTGGGTTGACTTCCAAACGCAGTCGAATCTGACGCATAGATTTTACTCTTCGTCAGAAGCTGCGCGTGGACTTCAAGGCCAATGACCAATGTATATTTATCGCGGAGATTCATTAATGATTACGACTTAAAAACTGCACGCTCAAGGCGGCCGATCCGGTCGTGCGTGTTCGCGAGTTGGATCAAGGCACGGGAGTTTTGACCAGACACCAAATTCAGTTTCACTACCTCGCGCTGTACCTTTCCAACTTCACGTTGCACTTTACCCACCTCACGTGGTACCTTACCCAGGATGCTTTCCACCTTTCCAAGCCGCTCATTCATACCTTTTGCTTCGTCATTTAAAACACCGAACGTCTGAAGCATCTCAGAAAGAAGCTCGACTATTCTACTTTCATTTTTCATAACGGTTAACATTTAGTGAATCAATTTACGCGCTTTTTCTATAACAGCGTCTAACCCATTCAGGTTCTTGCCCCCGGCAGTCGCAAAGAAAGGTTGTCCTCCGCCGCCGCCATCGATTTCTTTAGCAAGCTCTTTCACCATGTTGCCCGCATGATACTTATTGGTTTGGGCTAACTTCTCTCCGATCATCACAGTCACTTGTGGTTTGCTGTCCACATCGGCGGCGAGGATCATCAATAAGTCGTCAAACTGATTTCTTAATCCATAGGCAATGTTCTTCAGTGCATCGGCGCTGGGCACGGATACTTTTTCTATTATCAAATGATAGCCGTTGCTCTTTACCGCCTTCGCAGCCAATTGATCCTTCAACAGGTTGGCTTGTTCTTGTTGTATGGCTTCGAGTTTCTTCTCCAGCGAATGCTTCGCCTCCATCAGATTCTTTGCTGCAGCAAGAACATCTTTCGGGCTTTTTAGAATTTCCTTCAGTTGATCCAGCAACACGGCGTTATCGCGAACGTATCGCTCGGCTTCTTCCGCGGTGATCGCCTCAATCCTTCTCACGCCAGCAGCAACTGAACTCTCCGACATAATTTTGAACAACCCGATTTGTCCCGTTGCCGGCACGTGCGTTCCGCCACAGAGCTCGACAGAAAATTTCGGATCAAAGGTGATCACACGAACGAAGTCGCCGTACTTTTCACCAAAGAGCGCCATGGCGCCGAGCTTCTTCGCATCTTCGATCGGCACATTCCGCTTTTCATCCAGCCTGATGTTCTCCCTCACCTTTTGATTCACGATGTCCTCGACCTTTTGAATTTCTTCAGGCGACATCGCCGCGAAATGCGAAAAGTCGAAACGAAGTACTTTGTCGTTCACGAGCGATCCTTTCTGCTCAACATGCTTGCCCAATACCTGGCGGAGTGCTGCATGGAGTAAGTGCGTCGCAGAGTGATTGTCCATACTCAACTGACGCTTATGTTTGTCGACCACCGCATTGAACTTCGTGTTCAGGTTTTCGGGCAACGATTCTGAATAGTGAACGATCAGTTCGTTTTCCTTTTTAGTGTCGATGATGAAAATCTTTTCGTTGGCGCTCTCCACGTGGCCTGTGTCGCCTACTTGTCCACCGCTCTCTGCATAGAATGGCGTTGGATTGAAGACTAATTGGAATAGCTCTTTACCTTTCTGTTTAATTTTCCGGTATTTGACGATCGTCACTTCAGACTCAAGATTTTCGTATCCGATAAATTGTGACTTGACATCTTCTCCGACCATGATCCAGTCGCCGGTTTCTTTTGCGGCTGCCGCTTTCGAGCGCGACTTTTGTTTTTCCATCTCCGCATTGAAGCCTGCTTCGTCGACAGAAAATCCCCGCTCGCGTGCGATCAATGAGGTGAGGTCAAGTGGGAATCCGAAGGTATCGTACAGTTCAAAGGCAAAGAAACCTGGAACTGTTCTAGTTCGACTGATGTGACTTTGGATCTTTTTAATTTCATTCAAGGTGCCTATTTTCTCTGGGGAACCTGACGTCAATATTCTATTATCTTCTACGGGAGAATTACTCTCCGGTAATACTTCTTCGAATCTCTTAATGCCCTTCTCTAACGTTCTCAGGAAAGAACTCTCTTCTTCAAAGATCACTTTGCTGACATAATCTTTTTGAGATTCCAGTTCAGGGAACACTTCTTTCAATTGGTTGCCAAGAACAGCCACCAACTTATACATGAATGGTTCTTTAAAATTCAGGAATGTAAATCCATAGCGCACCGCTCTTCTCAATATCCTGCGGATCACATAACCGGCGCCTGTGTTCGATGGAAGTTGACCATCGGCAATTGCAAATGATACCGCGCGAACGTGATCAGCCATCACGCGCATGGCGATGTCTGTCTTCTCACTGTCCTTGTACTTTACGCCAGCTGCGTCACCTATAAAATTCAGGAGCGGCGAGAAAACATCGGTGTCGTAGTTAGAGGTCTTTCCCTGAATAGCAACGCAAAGGCGCTCGAAGCCCATCCCTGTGTCGACATTCTTGTTAGGTAGTGGCCTTAACAAAGTAAGTTTAGATCGCAGTTTTTCGCGCGCTGCTTTTTTATCCTCGCCCTTGTACTCCAGGTCAAACTTTCCAAGTTCTTTGGCACCCTCGGTGGCCGGATTCCAATAGCGCTCAAACTCCATGAACACGTTATTCCAGATCTCAATCACCTGGGGATGATCGTTGTTCACAAGATCACGACCAGTAACTTTTGATCGCTCACTATCCGGACGTAGGTCGATGTGGATTTCAGAACACGGACCGCATGGACCGAGATCTGCCATTTCCCAAAAGTTATCTTTTCTGTTGCCAAGAATAATACGGTCTTCCTCAACAAATGACCTCCACAAATCAAAAGCTTCTTTGTCAAAAGGCAGGTTATCATCTTTGTCCCCAGCAAAAACACTCACATACAATCTGTCTTTCGGAAGTTTGTATTCCACCGTCAACAACTCCCACGCCCATTCGATAGCTTCCTTTTTAAAATAATCTCCGAACGACCAGTTCCCCAACATCTCGAACATCGTGTGGTGATACGTGTCTATCCCTACCTCTTCCAGGTCATTGTGCTTGCCACTGACGCGCAAACATTTTTGTGTATCGGCAATGCGCTTGCTCTTGGGCACAGCGTTGCCCAGGAAGTAGTCTTTGAACTGAACCATCCCTGAGTTCGTGAACAACAGCGTCGGGTCGTTCTTCAGCACCAAGGGTGCAGAAGGAACGATGGTGTGCCCTTTTTTCTCAAAAAATTCTAAAAACTTACGCCGAATCGAACCCGAATCCATTTCAAAAACTGTGTTTTAAGTCTCAACTATATGATTTTTACTATATTAGCCCCTTGAAAGTAACGGGCAAGCCACAAAATTAAACGTGTAGACGGAGTTTAAGCAGACAGCAGTGATTTTTTTCTGGCTTCTCTAACCCTAACCTGTTGAATCTGCAAACCTGGATGAAGGAATCGAAGTACGTCTACAACCCAAAGACCTGCCAGTACGAGCACGCTCGCATCACCATCAAGGAGGTTATCGTTTATTCGCTGGGTCTATTATTCACCGGAACTGTACTTTTTGTTACCCTTGTATTCCTCCACAATAGATTTATCGAAAGTGAGTACGAAGCCGCGCTTCGCGCCGAAAACAAAGTATTGGCTTCCTACAAACCGGTTCTCGAAAGTGAACTGGCCACCATCGAATCTACGCTGAGCAGCCTCGAGAAAGAGGAGGAAACGCTTTACACCAAGTTCTTCAATGCAGCGCCACCGAAACCGGAACGCATAGCCCCTTCTCTATCAAAGGAAAAGGTTTTACTCGCCGATGCTTCTGCGTTTCAATCACTCCTCGACAAACTGGATCTGCGATCTTCTGAATTAATGGCGAAGTCTGTTAAGACAAACGAGATATTATCTTCTGCTGCCTACATTCCCAAGTCTGATCTCGAAAAACTTACGCAAATCCCTTCTATCCAACCGGTTGATAACAAGGAGATCACCAAGCTGGTATCGGGATTTGGACAACGCATTAATCCATTCCACAAAGGCAGCTATTTCCATCCTGGCGTTGACTTCGTTGCGCCGCGAGGCACCGAAGTTTTTGCCGCAGGCCCCGGAAGAGTGATCAGTATTTCAAAAAGTGATTTACAAGCCGGATACGGAAATCAACTCGTGATCGATCATGGTGACGGTTTTACTACGCGCTATGCGCACCTCGAAGAAATCAAAGTGAAGGCGGGACAGACCGTGACCAAGGGCATGGTGATCGGCACGATTGGGAACTCCGGCGGATCTATCGCACCACATTTACATTACGAAGTCATGAAGGCCGGTGAAAACGTTGACCCAGCCCTATATCTTATGCAAGGCTTGAGCAGCCAGGAACATCAACGCCTGATGGAACTCAGTCAGAAACAAAACCAATCGCTCGATTAATGGCCCGTCCGAAATACATATATAATCCTGAAACCTGCCGTCATGAGCCTTGGTATCCGAAGGGTAAAACACTTCGTAACAAGATCATTATTTTCCTTTCGCTTTCAGTGATGATCGCCTTGGGTGGTTACGTGGCTTATGTGCGCATGATCGGATCGTTGGACGAACTGGTGCTCGAGAAGAAGAACAATAAGCTGCGCATTCAATGGCAACTTATTCAAGATAGAACAAACAAGGCCTATTCGGCGCTTCATCACCTGGTCGAAAAGGATGATCACAACTATCGCGTGATTCTTGACGTCGAACCTCTGGAGCCCAGCATTCGCGAAGCGGGTATTGGTGGTAGTGAAAAGTTCAATAAGGACGCGATCAAAAATTTTCCGTTAGTCCTGAACAGCTACGCGAACCTGGAGGATCTCCGCCACCAGCTGGATATTGAAGTGCAGTCGTACGATGAATTGAAAAACATGATTGACGATCGCATCGATGCCTGGGCCTCCCGCCCTGCTATCCAGCCGATCAGCAATAAACAATTGGATCGACTTCACCTGACTTACGGATCAAGGCTTCACCCCATCTTCCATGTGATTAAAGATCACAAAGGTTTGGACTTTGCAGCTTCCGTGGGCACTCCCGTTTATGCGACTGGTGATGGAAAGGTTGGCATGGCCTACGTATCTGATTCTTATGGCAACGTGATTTACCTCGACCACGGTCACGACTTTGAAACCCGTTATGCGCACTTATCGCGTTTCAACATCAAAGCCGGCGACAAAGTAAAACGCGGACAGGTCATCGGGTTTGTGGGCACTACAGGTAACTCCAAGGCACCCCACCTTCACTACGAAGTGCTGTTCAAAGGCCACCACATCAATCCTATTAACTTCTTCCAGCGCGATTTGAGCAACACAGAATACCAGAAGTTAATTGAGATCGGTAGCACGCAAACCACCGCTTTGGATTAAGTTTTAGCTGCTGGCCGAAAGGCTGATCCCACGTAAAACAGTTATCGACGATTTCGTTTTTGTCCCTATTTAAATTCTGCCTTTATTTACGCCTTGTAATTAGTTGACGATGCGGGCTTTAATCCTTCTTTTTTTCATTGCTATTGGTTCTGCTCTCCACGCTCAGGATACCCTGACCATCATTGGCGTTGGCGACATCATGATGGGTACCAATTACCCTGAAGACAAACTCCCTCCACAGGATGGTAATTTCTTAATGAAGGATGTTGAACGTATCCTACGCGATGCTGATGTAACGTTTGGCAACCTGGAAGGCACGTTGCTGAATGAAGGCGGCACACCAAAAACCTGTCGCGACCCGAAAGTGTGCTATGCTTTTCGCACGCCTGTTCGATACGTCAATAACTTAACGGCTGCCGGCTTCGATATCATGAGCCTGGCAAACAATCACGCGGGTGATATGGGCGAGGCGGGACGAAGGAGCAGCATGAAAACCCTGGAGGAAGCCGGAATACTTCATGCCGGGCAGCTCAATCAGAAGACCGTCATTTTTGAAAAGGATAGTATTAAATACGGATTGGTCGCCTTTGCGCCCAACAGCAACTGCGTTCCCCTCAACGACCTCGAAGGCGCCAAAGCGCTCGTTAAGAATCTGGATTCTCTTGTGGATATCGTGATCGTTTCTTTCCACGGAGGAGCCGAGGGCGCGCAATATCAGAACGTGCTGCGCTCAACCGAACTCTTCCATGGCGAGAATCGGGGAAATGTGTATGAATTTTCCCACGCATTGATCGATGTCGGCGCCGACATCATCTTCGGGCATGGTCCACACGTTACGCGGGCCGTAGAAGTGTATCAAAATCGCTTTATCGCGTATAGCCTCGGAAATTTTTGCACCTATCGTGGCATCAGCGTGGCGGGTGTAAACGGACTTGCACCCATCATCAAGGTGTTCGCCGACAAAAGCGGCAAATTCCTGAAAGCGCAAATCACACCCACGTATCAATCTTATGGCACGGGCGTCCAAATAGACTCCCAAAATCAAGTGATCAAAAAGATCCAGGAACTCACTAAAAAAGATTTTCCTGAATGCCCGATCCGCATTGCCGAGAATGGTTTAATTACTTATCTTGCTCAATAACATGGCGTATAAAGAAAAGGAAATTGAAAAGCTCTACTTCTCCATCGGGGAGGTAGCTGAATTATTCAACGTTGCTCCGTCATTAATCCGATTCTGGGAGTCAGAGTTTGACATCATCAAGCCAAAAAAGAACAGAAAAGGAAATCGCCAGTTTACCAAAGAGGATATCGACAACGTTCGGACCATCTATCACCTCGTAAAAGAGAAGGGATTCACGCTGCAGGGCGCAAAAGAAATGCTTCGAAACGATACGCAGGCGGTAAAGGATAAGATGGAGATGATCGATTCCCTGCGAAGAGTCAGAAGTTTTCTCTCGGAGCTCCGCGAGAAGTTACATTCCTAATATCAGCAGGCCGAATTGATCGGCCTTCTTTTTTCGTTGTGTGTTATGAATCAGGAAAGGCTAGCCTTATTGGCACTTCATTTCATTTCCGGTATTGGAGACTATACCCGGCGCCAGCTGGTGAGCTACTGTGGCGCCGCCGAAAAGGTATTCTCAACACCAAAAGGAAAACTCCGAAAGGTTCCAGGCGTTGGGAAAACCATTGCCGAATCCATTGATCACAAAAAATCATTCGACCTTGCTGAAAAGGAAATAAGGAAAGCAGAGAAAGAGGAAGTTCGTTTACTCTTTTACATCGATCGTGATTTTCCGTCGCGGTTGAAACAGTTTGAGGATGCTCCTACCCTCCTGTATGTTAAAGGCAACATCAACTTTGAGAATCCAAAAGCGGTCGCGATTGTCGGTACGAGGAAATCAACCGACTATGGGCGGCTGTGTGTCGATGAATTGATCACGCAGCTCGTACCACATGAAGCGCTGATCATCAGCGGCCTGGCTTATGGCATCGATATCCTCGCCCACAAGCTCGCCTTGAAACACAATCTGCCGACAGTAGCGGTGATGGGCAGTGGTATGGATGTGATTTATCCAGCGGCGCATCGCGAAACGGCTAAGCGAATGCAACAGGCCGGTGGACTTGTCACGGAGAATCCTTTCGGCACAAAACCTGACGCGCACAATTTTCCTGCGCGCAATCGGATCATCGCCGGATTGTGTGACGCCCTGATTGTTGTAGAGGCAGCGGAGAAAGGTGGAGCACTCATCACCGCCGACATTGCCAACAGTTACAACAAAGATGTGTTCGCATTCCCGGGAAATATCGGTCAGAGCTTTTCGCAAGGATGTAACAACCTGATCAAAGAGAACAAAGCAAACTTGATTACGTCGGCCAAGGACCTGGAGTTCCTGATGAACTGGGATGTGCACACTGCCCCGGTGATTATGCCCAACGATTTGGATGGGTTCGACCAGAACGAGCAACTCGTGATTAACACACTCCGGAAAAACAACAGTCAACTGATGATCGACGAACTAAGCTGGCGCTGTGGGCTATCCGTCAGTCAGCTCGCATCGTTGCTCCTGGGATTGGAATTTAAAGGCAAGGTGGTTTCGTTGCCTGGGAAAATCTACAAACTAGAAAGGTGAGCGTTGGGGGTCACCGGTTGCCGGTTACCAGTCACCGGTAAGACGCGATATTACGCACTGAATTGTATTTAAATGCTAAGAACAGATAGTACTCAAAATAAATGGAGGCTCGAATTTCTTTCGATCGAATTGAGACTGGTAACAGGCGACTGGCGACCGGTAACTGACTAGTACCCCCCATCTCCCTCCTGCGTCTTTTGGTTACATCTCTCCTTGATCACTTCGTATGCTTTCAGGTCGCCGAGTTCGCCGGCCTTGCTCAGGTCGAGGCAACCGTTCTTCATGTCGCCAAAGTTGATGCGGAGAATTCCGCGCATGTAGTAGGCGTCAACGTTTTTGGGATTGATCTGAATAATTTTTGAACAGTCGTTGATGGCGTCTTCGTAGGCAAGCAAAAACTGCTTCGCCTTTCCGCGGTTAAAATACGCCTCGATGTAATTTTCGTTAATGGTAATGGCCGATGTGAAATCAGCGATGGCGCCGTAGTAGTCCTGAAGTTTCATCTTCACATTTCCACGCGCATAAAATGCGTCGGCAAATTTTGGATTCTTCTCGATGGCGACGTTGTAGTCCTTCATGGCGCCATGGCGGTCGTCAAAGTTGTCTTTGATGTTGGCGCGCAGGTAATAGGCGGCGGCGTAGTTTTGGTCTACTTCGATGGCCTTGTTGGCGTTCAACAACGCCTCCATGAATTCACCTTTCTCATAGAGGTCACGGCCCTTTTGCGCGTATTCTTTGGCGGTCTGAGCGAAAGCTAACGAGGTCAGGAACAATAATCCGGACAGCAATATGATCTTGTGCTTCATACCAGGAAGTGTTTATACAAAGTTAGCAATTATCGCCGTTGCCTCGTTTCAGCGTAATATTTTCAATGCTTTGGGAATATTTCGTCGGCCACAACGAGGGAAGTTGCAAGCGCAGCTGAATCGAGTCCAGTCGATACGCCCTTTCCTTCCAGGAACGACACCACCGTTTCGGTGGCGAGGTTTCCAACCAACTCATCGTTGGCCATGGGACATCCTCCAAATCCTTTGATGGCGCTGTCGAAGCGTTTGCATCCAGCATCAAATGCGGCGGCAATTTTTTCGCGTGCGGTCGACGGCGTGGCGTGCAGGTGTACGCCGATCTCAGCCGATGAGAATTGCGTTGACAGTTTCTTGAAGAGTGATTGAATGCTCTCGGGCGTTGCTACGCCGACGGTGTCGGCGAGTGAGATCACATCCGATCCCAGCGTCATCAGGATGTCGACAAACTTTTCAACACGGTCGGGTGAATAAGGATCGTTGTAGGGATTACCAAACCCCATGCTGATGTAACTCACCAACTTTTTGTTGGACCGTTGGCAGATGTCCTTGATCTCCGTCAATGTATTCAGCGCCTCGGTGATAGACTTGTTGGTATTCCGTTGCTGAAAGGTTTCCGATAGCGAAAGTGGAAAACCCAAATAGGTAATCGCATCATGCGCGGCTGCATCCTCCGCGCCGCGCACGTTCGCCACGATCGCGAGAAGCCTGGATTTACTCTCCTGCCATTGAAGCTGGGCCAATACGTCAGCCGTGTCGCGCATCTGGGGGATTGCCTTAGGGGAAACAAAGCTCCCGAAGTCGATCGTGTCGAATCCTACTTTCAACAATTGATTGATATACCGTATCTTGTCCGCTGTGGAGATAAAGTCAGGCAGGCCTTGCATCGCATCGCGCGGACATTCAATAATTTTCATAAGGCTGTTGCGACATCAATCGCTTCCGAAGTTTAATGAAACAAAACGGTAACATAAAGTGAAAGGAAATATCCGGAAGTAATCGCCACCTAATGCAGTTCGTCTCCCTTTTAAATATTTTTGTAATAACGGGTTGATATATAGGGACCCGATAACCACTCTTCTATGCCTTTACCAGAATATGGCGGTACGTTAGGACACAAGCGCGCTGCCCACCTCCTACGCAGAGCAACTTTTGGCGGAAACAAACAAACGATTGATTCCTTCGCCGGTCTCACGCCTGCTCAAGCGATTAACCTCTTATTTAGACAGACTCTACCCGATCCGGTACTTCCGATCGACCCTGAAACGGGTCAGGAATGGTTCCTGAGCGGCGTCACCGACGCGAACAGCGAGGATTTTAAATTAGAGGAATACTTCATGGGCTGGTTCATCGGCCAAATGATGAGCGTCGGTATCGACCCCGTGGCCAATCCGACGCAGTGGCTCGCGTATTCAGCCCGCGAGAAGGTCGTAATGTTCCTTCATACGCACTTCACCGCCATTCGCGAAAAAATTGGCAACAGCCGGGCGCTCTACTTTCAGAACCAACTGTTCAGACTATACGCTCTTGACGCTACTGACCCCCTGAAGGATTTCAGAACGCTGACGGTGAAGGTGAGCGTTGACAACGCCATGCTTCGTCTGCTCGATGGAAGCTTGAATGTTAAGGGAAGTGTAAACGAAAATTACGCCCGCGAACTTCTTGAATTGTATTCTATCGGTCGCGGTCTCGAAGCCAATCCTCCTGCGACCTCCGGTGATGCTGGTGACTACGGTGTATACCGTGAAGCAGATGTACAAACCGCGGCCCGCATTTTAACGGGGTGGGATTTTGATGAAGACTTTGCTAATCCCGATCCGGATACCCTATTGCCCCGCGGTATTGTTAAAGGAAATCCTAATAACGCATCTTCACATGATGATGACGACGCGGATGATCCGAAAACGTTCTCCGACCGGTTTACCAGCGTACTATTCCCTGGAAATGTAATTGCGCCCGATCCGGCCTTAATGCCCGGCGGAAACCCAACAGAGTTGAGCGCGCTGGATGAACTCACCAAGCTCATTACGCTGATCTACGAGCAACAAGAAACAGCGAAGAACATTTGCCGGAAAATTTATCGCTTCTACGTTTGGGCGCCGCACTCGGAAGCTGAGACATTGCCTATCGACTCGGCGATCATCACGGAGATGGCCAATACCTTCCGTGCCAATAATTTTAAACTGCAGCCTGTAATCGAAAACCTGCTGCGCAGCCTGCACTTCTACGAAGCAGCGGGCGGCGTGACGGACGACAACTTTGGCGCCATGATCAAGTCGCCGCTGGATATGGTTCTGGGTTCGATGCGTTTCTTCAATGTGCAATTGCCTGACATGGCGACGCAGGCCGAAGACTTTTACATGGCCACAGGAGATATTATCTCCGCGCTCGGCCCGATGGGCATGAACTTCTATCAACCTTACGATGTGGCTGGATACGAAGCGTATCACCAATACCCGGTGTACCATCGCTTTTGGATTACGCCGAATACTTTAACGCAGCGCTACAACTACGTTCATCACATTTTAGATGAGAATGAACCAGGGTCGATCAAAGTCGATGCTTATCAGTATGTACTCAACAATTTCGCCGCCGTCGCACCCGACGCCCGGCAGTTGTTAGTGGAGATCGCCCGTTACTTGCTCCCGCTGCAGGACAACCTGACATTCGACGATAACGCTGATGATGCCTCATCGTTGACCGCTTTGCGCATGAACTACTTCAAGGCCCGGTTCCTGAATGGATTTGATGAGGCCTATTGGAACACCATGTGGACGCAGGGTACGAACCTGGACGACATTAAGGCGTGGCTCAACACCTTGTTTGAAGCTGTTATGCAATCACCCGAATACCAACTAGCTTAATTGACCCATTGATATGAACAAATCAAGACGAGATTTTTTAAAGAAGTTACCGCTGGCGATGAGTATTCCCTTCACCGTTGGAGGGCTGTCGATGCGGGCAATGGGACAAAACATGCTGACGCAAATGGCGGCTGGGAGCACGAATCCAAACGTGTTGGTCATCCTTCAGATGCACGGCGGTAACGACGGTCTTAACTGTTGTATTCCTGTTGAGCACTACGGCGACTACTACAACATGCGGGCGAACATCGCCATACCGGCTAATAACAGTTTGCGAAAGTACGTTGCGCTAGACAGCTCATTGCCAATCAACACGCAAATCGGATTACACCCGGATATGCAGGCCATGAAAGTATTGTATGATACGGCACGCATGACGGTTGTCCAAGGTGTTTCCTATAAGAATAATAACGGATCACACTTCCGTGGGCGAGACATCTGGTTCATGGGAGGTTCAGCCGAAGACTACATGCAATCCGGATGGCTGGGTCGATACCTCCAAAGTGAGTATGAACCATGGGAGTATCCCCTACAGTTTAATAATCCCGACTTTCCGTTAAACACGATGAAAGACCCATTGGCTATTGAAATCGGAAATACAGCTTCGCTGATCTTTCACCAGGAAGGCAATATTCCCACCTCCATTTCTATTTACGATGTTCCGCAATTTGCGAACCTCGTAGAGGACCTGGAGGGTTTCAACGAAATGGAAACGGTAGATCCCACCGGTATTCCGCCTGGCTTTCTAAGCGGCTCTCCCTACTTCAAAGAGTTGAACTGGATCCTCGACCTGGAAGACAAATCAAAAGACTATTCCGAAATACTGGCGGCCGAATACAACGCGGGTGGAGCAACAACTGTTACGTATCCAACGATCTATCCGTTCAATGCGCCTTCGGGAAGTTTGAACAATCCACTTTCCTACCAACTTCAAATGATCGCCCGTCTGCTGGCCGGTGGTTGTCAGACTAAAATATTCCTCGTAAAGATCGGTGGATTCGATACGCATGCCGACCAGGTTGAAAAATATGATCCGACCATGGGTGGACACGCCGCGTTGATGTATCACATCTCCACCGCGATGAAAGCATTTCAGGAAGACCTCCGCTCGAGGGCCCTTGAAGATCGCGTAATGACCGTAACGACCTCAGAGTTCGGAAGACGGGTGAAGTCGAATGGAAGTTATGGAACAGACCACGGAACAGCCGGACCGATGTTTATTTTCGGAAAAGGTGTTCGGCCAGGCGTGATTGGTGATGCCTACAGCATTACCAACAGTAACAACCTCGAGATGCAGTACGATTACCGTGTGGTATACGCCAACATCATGCGCGATTGGATGGGCGTTGACGATACACGACTCAATGCGATCTTCCCGGATGCGAACAACATGAATGATCCAACGAAAGGATTGATGACCAGTGGAACTTCTGATGGAACAGTGTTTGAGGACTTGCGACTGGCACAGCAATCTCCGTTGGGCGCTGAAGCGTTTATCGGTGAGCGTTTTTCGCTGGAGGATTGCTATCCTAACCCCGCGAAGGATCACACGACGGTGAGCTTCAAAATCAATCATACAAACCGCGTTGTTGTCAATCTCTTCGATCAGCAGGGAAAGAAAATGAAAGTGATGGTGGATGGCGAATATGTTCCGGGAGAACATAAAGTCGAAGTGGACCTGACAGGTTTGCCGACCGGACCCTATATTTATGAATTGAAAACAGGTTTCTTTAAGGAAGCTAAGAAACTGGTGATCATTAAGTAAAAAGACCTACCTCCTCTATGAAAAAATTCTACCCCCTGTTGCTCGTGACGTTACTGGCAACGACCGTCGTCTTTGCACAGGACGGCAAGAAGAAAAAAAAACCGTCGGGTTCTTATAACAAGCAAAACAAGGAGACCGAGCAGTTTCTTGAGAAGCAGTGGTGGATTGGTTTGAAGGGTGGTCCGAACTTGACCAAGACGACGGTTGAGAAAATTTACAATGTGATCATTCCCACCAACTACGAACCAGGCGAAATCAGTAAAGAGTACGACAACTTCAAGCAGTTGGGCAGCCAGATCTCGCTGGAGATAACATTCTTCTTCAAGCAGGTATCCCTTAGCTTCCAACCTACTTATCAACACGCACGGTTCAAATACACCAGCACGTATGAGTGGATTGACACCGAAGTACAATCCAATTATCTCGAAATGCGATATGACCAGGAGGTAAAACTGGATCACTTGCAGCTTCCACTGCTCGCGAAGTATGAATTTTCAGGTGGCGCTCTACGTCCTTACGTTCAGTTTGGCGTGTACTCAGCAATCTTATTGAATGCAACCAAATCGGTTGAAGTATCCGGAACGGATTACGCTTCCGGTGGCGCTAACGAGTTTGAAAACGAACCTGTGATTGTGGGTGTCACCGACCAGTTTGCCAAAAACCATTGGGGCCTGATTGGCGGCGCGGGATTGTATTACAACCTTGGAAATGTGAGGCTGAACTTTGACGTGATGTACAAGTACGGCATGAGTAACATCAGCTCCACCGAAAACCGATACGACAACGACCGGTTGTCGGGTGTTGGTGATGTGATGGACGACCTGACCATGGATAACCTGTCGGTGTCCATCGGATGTCTCTTCCCCATGCGATTCCTGGGCAATAACTTCAAATCGTTGAACCGTAAATAATCCACCATGAAGAATTTACTCTTACTCGCGTCGCTTGTTCTTCTGGTTGTATCCTGTTCGGAAGAATCCAACCCGAACGATGATATCACGAAGTTTACGCGCATCTACGACAATAATAATTTCAGCGCCTCTCTTTTTCCCATTGACATGGTACAGACACCCGAAGGTGATTACCTGGTGTTGGGCGGACGAAGACTGGAAACTTCCAACTTCGTCGGCATTTACCTGATGCGAGCCGATAAATTCGGGAATTTCATTCAGGAAGTTGAAGTGGGCGATACCCTGGTGAATCCCATCGGCAAGTTCACGGCCTACAACGGAAAGTATTACTTCTTCTGTATGGATCCCCTCAACCAGCAAGTAAGACTTATTGATGTTGATGCCACCCTGGAGGATATCAACATTACCCAGATTTCCGAATTGACCTATCCGATGGCAGCGTCTTTTGCCTCGAACCAGTTTGTGGTACTGAGCTATAGCAATGCCGACAAACAAACTGTGATTTCCACAGTAACAACAGTCGGCGGTGTGGCATCCAAAGGATATACCATTGGCGTGGGCGATGATGTTGAAGAACCCATCATCAATCACTTTATCCGCACGGGCAGACAGTACCCCTTCGAAGTGGGTCAGCTTTCGGGTGGACTATATTACTTCAATGGATTTTATAATTACACGTTCTCGCTGGTCTTTACAGACCTCGATGCGGATGATCCGATTGGCGTGGTGCAGGGTCAGCAGGATGACGGTGGCTTTAGCGCCGTAACGCCGATCAGTGGTTCTACCTTTGCGGCTGCGCGATTCAACTTCGGTGATAACTTTTTACTTCCGAAGGTTGTATTGAGCACGTCTGGCGCTACATCCAGTACCGACCTGGGTGGCTTTACGCTCCCGGAGTTGGTTGAAAATGCACCGATCAAGATTCTTCGCATGACCATCAACAACAAGAATGTGTTGATCTATGGTAGTAATACCAAATCGAAACAGATTGGATTGCTGTACTATGACGAAACAACCGGCGAATTTCTCGGCAGCCGCTACCTGGGATTCTCTAATCCGTTTGAGATTGCAAACCTGATGATCAGTGCTGAAGGTGGTCTTGCCGTTTGTGGTACGACTTACCTGGCTGGTCGATTCCCCCGCATTTGCATCCTCAAACTTTCAAAAGACGATTTGACGGAAGATGTACAGTGATCAGGACTCAAGAGCATACGATCCCAACCACACGGTTGGGATTTTTTTTGTCCACATCTCTATGTCCGGTTTTTTTAGCACTTTGTGATCGTATTCAAGTCTCATGCATCAACAAACCAACGTTGACCTCCTTCCCTACAATACCTTCGGGATCTCGGTTACCGGTAAGTCAATGGCCCGGGTAACCACGACGCAAGAACTTCAAGCGCTGGGTAAGGCTGGCAAACTCTCGTCCGACAAAGTTTTTATACTGGGTGGCGGTAGCAATGTACTGTTTACACAGGATTACGATGGACTCATCGTCAAAATCGAAATACTCGGACGGGAAGTCGTTTCAGAAAACGATGACGCAGTCCTTCTGAAAGTTGGCGCTGGTGAGAATTGGCATAGCACTGTCCAGTTTTGTGTCACGCATAATTGGGGTGGTGTTGAGAATTTATCCCTCATACCAGGCACCGTGGGCGCTGCGCCCATGCAAAACATCGGAGCCTATGGTGTCGAGATCAAAGAAGTGATTCATGAAGTTGAAGCCATTGACCGCAGCAACGGTACTGTTCGATTATTTTCCAATCGGGAATGTGAATTTGGATATCGCGACAGCATCTTCAAGCAGCAAGAGAAGAATCGGTATGTTATTTCAAGCGTTACTTTAAGGCTGACAAAGAAAAATCATCATGTAAATGTCTCTTATGGAGCCATTCAAGACACTTTACAGGCGTTGGGGCATGCATCACCGACGATTCAGGCGATCAGTGAAGCAGTTATCCACATTCGTCGGTCGAAACTTCCTGACCCGGCAGTGATCGGAAACGCAGGAAGCTTCTTCAAAAACCCTACACTGAACGCAAAAAGCTTCGAACACTTGAAAGAGAAATTCAAAAACATACCTTCATATCCCACGAATGATGGTGCTGTGAAGGTTCCTGCAGCCTGGTTGATCGAACAATGTGGATGGAAAGGAAAAACTTTCGATCAAATCGGCGTTCATCAGCATCAAGCACTGGTTTTAGTGAACTACGGAGGAGGAAAAGGTGATGATATATGGCAGTTAGCAATGAAAATTCAGCAGAGTGTTCGCGAAAAATTCGATGTTCTTCTTCAACCTGAAGTGAATATTCTGTGATGAGTAGTGATCACTACCTATCGAAATTCATTTTCAATATGATCACTCTTGGACACCAAAGACACCTCCACGTCTTTCGGTAAAAAAAATCTTATCAAAAAATTTTTTGCATTTTTTTTTGCAGATAAAGTTTTTGTTACTACTTTTCGTATAGTTTAAACAAAAATTAAAAACGCTATGGCAAAATCAGCGAAGAAAGCGGCTAAGAAGTCTGCAAAAAAGACTGCTAAGAAAGCTGCTAAGAAGAAGAAGTAATTAGGTTTAACCTAAGAAACTTTGCGAAGGGAAGTAAATTGGATTTACTTCCCTTTCGTTTTTTATACGACGGTGTAATTCTCCGACGCATTTCACTTTCGCATGGATATCGTCAATGAAAATCTCAGAGAATCATTCTTCTCGACGGCGTTATCCACTATTCAAGTTCACCGCTTCCACGCCAGAGTTAAACTTATCCTTGAAGTAATAGCATCACCTTCATACGGTTGCGTAAATATTGTATTTGAACTCCTTGTCTGCCGCAATTAAGGCCCTTAACTTTCTCCTACGATCAATTGAATGACTATGGCAAAAGCAAAAGTATCCAAGCAAGCGGCACCCAAGAAGGCTGCCAAGGCACCCGCCAAACCGAAATCAAAGCCTGTAGCAGCAGGAAATATTGAAAAAGTCTGCGACGAGGCGCTGAAGAAACTTCAGGCACTGGGCATCGAACAACAACTTCAATCTGAAATCGAATGGTGCCTCGGAAGTTATCGCTTCGACCAAAATCCATCCGGACTTTACCACATGGTCGAGCGGGCATTGGCCGTTTTCAAGGCTGAGAGTGCTAAGAAAACAAAAGGCGTTACCGCCAAGTTGATCTCAGATTTGGAAAAAGTTCTGGAAAAGTAGCGTGACTACGTAGGAAGCGCTAGATCATGTGCGTAACGTTCGACAGCGATCCCTTGAATCGGTCGACCTCCACACCAAACTTCATCAAGAAGTCAACGCCTTCATCTGAGGCGAGCCCCTTGTGCTCAGCATAGGAGTTAAGATAGATCACACGCCTGATTCCCATCGAATAGATAATTCTGGCACACGCCAGGCAAGGCGACAAGGTGATGTACAACGTTGCTCCCTCCACGGATGTCTTGTTCTTGACGGCATATAAGATCGCATTCTGTTCCGCATGGATGGCCAGCGAGCATCCACCTTTCGAATCGCGTGGACAACCGTCGTTGGGCCATTCCTCATCACAATTGTGCGTCCCCGATGGCGGACCATTGTATCCAATGGAAATGATACGCGTGTCTTTGGTCAATACAGCGCCGACGTGTCGCTTGATGCAATGTGATCTTCGGGCCAGGTTAACGGCCAGCTCCATGTAGATATCATCAAATGCGGGGCGAGTCATCAGATTATCGTAGGGAAGTTTCTTATTTACGCAGTCAGTATAGAAACCGAAATAAAAGCTTTTTACGATTCCAATCCAACTACGGGAAATCGCTTATCCTTGATCGGGATAATCTGTAATCAGAATTCAAGTTTTTCGATGTCTGTAAATCAAGTGATCCGACCTGAGAATCGCTGCTATTCGAGGGCGCACTTCGTTGCGCCACGGAAATTGATTAGTTCTATCCCAGGACGTAGGCGGCGCATTCAGGTGAGTTTGAGTGCAGTGCACACGAGTGTGCGCTGCACTCAAACTCACCTACATAAAATTGAATTCCGTGTGCCGACCGCCAGCAGTTCGGCACACGGAATTCAATCTTTTGCACGCCAACTGCAAATCTTGATAGAAACTCAGCCCCGGTCCGCTGGCGTAACGAAGTGCCATCTTTATGAAAACTCCGAGATTTCGCCGACACCAATGATCCTCGAATTATAATCAGCCGCGCAGGGCATACTTATCTTATCCTTATATTAGCCACCAATAACCATGACGAATCTAATCACCAGTCTGTTACTTGTGGCCGTCATTAGCCTGCCAGCCTTCGCGCAGGATGCCATAAAACCCAGACCCAGTCCACTGGCGATAGCGTCAACGCGGTATAAGGACACCTATATTAAAATAACTTATTCCCAGCCACATAAGCGGGGCCGTGTTGTTTTTGGTGAGATGGTACCTTACGGAAAAGTATGGCGCACCGGCGCCAACGAAGCGACGGAAATCACGACTACAAAAGACATTACCCTGAACGGCATCCTTTTAAAAGCCGGCACCTACTCTTTGTTTACGATTCCCGACAAGGAGAAATGGACTATTATCATCAATAAAGATGTCGGACTCTGGGGTTCGTACAATTACAATTACAAGCAAGATGTCTTTCGCTTTGACGTCACACCACAACCCCTGGAAGGCGTGGTCTATGAACCACTTACCCTGCAAATTGACCAGCGAAATGATGTGGCAGACCTTTTGATATTATGGGATAGGACCAAAGTATCGATTCCGATTAAGTTTATAAACTGAAATACATGATTAGAACTATCCTCTGCCTGTTACTTCTTGCCAGTTTCGCCGGTACGTCAGCCCAAAGTCTGGAAGAACTGGAAAAACGGAATGGCTTTAAGGACATCCATCTCGGAGAGATTGCCGATTCCGTAAAAGGTGTCAAACTGAAGAAAGAGTTTAAGGAACAAGACCAGTATCCTGCTAAACTTTTTTCCGTTTCGCACCCCGATTACGATCGCATCGGCGAAGTTAAGGTGAAAGAAATTGAACTGAAGGCCTACAAGTCGCTGATCTATGAAATTCAGGTTGTCGCCGACAAAGACCCACGGTTGATGAAAGCGCTTGAATCGCTTTACGGCAGACCTGAGTACGACATGAAGAATGAAATGTATTTCTGGCGCGGAGAAAAGGTACTATTAAAGTTCAGAGCGCATGGTAAAAATCACCTTGAGCTCATCTTCTACTCCTACCCTGTCGCCGCCCTGATGAAAGAAGATAAAGCGAAGAAAGTCGACGACATCGCAAATGATTTTTAAAAACAACGACAAACAAAAAAGTCAAATACATGAATCGAATTGCCTCCATTATAACCTGCGCCCTGGTAACAAGTTATTCCATCGGCCAGGCTCAAACGAAGATGAAACCGGAAGAGACTGAAGTGTGGTCGCCGGAACCGAAGATCGTGACACCGGCCAGCACACCAGGAGGTGCTCCTTCGGATGCGATCATACTCTTTGACGGTAAGGACCTCAATGAATGGGTGTCCGTAAAAGACCCGGCAAAGCCCGCGCTGTGGGTAGTTGCCGATGGCGCCGTTACGGTGAAAAAGGGAACCGGAAATATTCAGACGAAGCGAAACTTCACCGACTATCAACTTCACCTGGAGTGGAGAATTCCATCCGTCATTAATGGAACCGGACAGGGTCGCGGTAACAGCGGATTGTTCCTGGCTGCCATGGGTACCGGCGACGAAGGATATGAAATCCAAATCCTGGATTGCTATAACAACAAGACCTACGTGAATGGTCAGACCGGAAGTATTTACAAGCAGGCCATTCCACTGGCGAACGCCTGCCGTAAACCTGGCGAATGGCAAACCTACGACATCATCTGGACGGCACCGCGATTCAACGACGACGGTTCCTTGAAAAGCCCGGCGCGCATCACCGCCATTCACAACGGCGTATTGCTCCAGAATAATGTAGAATTGAAAGGCTTGACTACCTACATCGGTCATCCTTCCTATAAAAAACATGGCGCTGCTCCCATCAAATTGCAGGACCATGGTGATCCCAGCGAGCCCATCAGCTTCCGAAACATTTGGATCCGGGAACTGTAGTAAAATAATCCTTCCGGAATTTGATAGCCATTGAATTCCGGAGGGATTTAATCCTGAATACATGAAACGGATCCTCCTCCTGCTCTCCGCGATCGCGTTGATGCAATGTAAATCCACCACTATGAGTACGGCCAGCACCGCCAGCCTCGTGAATACCTATTGGAAGTTGGCAGACATGAACGGTAAAGCCGTCACGACGCCGGCCGATGCCAAAGAGGTTCATATTGTTCTTACCCAGGAAGGTGAAGAGAAAAGGCTGAAGGGCTTTGCCGGTTGCAACAACATCGGTGGGTCTTTTACTTCTTCCGGCAATCAAATCAAGTTCACGACCATTTCCACGCGCATGATGTGCGCAGAAAGGATGGACGTCGAGGATTACCTCCTGAACGCCCTGAGTGTTTCCAACCAGTACAAAATAAAAGGTGAAACCCTTGAGCTCTACCAGGATTCCACCTTGATGGCACGTTTCGAGTCTGTCTATTTTAAATAGGCTTCTTGTGAAGCGCTACCTGATTTCGCTTCGACCAACGCCGGTAAACAAATAGCACCACAGCAAAAATCGAAAGCGCGATCAATTGGGAATGTGATACCCAATCCTTGATGATAAAGCCTCGCTCGAGGTCACCCCTGAAAAATTCAATGGCGTATCGGCCGATCGCATACAGCAATAAGTAGGTCAGAAACAGTTGGCCGTAAAATTTCCTTTTCTTCCTCAGCACCAGCAGGAGCAGGAACACTCCGAAAATAAAAAAGGCTTCATAAAGCTGAGTAGGATGAAGGGGTACGCCTTTAGGTTTGGCGTGGCAGGCAGGATCTGTAAAGATCACACCGAATATTGATTCTGTTGGGTGACCGTAGCAACATCCAGCCATAAAACATCCGAGTCGACCAAACATATGGACCAGACAGGTGGTGACTGCCATGATATCCAGCATCGCATAGGTTGGCAACTTGTTTCGTTTGAAAAACCAAAACATGGTGGGCACGGCAAACAGGAACGATCCATAGAATACAAATCCACTCCCTTTGAAAAGTTTGGCGGGGCTCGCCATGTAATACGACGGGTCCTCGAATAATAGGAAGACCTTACCACCTACCAGTGCCGCGATAAAAATGTATAGGAAGAGCGAATTGGCCTGGTCAAACGTTAGCCCGAGCTCTCTTTTTCCCTGAATCGCCATATAAGAGACACCTGCAATAGCGCCGATGGCAATCATAAATCCGTAGCTGTAAACGGCGATACCACCTATTTCAAAAAGTACTGGGTACATGGATTGTGAAAATTTGCGGCTAATGTAATCCTAACTTGGCTTTCAAGCCAGCATCGATCGCAGCTTTCGGAATCACTAAACTGATGGTATTGATGGCAAAGTACGTTTCAGAAACGTGGATCAGTCCTTTGAATGGTCCTGTTTCACCGTAAGAATTCTTGACCAAGAAAAATCTTTTTCCGCTGGCTGACTTTTCAAGTCCTACCAGGTGCATCAGGTGATCGTCTTGCGTCGTCAGATTTTCAAAAAGCTGCTGCCGGATATTCTGGTCAAAGGTCATCTCTTCGTCTTCCGCCGAAACTTTTGGCTTCAGGTCCTTCCATTGCATCGCATAACCGTCTCTTGGGCGAAAGTTTTTATTCGTCACATCCGTGTCCCACATCACCGACAATCCCTGCTCAACCGCATTTGCCGCGAGCCGGATCATCTCGTCCAGCGGAATGTTGTAATAGATTCCGTTGGAAAAATTGTCGGGTACTTCGACGACAAACGAGGTGTAGAATGGATGATGGGTAAAGGAGGTAATGTTCACATAATCATCAGCACTGAAGTGAAGCACTTCCCTGGCAAATAACAGGGGCGTATACTGTCGTTCGCGATAGGTAAATGTTTCCGGGGGTTTGCCGAGATGATCATCCAGGATCGATTGAAAGCCTCGCATCCAATCTGGAGGAAGCGGGCGCACGCCCAGCAAGCTGTCCAGGTACGATTTCAATTTATGTTCAAGCTTACTGTGATCATGATACTTCTTGCCGAGTGGTAGACCCGGGTAAACACCTTCCGGAACGGCACCATAGCGATCGATGGCACGAATGACGTCGTGCCCCATCCCTCCTTCTCCAAACTGCGCCGTACCTTGACGCAACATGTAGTTGCGTGCCTTTTCCATGTAAATGTTTCGCACGATGAACATTTCGGAAAGATCAAATTCTCCCCATCCCGCCTTCATCGACTGCGATTCAATCAACGATACCGTTGAAAAACTCCAGCACGTTCCCGTGGCTGCCTGATCTTTGACGGATGTGTAGGCAGATTTTTTAATCAACGTCAACTCCGATCCACCGGATTGCGCTTTTAAGAGCAAACTGGAGTGGGCTATCAGCACGACAACCGCCAGGGCAACTAATGGTCGCTTACAGCTCATGAGCCTTTATATGAAATTCTGTAGATCACGCCGGCGTGATCATCCGATACCAGCAACGAACCATCGGGAAGTACCAACACATCGACGGGGCGGCCCCAGTTCTTCTGCGTTGCATCGTCCAGCCATCCGGTGGCAAAAGCAGTGTGACCGGTAACCTTATTGTTTTGAATATTCACCAATGTAACATTGTAACCGATTTTCTTCGAACGATCCCATGAACCATGCTCCGCCACAAAGATTTGGTTCTTGTATGCTGCGGGAAACATGGAACCGGTATAAAATTTCAATCCCAATGGCGCGACGTGAGGACCCAACTTATCTGCCGGCGGCGTAAAGTCAGAGCACGGACGCTTGTTACCAAATTCAGGATCTTTGATCGTGCCTTCGTGGCAATACGGATATCCGAAATGCATTCCCGCTTTGGAAGCGACGTTCAATTCGCACGATGGCTTGTCATCGCCTAACCGATCGCGACCATTGTCGGTGAACCACATCTCTTTGGTTTGAGGATGCCAGGTAAAGCCTACAGAATTGCGAACACCATGTGCAAACACTTCGCGACCGGTGCCATCCGCATTGATGCGTGTGATGCTGGCAAAGACTTGATCCTTCGACTCGCAGATGTTGCAAGGCGCTCCCACCGGCACATATAATTTTCCATCCGGTCCAAAGGCAATGTACTTCCAGCCGTGATGCGTCTCGGTTGGATAGCCATCGTTGATCACAACCGCCTTGGGTGGATTGGATAGTTTGGATTCAATTCCCGGATATTTCAAAATCTGGCTGATCTCCGCTACATACAAGTCTCCGTCTTTGAAGGCAACGCCGTTCGGTGTGTTTAGCCCGGAAGCGATAACGTATTTCTTGTCAGCCTTGTGATCGCCGTCAGTATCCTGAACAGCGTAGACACTGGTCTTATCGCGGTTTCCAACGTATAAAGTTCCCGACGGACTCAATGCCATCGAGCGGGCATTTTCAACTTCAGCATAGACATCAATCACGAACCCAGGTGGAAGTTTTATTTTATCCAGTGGCAATGTCTTGGCATACTCCGTGAGCGCTGGCAGGGAGGTTCCAGGCAAGTGATTAGAATCTCCGGAATTGCTGCAGCTCAGCAAGAGCCCAACGACTACCACCAAACATGAGACAAGCGTTTTCATAACCATATTTTTGATGGAAATTACTGGATTCCTGAATCAGAAACGTACGACGATTCCGTGAATGGCGAAATTTCAGCTTAGCCGCTGAATTACCCCGTAATTCTGACGAATCCTCACTATTTTTGCCGCCAAATCAGGCGTGTTAAGACGCGCTGAGGAAGAAGTTACACTATGTTATCGATCACCAATTTATCCTACTTTATCGGCGGACGTCCCCTCTATGAGAACGCCAACATGTTCGTGCGCCCGAAGGATAAGATCGGACTAATCGGACTGAATGGCCGTGGCAAGTCGACATTGCTTCGATTGATCAACGGAGAATATAAACCCGATGGCGGATCGATCAGTAAAAGTAACGACTGCACACTGGGCTTCCTTAACCAGGACCTTCTCTCCTTTCAAACGGATGATTCCATTCTTGCTGTGGCGATGACTGCTTTCAAAGAAGTGGTTGACATCGAAAAGCAATTGGAGGTCATCATCAAAAAACTCGAGACAGAATATTCTGACGCGCTGGTAGAAAAGCTTTCCAAACTCCAGGAGAAGTATGATCACCTCGACGGATACACCATTCAGTCGAAAGCTGAAGAAGTATTGGAAGGAATTGGATTTACGACCGCAGATCTTCATCGTCCGCTGAAAGAATTCTCTGGTGGGTGGCGCATGCGCGTCATGCTGGCCAAGTTGCTGTTGGAGAAGCCGTCGCTCCTGATGCTCGATGAACCAACCAACCACCTTGACTTGCCGTCCATTGAATGGGTTGAGAACTATCTAAGAAACTATGAGGGTGCGGTAATCATCGTTTCTCACGACCGCATGTTCCTGGATAATGTCGTTTCTAAAACGGTCGACGTGACGCAACAACAGCTGGTGACCTACGAGGGAAATTATTCCTTCTACCTGCAGGAGAAAGAGTTGCGCCAGGAGATCCAACAGAATGCTTTTGAAAATCAGCAGCAGAAGATCAGGCAAACAGAAAGATTCATCGAACGATTCAAGGCCAAGGCTACGAAGGCGAGACAGGTTCAGTCAAGGGTGAAAGCGCTGGAGCGCATGGATCTCGTGGAAGAAGTTGTTGACGATTCCGCTGCGGTTAATTTCCGTTTCAAGTTTAATCAACAACCTGGGCGTTTCATCACGAACTTAAATCACGTCTCCAAGTCTTATGGACCGCTGGAGATCCTGAAAAATACTTCCGTCGCCATCGAACGCGGCGATAAGATCGCTCTGATTGGCGCGAACGGCAAAGGTAAATCAACGCTCCTCCGGATCATCGCCGGCGAAGAACCCATCGAAGGCGAACGCGTCGGTGGTTACAACGTGATCCGGGCATTCTACGCGCAGCACCAGCTTGAATCGCTTCACGTGGAGAATGAAATACTGGAAGAGTTGCTGCAGGCTGGCTCGGGTAAAACCGACCAGGAGCTCAGAAATGTGTTGGGCTGCTTCCTGTTTTCAGATGATGACGTCTACAAAAAAATCAAGGTACTTTCAGGCGGTGAGAAATCAAGAGTTGCGTTGGCGAAAACTTTGATCTCGGAAGCCAACTTCTTGTTGTTGGATGAGCCGACGAACCACCTGGATTTTATCTCGGAGAACATTCTGATCCAGGCGCTGCAACAATACCAGGGAAGTTTTGTGGTTGTTTCGCACAACCGACACTTCGTTGGACAGATCGCCAACAAGATCTGGTATATAGAAGACAAACAGATCAAGGAATATCCAGGCACGTATGATGAGTTTGAATACTGGAAAAAGAAAATCGAGGCTGAAGGTGTTAAGTCGGAGCCTCCCAAGCCCGTTCAAAAGAAAGAGCCGGTGCAACAACCGGCTCCTGCTCCTAACAATAGCCAACAAGCCAAACTGAAGACGCTGGAAAAGGATCTGAAAAAAGTAGAAGATCAACTAGCTCAGCTCGAAAACCGGAAAACTTCACTCGAAGCTGAAATGGCGAAGCCCGAAGTGTTCAGTCAGGTGGAAAAACTCAGGGGCGTTCAGGAAACTTATCAAAAGGCGTTGCAGGAGCTTGAAGCCCTTAACAAACGATGGGAAGAGCTGGCGACATCAATCGATAGTCTGTCTTAGTGCCATCCAAAACCGATTTGGATGACGAACCTGTTCATATCCATTTGAACTTCGGTGTTGCCCGTGCGCATGTCTCCTCCCCGAAACCAATAGTAGTAATTGTCATATTGATAGTTGATGCGCTGGAACTTGTATCCGGTGGCAAAGTAGATGCTGTATTGGTTGGCCTTTATTCTGTAGCCGAGCATCGTGTTAAAATTCCCGCCTCCCTTTATTTCAAAGCTTGGGGTACCAATGAGCTCAGGCGTATACATGGCCGTTGAATAGCCCCCGCTCATAAAAAGGTATATCGCGTTGGTCCGGATCCTGGCCACGTCAATCGATCCAAAAGCATAGGCTTGAAGTACATTCCAATCGCGATACGAATCATATCCCACACCAAGCCCGGAAAAGAGTCTTCCATATCGCACGCCATGATTGGTGGTGAATGAAAAGGTGTTACCCTCCTCATGCTTTCCCATTAAGCCTGCCACCAAAAAATTGTTGGCGTAGGTAACGGCCTTGGTCGCTTCAGGTTTGACGGTATCGGTTTGAGCAAACGAGGGCGTAATCCAGATCAGCAACAACACACCTGGCAGGGAAAATTTATTTTTCATGAAGTACCTGGATAACGCTAAGTAATTTGATGTCTTCGGGGTTGCTGTAATCGTACTGAAAAACACCATCCTCACCAATCATCATTAATACATCATCCAGCGGAATGACATCGTAAGCCTGGATAGAGTCATAATGCGCCAACAGGTGTTGGTCAATGGTCATAATGTTGCCAGCATCATATACTTTTAGTCCGGCGCCTCCATCACAAACAAAAAGTGTGTTTTCATCTTTTCCGAGACCATGTGGGTTGAACATCGGATACGTCTTCACTAAAAACGGAGCGGACAAGTTGGTGATGTTGATCACTTCGAGTTGATTGGTGAAACCCTGGCATTCCGTTCCTGATCGCAGCGTAACGTAAGCATAGTCACCTTCAACGATGACAGGATCACAACTACGGATATGCTCATAGGTACTTATCTTAACAGGCGCGGCGGGCGCCGAAATGTCGAGGATATGCATGCCACTGGTAGAGCCCAGGAAAAGATTGTTGTTATGTGGGAAGATGGTTTCGATATCCCAGCTCACATAGACCTTGCCTTTGATTACCGGCTCCGATTCATTAGCCAGATCAAACGGCTGCACGTTTCCAACATCCAGCACATACAGGTGATCGTGGCTAATGGTGAACCGTGCCATGGAGCCGCCCACTCCGGGGCCAGAGCCGTTCCCCGGAGCGATGGCTGCGCTCTCATTAAAACTTGCAACGTCCATGGCGACTCCGCCTTTGTAGTAGAAGCCTCCCCATGCCATCATGTTTTGTTCGCAGGGTTCATCAGACGTTGATACTTGTTCTTGCTCGGCCCATCCGGTTACGACCCCTTTCACAGGATCGACGTAAAAGCCAAGGCTATTATAAGCGGTGAATACATTTTCAAGACGATTGACTTCGTGGATATTCGACAAATCCGAAATATCCAGTGCCACCAGGTCGATGTAACTGTCAGCATACAGTGTATGGCCCTGGATGGCGAGATCATAGTTGCCCGGGATCGTGATAAAACTTTTTACCGTCGGTGAAGCAGGATTGTGATTATCAATGATGTGAATGCCTTTGCCGGGTTCGTTCACAAACAAGTACTCGTCCTTGTAATAAATTTTCCCAACGCCTTCGATGGGCTGAGGTGATACAACCTCGACGCCAGCTCGAATCTCTTCCAGCTTGGTGTAGACCGGTTCGTAGTAGTAATAAGTGTTCGTGATTTCGCACCGATCGCTACAACCCTCCAGCAAAACACTAAGTCCTAATAATACCGTTAGAAAGATGAGGGCGTAAAGAGAAATGTTGATTCTTCTCTGGAGTCGGTTTTCGAGGGTTTCCATAACGATAGATTGGGTTGTTTGTAAGATAGACACAACACCAATCCATAACGTTGGAATGCTAGTGGAAAATATATCGGAACCGAAGTCCGATATCAAAAGTTATTGGCGCGCTATCAACGTCGTCTGACTTGTAAATAGAGTTCAGTGGATAACGCAAGCCTGGGTTGAGCGCCATACGATAGTGATCGCCAAGCTTATAGCTGATCTCCGTTCCGGCCAACCCGCTGAAGTTCACGGTTCTATACGGTGACCCATCTCCAGAACTCTGCGTGGTCTTCGCGACGGAGTTGCTTTCAGCGGTCAGGGTATTCTGCAGGAATAAATCAGTCGACAAGCCGGCATTGAGTTGGAGCCCGAAGCGGTTATTAACGATCAGATACCCGGCTTGTACTGGCAGGCTGATGAACTGCATTTGGTTATTCACACTGTACGGTGCTGAGGCGATGAGTCTGGCGGAGGGATCCTGAAATGCATTCAGAGACCCGGCAGAGAAATATTCAAAGTCCTTTGTGGCTACCGCGTTGGTCATGTAGTCCGATGTCTGCGTCATGTAGTTGACGCCACCCTGGAGTACCCAGCGCTGAGATAATTGTGTACCCAGGCTCACACCCATGGAATAGCTGACACCAGAGGCCTCAGACTGCTGGGTGGCCACGGTACTGTATTGACTGGCCACGGCATTCTGTGGTGTCCCGGGGCCGCGGCTATAACTAAGACCGTCGCGACCAGACCCCGAAGAATTAAATGCGCCAGCAGAAAAGCCCACGGAAGTCCATAAGTTTTCGCGGCTATTCTTTTCTTCCTTTTTTGCCTTTTGATTTATATCCTTCTCCTCTTGCGCAAGTTTAGCCATCATCAGCGCGACCGGGTCAGCCTCCACTTCTGTTTTCTTTATCTCCATGCGGAACGCTGGCTTGATATAGGATGGAAGCGCCTGGTGTTGAGTGGCTGCTTGCAGCGATTCTTTTGAATCAAGTGTGATGGATTTTTTGGTGATCGATTTTTCGCTCGCAACCACCACAACGCCCTTTTGCAGGGAAGAAGGATCGCTGGAATCCACGCGCCCTGTTGATGATGCCTGCGTTGATTTTGCCTGGGCAGTTGATTTTGCCTGGGCAGTCGATTTGTTCAAAGCAGAAATATCCTTTTGAGCAACCTGGTCTTTTTGAGCAACGTCACCTTTTGCAATAACAGATTCGGCAACGACCTGCTCTGAAGCATCAGCGGTTGCGCTTGGAGTCGCATTAGCAAGGCTCTCCTGTTCAACGTTCTTGCTGGCCGAATTGGAGGGCGCATCGACAGCGGACTTTTCTTCAACTGCTGTCTGATCGTTATTAATAGAACTGGTTCCCTGCACCTGACCGTTGTTCGCGCCGGCAAGATTTTCGTTCTGAAGTTGCGTATAGTAGTAACCGAGGCCGGCCATGCACATGGCAAAGGTGACCGATGCGGCAGCGAGAAGCTTATAAAAGAGCAGCCTGCGTTTCATTTTACCGCCCTCGGATTTCTCGAGGTCAAGCTCAATATTCGTCCAAACGTTTTCTGAAGGGCTTACCTCGGCCCCATCAAAAGCATCCTTGAACGCCTCCTCAAATTTTCGACTCTCCATATCGTTCATAATACGACGTTGATTCCTTCTGTAACTTCTGTTGTAATAAACTCTTCGCCCGGGCAAACTGCGACTTCGATGTTCCTTCTGATATTCCTAATTGCTCGGCGATTTCTTTGTGGCTATAGCCCTCAATGGCAAACAAGTTGAAAACGATTTGACATCCATGTGGCAAGGATTGAATCATCTCCAGCAGTTGAGTAAAATGGATGCCCGAAATACTGACTTCCTCATCCGGAAGGTTGGTTTCCTGAATGTCGACCATGGGCAGGAGGTAGAGTTTCTTTCGGTTCGTATTCATGGCCGTGTTCACCATGATCCGGGTGATCCAGGTCTCCAGTTTGGACTCTTTGCGGAAATTCTTGATCCCCTGGAAAACCTTGACAAATCCCTCTTGAAGAATGTCCTCCGCTTCGGCGGTGGTCTTGGAGTATCGTAAACAGACTACCAGCATTTTTCGGCAAAAGCGGTCGTACAAAGCCCGTTGGGAAGCCCTGTAGCCTTTCTGGCACCCTTCAATTAGCTCGTCTTCATGGAGCATGAACCTGATAGTACGCCCGTTTTGCATGGTAGACACCTCCTGAAACAGAAAAGTTGGAAGGAGGTACGTTTTTTGATCTTGTTGGTTATCCTGTTTAGTCCTTTCTTTAAGCTTTAAACAGTTATGAAACTCAAGGTCGTTGCTGCTGTCGTTGTTCTCTCCCTCCAAGGGTATTCGCCCTATGCTCAAAGTTCGGCTATTTCGGATAGTAAACCTAAAGTGCTGAAGCCGATCGACTTGGCGTACGAACCGGAGATCAAGACCATTCAATTATATCCGTATGGCACCCCGCTCCTTCCACCGGTTGTTCGTCTCCGCGACGGCGTCCTCGTGTTGGAATTCGACGACCTTCGGGAAGAGAATGATTCCTACTATGCACGAATTGTGCATTGCACGTATGATTGGAAAATCTCGAACCTTCAGCCGCTCGACTACCTGGAAGACTTCAATGAATTTCCCATCAACTCATTTGAATATTCCATCGACACGCATATTCCTTATGTCCACTATGCTTTCCAACTGCCTACTGTAAAGCTGCCCGGGAATTATCTCCTGGTAGTCTTCCGGGGATCGGATAAGGACGATATCATTCTTTCGCGAAGGTTCATGGTATTTGATAATCGCGTCGTCTTTAGCAGAGAAGGAAAACTCATCGGCCCCAGCCCCATTGCCGATCTCAATCAACAGATAAACTTCACGGTGAACTACTCCGGCTTAAATATCCAGAACGCATTACTCGATGTTCATGTGGCTATCCGCCAGAACCAGCGCTGGGATAATATGGCCTCCGACGTGAAGCCTAGTTTTGTTCGCGATGTTCAGAAGGAATTGGAATACCGTTTCTTCGATGAATCCAAAATGTTCAGGGGTGGAAACGAATTTCGTTTCTTCGACATGCGTTCCCTGAATTATCCAGGGCGTAATACCGCCTATGTGAATAAGACCGTTAAACCATTTGAGGTGTACATCGGCAAAGACAAGTCGCGGCAGTACGAAGCCTATGCGCAGTACGATGACCTTAACGGCCAGTTTCTATTGGACAACTACGACTACCGCGATATCTCTTATAGCAATTACGCCTTCGTGAATTTCTCGCTTCAATCACCACAGATTTCCGGTGATGTATACGTCGCTGGTGCCTTTAACTATTGGAACCTCGATGAAATCAACAAGATGACGTACGACCCGGCGCAAGGACTTTATACTTGCAGGATTCCGCTCAAGCAGGGTTGGTACGATTATCAGTATGTATTGAAATCTTCTACAGAACCTGCCTACCTCTTTGAAGGAAGCCACTTCGAAACCGGGAATTACTACGAGATCCTGGTGTACTACAAGCCGTTTCAGACGCGGGCGGATTTGCTGGTGGGATATGTTCGCTTACAGGTGAACCAACGCTAAGCGTAAGTCATTTCCTGATGTGTCGCACGCTGGATGGAATCATTGTTTGCAACATCCAGCATCCCAAATCCCTTGTGCGTAAAGTGGCCCAATCCGTTTTCGTATACAAACTGTTGCACTTCTTTCGCAGCATACAAGGTGAACGGGAACGTGTAACCACGTACCTCGAACTTCACGTCGTTGTCATATAATGGATAGATGCGCGCGAACTTCTTGTGCGATGCCTGGATGCGTTGGATGTAGTCATGATCAGGCACAATCTGGAATTTGTAGAAGGAGGCTAATTGCTCCGCCGTAAACTTCGCTGTTGCTTCCAGTCGCGCCAGGGTAGATTCGTATAAGAGATCAGAAAACTCATCGCTTTCCGGCGACACAAATTTCTTCCCCGATTCATCGTTGAAGGTTGCCGGTATTACGACAATGGGCGATATGCATAAGAACCGGGCTTCATCGCCAATGGTGACAGGATCTTCCTGTTCAATGGCTTCCGGTATCAAGTGCAGGTTCCCGACAATCACCTCTTTTTGTTCGAATAGACGGGCCGTGAAATAGTCCATGAAGCCCTTGTCGGAGCACGCGAAAACGAGCGTCACCTTTGAGGAGAAGTAATGCAGTCCCTTACGGCTAACCTTCGTCTGGCCTTTCAGTCCAGAGAAGTTGTACTGGTTAAAGTCGAGGTAGCTCTTCTCAGGTCCAAAGATGAGAAGTCCCTTAATGACTTGTGCCAATAAGTACTGATGATGAAAGGGCACATAGGCCCCTCTGTTCTTTAGCGAAAAAATGATCCTGGCTCTCAAAACCCAAAAAATTTATTGGGATCCAAAAATAAACTGTAACAAAAAGCCTGCTCTACGCTGAAAGTGAGCAGTTTATAAAACTAATAAAAAATCGGAAAGGTTCTAACGAAGACTCAGGAATTTCTTTAAACATTGAAGCGGAAGTGCATAATGTCACCGTCTTCGACAACATATTCTTTGCCTTCAACCCCCATTTTGCCGGCTTCCTTGCAACCTTGCTCAGTTTTATACTGCTGATAATCAGATAACTTAATTACTTCGGCCCGAATGAACCCTTTTTCGAAATCGGTGTGGATAACTCCGGCGGCCTGAGGAGCCTTCCACCCCCGGTGTATGGTCCAGGCGCGGACCTCTTTTTCGCCTGCGGTAAAATAGGTAATCAAATCCAACAGGTGGTAGGATGCATGGATCAGCTTGTTGAGGCCCGATTCGGTGAGGCCATATTCCTGGAGGAATACCTCACGGTCTTCCATGGTTTCAAGCTCAGCAATTTGCGCTTCGATGGCGGCACTAATAATCACGACTTCCGCATTCTCATCCTTCACATGATTCTTCAGCGCGTCAACGTAACGGTTGCCGGTGTGGATCGAACCCTCATCAACATTGGCTACATAGATCACTGGTTTTGTCGTGAGGAGTTTCAAGTCTTCCACGGCTTTCGCACCCTCCTCATCCACCTGAACGACTCTTGCATTCTTCCCGGCTAACAAAGCCTCCTTATATTCTACGAGCGTTGCCAATTCCTTCTTCAGTTTGGCATCGCCGCTTTTCGCTGCCTTCTCGACGCGGGCTATTTTCTTCTCAACAGACTCCAGGTCTTTCAGCTGAAGTTCAGTGTCGATGATTTCTTTATCAGCAACAGGGTCAACTTTGCCATCAACGTGCACGATGTTGTCGTTGTCAAAGCATCGCACAACGTGGACGATCGCATCCACTTCGCGGATGTTGGCCAGGAACTGGTTGCCTAGTCCTTCTCCTTTGCTCGCTCCCTTCACCAACCCGGCGATGTCAACGAATTCAATACTGGTCGGTACTACTTTTTGAGGATTGACCAGTCCTTCCAGGACTTTTAGCCTGGGGTCCGGTACTGAAATGATACCCACGTTCGGTTCGATGGTACAAAAGGGGAAATTGGCAGCCTCCGCCTTGTTATTTGAAATGGCGTTAAAAAGCGTTGATTTCCCAACATTCGGAAGTCCGACGATACCACACTGAAGTCCCATAGCAACCTTCTCCTTTGAATTTAGGCCGCAAATATAATGGGCTATAGCGGAAAGGATAAAGTTTTGGAAAAAAGAAAGCCCCCGTTTAGGCGGGGGCTCTCAAAAGGTATAGGTTAGGTAGGTCAGTCCCATTTAAGTTCTGTATCCAAAGCCGCCGGTTTGGCGGTTTCATGAGATTCCTCCATCTCATGAACATGATCAAACTGGCTGAAATCCACGTTTGGCATCAATTCCTGCTTAACGTGATTTACCGTGGTCGTCAATGCTTCCAGGAACTTGTTAAAGTCTTCTTTATAAAGGAAGATTTTGTGTTTTTCATACGTAAAACCATCTTCCTTAAAGCGCTTTTTACTTTCCGTTATCGTCAGGTAAAAATCATTAGAGCGAGTCGCCTTCACATCGAAGAAGTACGTCCTTTTTCCGGCTTTTACTTTCGTTGAGTAAATTTCATCCCGGCCGTTTGTCTTGTTTTCTTCCACAATCCTTCAAATTTAGGTTTAGGTTTAAGTTTGGTAACGACTAAGTTACTATTTTGACCGTTCAATACAAACTGCCAAATCAATATTTCGTCAACGATTTCGGTCTGGGAGGGGCTTTAGTGAAACCAATTACTCACTATTTATGATCATTTACAACTGTGAAGCTTGATTTAACCGAAGCGCATCAACCCGGCAGCCTTGAATTACTGGCGCATCAGTTGGTAGAAGGGTTTATTACCGGCCTCCATAAGTCGCCTTATCATGGTTTTTCCGTAGAGTTTGCCGAGCATCGCTTGTACAACGAGGGGGATAGTACCCGGCACATTGACTGGAAGGTTTACGCCAGAACGGACCGGCTGTTTTCAAAACGTTATGAGGAGGAAACAAACTTAAGATGTCTCGTCGCCCTGGACACTTCTGCGTCTATGTTTTATCCCTCAGCTTCGAAGGCCAAAATCAGGTTTAGCCAATATGCGGCGGCGGCGCTTTGTTACCTGCTGCATCGCCAGCGTGACGCTATGGGGCTTTGCTTGTTTTCCAATACCATTCAGGACCTAACACCTGTTAAATCGACACCTACACACCTTGATAAGATCCTGCGCATCCTCAACGATGTGCCCAATCTCCCCTATCAGGCCAAGCGCACAGAAGTAGCGAAGGTACTGCATGAGGTTGCTGAAAAAATTCATAAGCGCTCCCTTGTTGTGATCTTCAGTGACATGTTCGACTCAGATGAAAATACGGATGAACTCTTCAAGTCACTGCAGCATTTGAAACACAACAAGCATGAAGTAATCGTCTTTCACGTGATGGACGCCAGCACGGAACTTCACTTCAACTTTGAAGATCGCCCGATGGAGTTTGTCGATCTCGAGAGCGGTGAACGACTTCGTTTGAATCCCGGCGATGTGCGTGAACAATACCAGCAGGAAGCAACCAACTTCCACAGGGCATTAAAGATGAGATGCAATCAATACAAAATTGACTTCATCGAAGCCGACGTACGCAGCGACTTCAACCTGATTCTTCAGACGTATTTGATTAAGCGAGCCAAGATGAAGTAGAGAGTAAGCACCAAATCTCGAATCACAAATTTCAAACAGATTCTATATTCAAACCAATACACCGCAATGCTCAAACGAGCAATGGTAGTTTGGATTTTGTGATTTGAGATTTGGTGCTTGAAACTTGTTAGGCTACGCCTCGACCTCTTGGTGAAGCCAAACTTTCTTAGCCAGGAGTTCTTCTTTCGTCTCCACGTAATCCGGATCCGGAACGCAACAATCTACTGGACAAACCGCTGCGCATTGAGGTTCTTCATGGAAGCCTGTACACTCGGTACATTTCCCAGGAACGATATAATAAAATTCATTAGAAACGGGAGTCTGCACTGACTTTGCGTCGACAGCGGTGCCATCTTCCAACTCTACTTTCTCCAACTTCGTGCCCCCGGCCCAATTCCATTCACGGCCACCTTCGTAGATCGCCGTATTGGGGCATTCCGGCTCGCAGGCACCGCAGTTGATGCACTCGTCCGTAATTATAATTGCCATGCTTTTTCTATTTTTGGTCCGATTACAGCTGCAAAAATAAACTGAATCATCCATAAAACGGCCAACTCGCCGTAAAAGTTTGCCCATGAATGTTGTTGAACGAATCGAGGCTTTTGAGAAACTGGGAGCCCACCTGAATCAATTGCAGGAGGCCGAATTTCAATCGATCGCGTTGAAGGCACGATTGGAAAACCCATGGTTTACAGAAGATAACGTTCGTTCGGCTCTGCAGGGTATTGCACGTTTTCTCAAACCCGAAGTGATCAAAACCTGGACGAGCCGCTACAACCTTCCTCGCCATTCAAAAAAAATAGCGTTGGTTTTGGCAGGAAACATACCTCTTGTAGGATTTCACGACCTTCTCTCTGTTCTGTTGGCTGGACATCAGGCGATGATCAAACTGAGTTCCAAGGATTCAGCCCTGACACGATACATTCTCGATGCGCTGGTGAGCATCGCGCCGGACTTCAGGAACGCCATTCACTATGCTGAACAACTGAAATCCTTCGACGCCGTCATTGCTACGGGCAGTGATAACTCAGCGCGGTACTTTGATTACTACTTCGGAAAGTATCCGCATATCATCCGCAAGAACAGAACATCGCTGGCAATCCTCACGGGCGATGAGCCTCGCGAAGCACTGCATTCACTAGGGAACGATGTGTTCAGCTATTTTGGATTAGGATGCCGTAACGTCTCGAAATTGTTCGTGCCGGCAGGCTATGAATTGCCAAAGGTGCTGGATGCCTGGGAACCGTACCAGCCGATCATTCATCACCATAAGTACTGCAACAATTACGACTATCAAAAATCCATCATGCTCATCAACCGCGTACCGTTTCTTGACAATGGATTTGTGATGCTGCACGAAAGCTCCAAGATGGTGTCGCCGATCTCTGTTGTCTTCTATGAGGTGTATGAAAATCAGGAAGCGCTTCAGGCTAGAATTAAAGCGGACGCCAACAAGATCCAGTGCATCGTTGGAAAAGTACAGCCAGCAGAAGTTGAATTCGGAAAATCTCAATCGCCGGAAGTATGGGACTATGCAGATAAGGTGGATACCATGGCGTTTCTCTGCGCCTTGTAAAGACTAATCAACAGTACACAAATGACGCGCAACATAACTTTAAGGTTAACGATGTTAAAACAATGATAAGAATTTGTGTTCTAAGTGTAAACATCACGTCCAGAAATCGAAGCGAGCTTAAGCTGTGACCGCCTGATTTTAAAAATTCAGCGAAAAGCCGTATACTTGCGGTTTAATTTTTTTGCAAAATGCCCTCTCGGCTCAAACTACTTGTGTTGTTCGTCATGGTCTGCCTGTGCTTCGACTCGGTCGCGCAGGGAGATATGCGTTTCGCATCGTACGATTGTCGTAAACACGCTGATAATTTCGTCGTGAGCCGACCAGAAATTCCGGCTACCAATGACCCTGTTGAGATCGTCTTTATTGAGGAACCGGTAATCGTGATCGACACGACTGATGGGTGGAAGACCTGGGCGTACGCTGAGAACTTCTCCTTCGGAAAAAATCGCGGTGCCATACCCATGATCACTGAACTCGATGCCCTTCACCCCTACTTCCGTGATCAGGTGAGAGAACTCATTCGCCAGTGTCGGGAAAAAGGAATTGAACTCGCCATTGTTGAAACCTATAGAACGCACGCCAAGCAACATGAATACAAAAACATGGGACGAAAATACACCAGCTCGGGAGCCGGCCGATCAAAGCATCAATATGGCCTCGCAGTCGATGTCGTGCCCATTGTAGATTCTGTGGCTTCGTGGCATGACCCCGTGCTGTGGCGCAAGATTGGAACGACCGGCGAAAAGCTTGGCTTACGCTGGGGTGGCAGATGGAGACGACCTTACGACCCGGGCCATTTTGAATGGACTGGCGGACTCTCCTCTTCCCAATTGTCGGCAGGAATTCTTCCTCCAGTTCCGAAAGCTCAGGTCACTTATCCTTGCCTCGCCGACGACATCAAGTTGCTCCGGAAGTATTGGAAGGAATGGGAAACTTCCCAAAGTGCGCTGACGCGCAAGTAACATGCGGCTCACCTTTCCCGAACATTTCTTTTTCGGAACCAGCACAGCCGCCGCTCAAGTTGAAACAGCATTCCAGCACGATTGGCAGGGATTTACAGCACGTGACGGAAATGTCTTTGAACGTACTACCGACCACGAACTTCATTTTGAAAAAGACGCTGACATCATTGCGTCGCTCGCTCCGCATTATCGCATGAGCCAGCAATGGAGCCGGCTTCAAACCGAACCTTTCGGAAAGCTGGATCCAACCTCAGTAAAAGAATATCATACTTTCCTTGATCTCCTACAGTCGAAAGGCGTATCGATCATGATGGTGCTTCACCATTTCACTAACCCTTTGTGGTTCGCGAAGAATGGTGGATGGGAAAAAGAAGAAAACACCAATTCCTGGGTCGATTACTGCAAGAAGGTGATCGATGAATTCGGTTCGAAGGTTTCCTACTGGAACACTTTCAATGAACCCAACGTGTATGCCAGTTACGGATGGATCACCACGTTCTTTCCGCCACACAAAATGAATCCATTGCTGGCCGGAAAGGTCGTAAAGAATATGGGTAAGGCGCACGATGTTGTTTACGACTACATCAAAAGTAAATACCCGGATGCGCCGGTTGGCATCTCGCACAACGCCACCATCTTCTCTGCGGAAAACTTGTTGGGCTGGTTCCCGGCACGGTTGAGTGACTGGTGGTTCATGGAGTTTGTTCCCAAACATTTTGAGCGCGTGGATTTCTTCGGCATGAGCTACTACGGGCGCATTCCGCACGATCCGCTCCCCATCACCTATCTTGAAACGCCGCATAAAATAAAAGAATTGGGCAGGCGCCACGACGACATTTGGGAGTATCATCCAGAAGGTTTACGAACTTGCATCGACCGGTATTGGGCAAAGTATAAGAAGCCCATCATCATCACTGAAAATGGCGTGTGCGATGAAAGCGACTTCCTCAGACTACAAGCGATTCAGGATTACGCGCAGATCATTCATCAAGCAATTAAAGATGGAATTGATATCCGGGGCTACTATTTCTGGAGTGCCTGGGACAATTTTGAATGGCACCTCGGACCGTCCATGCGGTTTGGGTTGTACGAATGTGATCCCATATCCAAGCAACGGCTACCGCGCCCCAGCGCCGCGCTCTATAGCAAACTCGCTCACTCCAGAAAAATTACCATCTATCAAACAAAGGAAGAACTCGTCTAAAATAAAATCAGGAGGGCCCTTCACGTTGGTGCCTAATTTGTAATTTTACTAACGGAGTTCTAAACGTCCACACATGATTAACCGGCTCGTGCTTGCGATATACCTCATCGGAAGCTGCACCATCATCGAAGCTCAAGTCAAAAAGGAGTTTTTGTATGTGGGCACTTTCAGTATTCGGGGAAGCGAGGGGATCTATGTGTACTCGTTTAACCGGGCAAAACGCACCTTAACCCTGGCCCAAAAAGTACCCAGCCTCGAAAGTCCGTCCTACCTCGAGATTCATCCATCTAAGAAATTTTTATACTCTGTCAATCGTGGCCCCGCTGGTCCAACCGATATCGGCGGATCGGTAAGCGCTTATGGCATCGATCAAAAAACCGGCAAACTCAGCGGACTGAATAATCGCGCATCCTTTGGCGCAGAACCTTGCCACATCAGCTTCGATCGCCAAGGTCAGCACGCCTTTGTCTCGAATTACGTCGAAGGCAATTTCGTGGTGCTGCCGTTGTTTGACGATGGCCTTATTGGCAATCCGACCGATTCAAAAAAATACATCGGCTCGAGCATCAATACCTCCCGGCAAGAAAGCCCCCATGTTCATTCGGCTGGCATATCGCCCGATGGACAATATGTGTACGTCGCCGATTTGGGCACCGACAAAGTATACAACTACAAGTTCGACGCCGATAATGGAAAATTGGAGAATGCGCAGGATCCTGAAGCCGACGTGAAGCCAGGAACCGGACCACGCCATTTTACTTTTCATCCAAACGGAAATTTCTTTTACCTCGCAGAGGAACTCACGTCCACTGTCGCAGTTTTTTCAGTTAACCGGCAAAGCGGTCGCTTGAACATTTTGCAGGATTCGGTACTCTCACTGCCCGCGACATTCCAGGGAAAAAATACGAGCGCGGATATTCATACTGACCCAACGGGTAAATTTTTATACCTCTCGAACCGGGGTGCGAATGTTATCTCAATCTTTAGCATAGCAAAAGATGGAAAGATCAAATTGATCGGTCAGCAGGACACGCAAGGACTGGTGCCCAGAAATTTTCTAGTCGATCCAAAAGGTGAATTTCTCTTCGTCGCCAATCAGGACTCGGATACCATTGTGTTGTTCCGTATCAATCAAAAGACTGGAAAACTGACCTTGACCGGAAAACCGTTGAAAGTACCTTCGCCGGTTTGCTTAAAACTTGTCACGCTGCCGTGACGATTAACAATTAACAATTAGCAATTAGCAATTAACAATTATCGGCCGGCATGGCGTGTGACCGGCAAACTGCGGCCAAGGCTGAACGAACGGCGAACTTCACGCTCAAGCCCCACACACCATTGTTAATTGCTAATTGCCAATTGTTAATTGGACTATTCGGTGCGTAACGCATTAACCGGATTACTCAGCGACGCGCGAAGCGCCTGAAAGCTAACCGTCAGTAACGCAATGAGCAGCGAGGTGAATCCAGCGATCAGGAACACGCCAGCGCCCAGCGTAATGGTGTATTGAAAATCCTGCAGCCACTTGTCCATCACAACATAGGCCACCACGCTGGCCAGCGCAAAGGAGATCATCACCAGGATAAGGAATTCCGAAGAAAATCTGAACAGGATGCTGGCGTTGCTCGCGCCGAGAACTTTTCTGATTCCAATTTCCTTCATGCGTTGTTCAACCGTGAATGCCGAAAGGGCAAATAACCCGAGCGAAGCGATGATGATGGCCAGGATGGTAAAGTGTGTGAACATCTTCGAAAACGCCTGCTCATTCCGATAAAGATTGGCAAATTGTTCATCGAGGAAAGCGTAATCAAACGTGCTTCCCGCATTCACTTTTTTCCAGGTGGCTTCGATGAACGAAAGTGTCTCCTGCATGTTCTCTGCTTTTACCTTGACGGATAACGCCGGATTGTTTTCCGCATACAGCATGAACATCGGCTCCAACTTGTGTCGGATCGTGGCGAAATGAAAATCCTTCACCTCGCCCACAACAGTATAAGCGGTGAGGTCCGTCGGGTTCGGGCCACTCTGCAGACTTATTTTCTTTCCAATCGGATCGGTCCACTTTAACAGCCGCGACATTTCCTCGTTGATGATCATTGACAGGCTGTCGTTGTACTCGGGAGAAAAATTTCTACCAGCCTTGAGCCGCATGGCCATCGCAGGAATAAACGATTCATCCGCCGACATGACGCTGGTAATGATGTTGGTTTCACTATTCCCTCCTTCCGGGACGATGTTTGTCCGGCCCAACTGCTGGCCAATCCGAGAAGAGGCAGTACCCGCTACAAGAACATTCGGATTCCGGAGCAATTCATCGTGGAATGCTTTGGCATTGTTAATGGCATTGCCGCTTTGCTGAATGGATATGACTTGTTCACGGCTATAGCCCAGGTCTGCATTATAAATAAATCGCATTTGTTGATACACCACACCGGTTCCTACCATCAAGGCAATCGAAATAGTGAATTGCAAGACCACGAGCATTTTTCGCAATTGAATTCCTCCTTTCGAATTTTTGAACGCTCCTTTCAGAACCAGGATGGGCTTAAAGGAAGACAACACAAACGCCGGATACAGGCCAGCGAGTATTCCCACGACCAACACTAACAGACCCAGTATCGTCAAGCTCTGCGGGGAGAGCAGCGACGCGGCATCGGCGAAGCGTTGATAGTTGCTGTTCAGAACAGGCATGACAACAAACACCGCGACAAGAGCAATCAACGCCGCGAAGAATGTTACCATGAACGACTCTATCAGATGCTGACCGATCAATTGCGCGCGAATGGCGCCCATTACTTTCCGCATGCCTACTTCCTTTGCTCTTCCCGTCGACTTGGCCGTTACCAGGTTCATAAAGTTTACAGTCGCTAGTAATAAGACTAGTCCGGCAATGATCGACAGAATGTAGACGTTCAGCGTATCTGACTTATTCGCATTCGTCTCGAATAAAATCTCTTTCGATCGCAGGTGAATGTCCTTCAAAGGTTGAACGACGGGTGTGAAAAATTCATAGGCATTATTTTTCTTGCTGATCGCCTGCAATTTTGTATTGAGGTCGGCTGCATCCACCGGTTTGTCGAGCAATAGGTAGGTAAAACAAAATATTCCCTGCCAGGTGTCAAGGCTCTGGCGAAGTCCGTCTTCGTTCTGTCCTGGCACCAGCGATCGAAGCAGGTCGAACTGAAGGTGTGAATTCTTCGGTTGATCGGCCAGTACGCCTGTGATGTGAAGGTCGGTATTCTGATTAAGCTTGATCGTTTTGCCAACGGCCTTCTCCTCCCCGAAGATTTTCTTCGCCAGCGACTGCGTGATCACAATCGATCCGGGTTCATCCAACAATTTCTCCCTTGGTCCGTCAATGACCTGAAAATCGAAGATCTCAAACACGGAAGGATCCACGCGGAAGGCTCCATCGCATTTGAGCATCTTATCTTCATAGCTCAGATCATAACGACCTCCGCCTGTGAACCGTGCACTCTTAATGACCTCCGGAAGTTCTTCCTCCGCAGCGGGACCAAGACGAGGCTGTGTAACACCAACCAGTTTGCTGCTCACACCCTCGGCGCTGTCGATGGTAAGCACCCGCACGATCTTGCTATAATTCCGATGGTAAGTATCATACGACAGGTCCTCCAGGATGTACAGGAAAATGACCATGGTGGCGGCAAGTCCGAAGGCAAGCCCAACGATCTTGATCAGCGAATAACCTTTTTGTTTCAGCAGGTTGCGCAGGCCGATTTGGAAGTAGTTTCTGAACATAGTATTAGCAGTTTCCTGGGGATGATTCAAAGGAACAGATAGTTGTGGCAATTTGGGAAATACTCAACGCCCCATGGCTGGCTTTTGTGAGAGTGGAGTTTTTGTGCTTTGAACGACGGGCAGATACTCCCTCGCCTTGCGGTATTACGACATCGGTGTTAGTCGTTTTCTTCATCCACTGGCTCCTTCAGTAATTTTCCAATGAGGCCAATCGAGGCAATAAGGAATGGAATACCCGTCACGAGGCTTATGATCGAGGGGGTATCTCCTGCTACAGCCCGACCCGTTAACACAACGAACCCCAATAAAGCCCACAGCATTCCCAGGAGAACTCCCTTAGCCGCTTTGAGTTTCCACGGAATCAAAAGTGATCCGAGCATTATCACCTGTCCCATCAATGAAAACATAGCAGCCGTCCCTAAGGCACTTTCGTAATTTCTTAGAACATAAGTAAATTCATAAGCACGCTTAACTAATGTTGCATATTCAATCAATCCCAGGAAAGCAATGCCATGACCGGCAGGCGTGATGATCACGATGTTGCAGACAACAGTTATGGCAATACGTGTTTGTAAAGCCCTGTCAAAACCACCTAGATTATTTCTCCCTGCTTGCATGTCGAAATTACATTTCTTTCTCGCTTGTGCCAACACCAACAAAGGCGTTAGGCAGACGTGTGAATACCATGGGGGCAGGTCGATGATTACTCATGAGGTCCAATATGAAAACGCATTGTGGTTACTTAGCTGTCGATGTAAGTCAAGGGTCTGTACAGATAGTAAATCCAAGTCTGTTCCTTGGGGAAAATCACATATTGGTTTCCGTCTTTGTCCCAGGTCTCAATTCTTGCATTTCTGAAAATGAAGTAGCTCAACACGTACACGGCGGCGAGGGTGGCGATTATTTTTACTCGTTTGTTCATGCGGAGCATCTATTCATTACAGTGTGGGATATGAGCATGTTTGTTGGTGAGCCACCGTCGTGCCGCGCACAACAACAAGCAACGGTGACTAACCGGCTACCAATTCTCGAATAATTTCGTTGTAGTATCGTTCCAAATCATTGAGCCCGGTCCTTTCAACGACCGAACCCATTCGAAATAGAAGAGCCAAAATCAAAAGCAGAACTGCAAGCACTACAAAGTTAAAGTCGACGATAAGCCAGGCAATGCCAGACAATGACACACCCACAATAAAGACATACTTCGCGAATATCCCGAGGGATGTATCCAGTGTAATTCTCGTCTTCAAGACGGCCTGTCCACCGTCATCGATTATTTCAGACTCGATTGTGCCCGTCGAGCTTCCCAAACTACCCCCACCAAATGGTTTGACCGATTTCTCAATAGTCAAATTGTTTCCGACCAGGCGGACATTGTCCCATTGGAAATAAGTAGAGTGGTTATAGAGGGAGTCTAATGGATGTTTTCGATAGCCGTCTATCCTGTCGTGGATTTCTTGAATCAATATCTCTCTTGAAATTGATAACCTAGTAGTCTTTTCAATTGAATTCATGGTCTAAAAAAAATTGTTCAACGTGTCACCTCTCTTTCCGAGATCTACTGGTTATGATTATTGAAAGCACTAAACCAATCGCTCCATTCACGATGACCGCTCTGATGGAGTTCGAAATACTATTGGACAGTCCCATTCTTACATCCGGCATTATTTAGTCTCCTCTTTTATTCATCACTTCTGTATCAATAATAAGAATGGAGGCGATAACTAAAGGAAGACGAATATCATGGCCCAACTCAAATGAAATGTAATACTCGCCCTTGTCAAAGATACTTTCGTAGACCTTTCTTGCCGTTCCAATTCTTCGGTCATTTTTAAAAACCTCAATTTTATTATTGGATTCAGCTATTTCAAATTTGTCATCAGCGGTCAACAGCACTCTTTTCCCCAAAAGGGAATCATACCATTTTTCGCACTTATAAATCCAAGGTGTCGACTGACCCATGGCTTCTATTAAATAGCTTTTACTAAAAACACCTTTCGATTTGATTGTAGTGATTGGAAAAACCTTGTTGTCGCTGTCCTGAAAAATCAACCTATAATTATCTTTTTTCCGTTCTTCACGTCCCAAGGCAAGTTTGGCGCATAACACTTCATCAATATAGAAGTCAACAGTTTCTGCGCCAGAAAAGAATTTCTCAATTATTTTCCCTCTGATTTTCACTTCTCAAAATAAGTAATCCGCGTCAGCAAAATTCTTGCTTCGTAGCATTTACAGCGTCAATATTTCCTCCCAAACCCCTTGTACCACCGGAATCCCCCTACTCAAATTCTCCTCCCGTATTTGCTTCACTCGCTCACCCGGATAGCGAACCGCCTTTCCGTCTTCGGAAGAAATTGATCGATGGTAATCCTCAATAATGCTCTGTATGGTACTTTCTATCGATGGAAAATTTTGCAGCTTCTTCAAATCAATAGCAATAAACACCTGCGAGAGTCCGCTCTCCGCAGCCTTCTTGGAAATCTCCGATGTGGAAAGTCCGCCGCTAAGGATGGCACCCAAAATATCCAGCAACAACGAAAGCCCTGCCCCTTTCCAATATCCAATGGGCAGTACACGCTGCGATTGTATGATCGCCTCAGGATCGTTCGTCAGATTTCCCACAGCATCAAATCCACCGGCCACCGGAAGCTTTTCGTTCTTCAGCTTGTAAAGATCCAACATACCATAGGAGTACTGCGACATGGCAGCATCCAATACAATCCCTTCTTCTCCAAACGGAACAGCGAACACCAACGGATTATTGCCGAGCTTGCTATTGATTGCGCCCCACGTGGGCATGTTAGCCGTCGTGTTCGTCCAGCCGATAAAGACAAATCCCTTCTTGGCAGCTTGCCAGCCATAGTATCCGCCACGCATCCAGTGATTGGTATTGGCCAGCGCCACGCATCCAATGCCGTGACCTTCGGCGAGTTCTGTTGCACGGTTCGTCGCATGGATCGCGTTTAATGGTCCCGGGCCAAGATTGCCATCCCACTGCTCCAACCCGCCAACACCTTTTACCTTCGAAGGCGCAGCATTAGTTTTAACATGACCATCGCGAACATAGGAGATGAATCTTGGAAACCGGTTGACGCCATGGGTGTAGATACCTTCCAGGCTGTTGATCGCAAACACATCGGCGAGTGTAGTCGACTGTTCCTTTGTAAATCCATGTCGAAGCAGGATAGCGTAAAAAGTGTCTTTCATTTCCTCGAACGAAACCTGAATCGAAAGCGTGCCCATAATACAATTAACAATTAGCAATTAACAATTAACAATGAATGCCAGTGCGGGTGTGAGTATGTGACAATTACCAAAGATAGATATATCACGCCCTCGCCCAAGCCTGCATTAATTGTTAATTGCTAATTGTTAATTGTTAATTGACGTTAGTCTTTGAGAATGCGCAGCTCTACGCGTCGGTTGGCGGCTCTGGCTTCGGGTGTCATCTCATTCTTCAACGGTTTCGATCCGCCAAAGGCTTTCGTCTGAATACGGTTTTTCGCGATCCCTTTGTCGGTCATGTAACGCTTAACGGCATCGACGCGTTTCTGTGACAAATCTAAATTGGCCTTCGGATTTCCCGTGTTGTCGGTGTGTCCCTCCAACTGAATCTCAATCTTACTATTCTCCTTCATCATCTCTACCAATTCATCCAACTCTGAATACGACTTGGGATCAATCAAGGCTTTGCCTTGCTGAAAGATGAGGTGATGGAGCACAATGGTCTCACCTTTCGGAGTGAGGGTGATATCGCGGAGCACCCGGCGATTGGCATTAATGTCCTTGGGATCGACGATGACGGTGCGGGGGTTGTATCCTTCTGCATATGCTGTAATCTGGTACTTCGCCGTTCCGAAAATATTAAAGGAGAATGTACTGTCATTGAAGCGACCGAAGATGCTACCGGTCGGGATACTACTATACCGGATACTCGCCCGAACGCCTTTGCCGGTTCTGGAGTCCGTTACTTTTCCAATGGCTAGAATTTCTTCGGCCTGGGCGAAGGCATGTTGAAGGGTCGCCCCAACCAGCATAATCACGATGAAGAGTCTTTTTATTTGAATCATGATCCGAAATTAGAAAAGGATCATCAGGTCACCAAAACATTTCAGTTCAGTAACCAGATCACCCGGTTGAGATGAACCGTTACGCTTCATCCTTGACGACAAGGCAACCGTGGCACTTCTTAAGAACTTGAGATAAATAAAAAAATAGCTTTCACAAAACAATAAGGGCCCACGTCTCGCAGGCCCGTAGTGACTATTTCTTTCTTGCTTTCAGCTTTCTGCTCACTCCTTTTCTCGCTCAAGCCGCTTTATTTCGCGCCGCCGAGGGCAATGTCTTGAAAATCCAACTCACCACTTCCTTCCAAAGCAAAGACTCTGATCGCTTTCTGAAAAATCCAAAGTGACCGATCTTTCTTTGCAACGCATCTTCCGGACGCAAATGCCAATGATCGAACTTCAATCTTGAATAATGTTTTTTCAGGTCCAGCACCGCCCGGTGTGGCGCGAGGATATCATCACTAAAGCTCAACATCAATGCTGGATGTTCCAGCGCTGCAAATGAAGCTCTTAGTCCGGGTGCTTCATCAAAAACATAGTTGGGAGATTTCGCCCATCGGGCCCACTGTCTTGCCACGTTCAACGGAAGGTCTTCGAACATTCCCAACGAACGCGACGGAAAATAACTGAAGAGTCGCGTGAGAAAGGGAATCATACCATACCAGAATATCACCAGTTTCAATCGCATGATGGAACCGGAATAATTTTTCCAATACGGTGTCTGCGATCCTACCATCACAAATGCATCGGCTTGACGCGTTAGGGAAGACATGCCGATCAATTGTCCACCGACACTGTGACCGAGTACAATAATTTTTGATCCCGGATGCACACGACTGATGTGCGAGATCATCGCGTCAACATCCTTCGCCCAATCTCTCATGTTGCTGAGAATATCCTCGAGATCTTCCGGACGTGAATCACCAATACCACGGTAGTCAAACGTATAGGTGTTGAGTCCCTGGCTGGCCAGGTACGCAGCGAAGTCGTGATAAAATTTTTGTTTTACGCCGGTAGCGGAATTGATCAACACTACCTTGTCATGGGGGTTCTCAGCAATAAACCATGTCGCCGCCAGCTGCAGCCCATCCCGCGCCATTACAACAATACTCTCTTTCATAATAGGGTCTTTTAAAACCCTTATTACTCCGGTGCACCCTTGAAGGTTTCAACTGTCGCGAAAATGTTTACAGGGGCGACGCAAGGTGAGCGTCAATTTCTCACGGAAAACACGGAATACACGGAAAAACCGCAGAACGATATCACTAAAAAAAATTCACCGTTCACAGAAAAATACGCTACTGTGAACGGTGAACCGTGTCCCGATAGTTATCGGGATGTGAACCTTTCTAATTAAAGATCAAACTCTATCGTCTCCCCCACATTAAAAGACTTACCATCATCAAATTTGTCCTTCTGACTTTCGGACTTCTGGTCTTCCGGACTTTCGGACTCTTCCTCACTTACCTTTTTGCTTTCCGCTTTTTCCCCGAAGAGGTCTTGCTGCTCGGCTTTGACTTTTTTGGTTGGTTCGCTTTTTTGCTGGTGGCTTGGCGCTTGCTTGCTTTCTTGGGGATTTGGATTTTCCGGCTCCCCGAAGAGGTTGACTTGCCCGTCTTCTTCGACTGTTTCGAGGCTGGCTTCGAATTTTTTTTTTCCCGATTGGTATCAGGTTGATCTTCGACTAGCTCATTGTCCTCGTCGCCTTCTTCCAGGCCCGTCTCTTCGTCCTGCACGAGTGCCACTTTCGTGACTTTAAACTCCGAGAGCCTGTTCCCAACGGACTTCCATCCTTTTATATCAACCAGTTCTTCAAGATTAACGACTGAAGTCTTCTTGGCTTTATCTTTTCCTTTGAGTTCTTCTACTTCCACTTCCGGCGTCTCCGAAGTTGTCGCAACCACCAGGCGTGAGCCGATGGACTCCGAAATAAATCCGAACTCCTTATCCGCTGTGCTCGTCTCGATGAGGAAACGCTTCACCATATACTGCTTGCTTTCTCCATCCACATAGATCGCTGACACCGTTCTTTCAGGATGGAATTTCTCTACCAGCAGCACTTTCTCAGGATCGAACCGCGTGGTAAGCTCGTAGTTCGTGATCTTGTACGTTCCGTTTCGGAGGAATGTAATGAGTTGATCATCGCCTTCGAACTTGCCGAGGTACTTGCCCCGTTTGTCTTTGTTCAACTTGCCGGCATCAGCATCGTACCAGAGGCTGAGTTTGCTAAGTGTCGATCCACCGGTTCGCAGCAAATCCACTCTGCGCATCGGGTACTTGGTGATCGTGTTACCCCGTGCTCCTCTTCCTTTCACTTCGAGTTCTGCGAAGTCGTATTCAAATATCTTCTTCCTGGCCGTGCTCGACTGAGAAAGTTTCACTTCTACTACTTCCGCTTCTCCATTCGGATTTCCGCTGACATAGTAAATGCGTGAGTTAGGCGCGCCCGTTGTTAAATCGTATTCCTTGTCGCGGGTGATGCCGGGCATGTTGAAACGCTTGGCAAAACCTTTTCCACTCTTGCCATCTGAATAGATGACATTGTAGACCATGCGTTCGTCACCTTTCTTCCAAACGGCGACAAACAGGATGTCTTTGCCCATAAATACTTTCTCCTGAATCCGGGAGACTCGGGCCTTACCGTCTTTGCGGACTACAATGATATCATCCAGTTCAGAACAGTCGCAGATGTATTCGTCGCGCTTCAAGCCATATCCCACGAAACCGTCGTCGCGGTTGACGTACAGTTTTTGGTTATTGGCAATTACCTCAACCGCTGTTACGGATTGGAAGCTCTTGATCTCCGTCTTGCGCTCACGACCTTTGCCGTACTTGTCCAGCAGTTTCTGGAAATAGGCAATAGCATAGTCAGTAAGATGCTTCAGGTTGTATTCAGTCTCCTTTAATTGTTTCTCAAGGTCCTTCAACAATTCATCCGCCTTGAACGAATCGTAACGAGAGATACGTTTGATCTTGATTTCCGTGAGGCGAACGATGTCTTCTTCGGTGATCTCACGATAGAATTTCTTCTTGTGTGGTTTCAGCCCTTTGTCGATCGTAGCAATCACCTCTTCCCAACTTTCGGCTTCTTCGATGTTCCGGTAAATGCGGTGTTCGATGAATATTTTCTCCAGCGACGAGAACAAGATCTTCTCCATCAGCTCCGCCTTTCGGATCTGGAGTTCCTGTTTCAGAAGTTGAACGGTCTTATCCGTATTGTACTTTAATATCTGGCCAACCGGAAGGAACTGAGGCTTATCCTCAACGATCACGCAGGCGTTAGGAGAAATAGATATCTCACAATCGGTGAACGCGTAGAGCGCATCCATCGCCACTTCCGGCGACTGACCACCCTGAAGGTGAATCTGGATTTCAACATCCTTCGCGGTGTTGTCGACAACCTGCTTTACTTTGATCTGTCCTTTTTCGCTTGCCTTCACGATGGACTCCATCAAAGAGGTGGTCGTGGTGGCGAAGGGAATTTCCTTAATGCTTAAAGTCTTCTTGTCGACGATGTCGATCTTGGCTCTAACCTTGATCTTGCCGCCGCGTAAACCTTGGTTGTATTCTGAAAAGTCGGCGATGCCTCCCGTGGGGAAATCAGGATAGATCTTCGGGTTCTTACCTTTCAAAACATCGACTGATGCTTTGACAAGCTCGCAGAAGTTGTGTGGCAGTATTTTGGTCGACAGACCAACGGCGATACCTTCAACGCCTTGTGCCAGCAGCAGTGGAAACTTGACCGGAAGTGTTACCGGTTCCTTTTTTCTGCCATCATAAGATAGCTGCCACTCCGTGGTCTGCGCATTGTAAACCACATCGAGTGCGAACTTGGAGAGGCGTGCCTCAATGTACCGGGGTGCAGCAGCGCTGTCGCCCGTGCGCACATCTCCCCAGTTACCCTGCGTTTCGATGAGAATATCTTTCTGGCCAATATTAACCATCGCTTCACCGATCGCTGCATCACCGTGCGGGTGATACTGCATGGTGTTACCGATGACGTTCGCCACTTTGTTGAAGCGGCCATCATCCATTTCCTTCAGGGAATGCATGATGCGGCGCTGCACCGGCTTGAAGCCGTCTTCGATGCGCGGCACGGCACGTTCCAGGATTACATAAGAGGCGTAATCCAAAAACCAGTTTTGGTATAATCCATCAACGGCAATGGAGTGAACGACATCATCGCCTCCTCCGGCACCATTGCCCTGGTCTTTCAACGCTTTTGGTTTTATATTTTTAGCAGGTTGTTTCTTGCTCATATCTCAATTCAAAATTCCAGATTTCAAATTCCAAAATTCCAGATTTCAAATTTGGAATTTGGAATCTGAAATCATTATTCTTCAGTTACTTCTTCTTTTTCTATGGTTGCTTCAATCTTATCCAATTCTATGCGCAGGTTATCGATGATAAACTCCTGGCGGTCGGGGGTGTTCTTGCCCATGTAGAACTCGAGCACCTTTTGCAGGTGGCTGTCTTTATGGAGCAATACAGGTTGCAGGCGTATGTTGTCGCCAATGAAACCACCAAATTCATCCGGGGAGATTTCACCTAGTCCTTTGAAGCGGGTGATCTCCGGCTTGCTGCCAAGCTTGACCATGGCGGCCTGCTTCTCTTCTTCGCTGTAGCAATAGATCGTTTCCTTTTTATTGCGAACGCGGAAGAGTGGTGTCTCGAGAATGAAAACATGTCCCGCCTTGACTAGATCGGGGAAGAATTGCAAAAAGAAGGTCATCAACAGCAATCGGATGTGCATTCCGTCTACGTCGGCATCGGTAGCGATGATCACCTTATTATAGCGAAGGCCATCCAATCCATCCTCGATGTTCAACGCGTGCTGCAGCAGGTTGAACTCTTCGTTTTCATATACTACCTTCTTGGTGAGACCATAGCAGTTAAGCGGTTTACCTCTTAAGCTGAAGACGGCTTGTGCTTCTACATTTCTTGATTTCGTAATAGAACCGCTGGCCGAGTCACCCTCGGTGATGAAGATCATGGACTCTGATCCCCGCTCGTCTTTCTCATCCAAATGGAAACGGCAGTCGCGGAGCTTGCGGTTGTGTAGGTTGGCTTTCTTCGCGCGCTCGTTCGCCAGCTTCTTGATACCCGCGATTTCCTTGCGCTCCCGCTCCGACTGCATGATCCGTTTTTGAAGCGCCTCCGCTACGGTCGCGTTTTTGTGCAGGTAAATTTCCAGTTCCTTCGCGACAAAATCGCCGACAAAATTTTTGACAGCAACTCCATCAGGAGCCATGTTCAAGGAGCCCAACTTCGTCTTCGTCTGCGATTCAAACACTGGCTCCTGAACACGCACCGCTATGGCGCCGATAAGACTGGCTCGTATATCAGACGCATCAAAATCTTTCTTGAAGAAGTCACGCACGCCGCGGACCACGCCTTCGCGGAACGCCGCCAAGTGTGTACCACCTTGTGTGGTATTCTGGCCGTTCACAAAGGAGTAGTACTCTTCACCGTACTGGTTTCCGTGCGTGAGCGCTACTTCAATATCATCTCCTTTAAAATGAATGATGGGGTAACGCAGTTCTTCAGGTTCTGTCTTCTGCTTGAGCAGATCCAGCAATCCATCTTTTGAATAGAACTTCGCGCCATTGTAATTAATCGTGAGGCCGGCGTTCAGGAACGCATAGTTCCACATCAAATCATCCAGGTACTCCGGGATGAAGTGATAATTCTTGAACATGGAGTTATCCGGTTCGAACTCCACCAGCGTTCCATTCTTCTCATCCGTCTTACCTTGCCGCTGGTCGTTGGTGACAATTCCTTTTTTGAATTCTGCCAGCTTGGTCGCGCCATCGCGAAACGCCTGGACCTTGAAATAGTTGGAAAGCGCGTTGACGGCTTTCGTACCTACCCCGTTCAACCCCACTGACTTTTGAAAAGCGCCGGAGTCGTACTTGGCACCCGTGTTTATTTTGGAAACCACATCCACGACCTTACCCAGCGGAATGCCGCGACCGTAATCGCGAACGGAGACTCTGGATTCGGTGATCTTCACATCGATCACTTTTCCGTAGCCCATCATGTGCTCGTCGATACAGTTGTCGACTACTTCTTTTACCAGCACGTAGATACCATCGTCTTTCGAGGATCCGTCGCCTAACTTACCGATGTACATCCCCGGACGAAGGCGGATGTGCTCACGCCAGTCGAGCGACTTAATACTGGCTTCATTGTACTCAAACATGGAAGAACCTTTCTCCGATTTACCCATACTCACAAGAGGATTACGAATTGAGACGCAAGCTTAAAAAAATCAGCGAATACTAAAGGTTAAAAAATTCCTTGTTGGTAAGATCTGGCCAGCCTCCTTCAGGCTAGCCAGATCTCTAGGAAAAATTATCACTTCTAATAAAGCGAATTTCATGATTACTTCAAGGGATTTAGATCAGCGTGTATTTACAAAAATTCATCAGCTGACTCGTTATAACTAACTGGTTTTCAGTGATTATTGAGAATTGGTTAAAACTGATCATTTAGTCCTTTTTCCGACCAAATATCTTCATCACCGGCAGGGCCAGGGCCCATACTACGATCAACCCGACACTTCCGTAAATGATGAAGCTGATTCTTTCGTAGTCAAATTTCTCTGCGCTGTTATATACGCTTACAAAGAAAAGGGCGATGATGATAAAGATGTTGAGGGTGATGATACACCCATAAAACCAGGTGCGGAAGATGGTGTCATGGGCCATCAGTTTCCCCGTTAGGTACACCAGCAAGTTGACCAGGCAACCGGCGAGCATCACTATATAAAAGAAAACATCGCGCGAAAGCACGACCGCGCCGGTGGGGTCGTCCTGGACGATAACTTCTTCAGGCAGACCCGCATACACATACAGTAGCGACGCCAGCATAACGACCATCGAGAGGAACCAAACAGCGCGAAATATTTTTTGGACCATGGTAGATTGTTCGATTCGTGTGGCAGATAATCCACACCCTTTCAGGCATTTAGGCTTCAGGATTTTTTTTCACCCCCGCCCCGGTTTATCTCCATTTGCGCGCAAACTTATAATAAATTTGCCCGGTACAAATAAGACCCGACGATTTTATGTCACAGCTTTTAGAAGATGTAAGAACCAAAGCTCAGAGCTGGCTGTCCAGCTCCGTTATTGACGATGCCACGAAAGCGGAAGTTAAGACGCTGTTATCCAGGCAGGACTCGAAAGAACTCATCGACAATTTTTATAAGGATCTTGAATTCGGCACGGGCGGACTCCGGGGCGTGATGGGCGCCGGTTCGAACTGCATGAATAAGTATACCGTGGGCGTGGCAACGCAAGGCTTGGCGAATTACTTGAACAAGAACTTCGCGGGGCAGACGATCAAGATTGCCATCGCGCACGACAGCCGTAACAACAGCAGCTATTTTTCTGAGATTGTGGCCGGCGTGTTTTCAGCCAATGGTATACAAGTCTACATGTTCCAGGAACTGCGGCCTACTCCTCTCCTCTCCTTTGCTATTCGTTACCTGAATTGTCATTCGGGTGTGGTGATCACAGCTTCACACAATCCAAAGGAATATAATGGTTACAAAGCATATTGGGTTGGCGGCGCGCAGGTCGTGCCACCGCACGATAAGAATATCATCCAGGAAGTGAGCGCCATCACTTCTTTCAACCAGGTGAAATTTAAGCCCGTGTTGGCGAACATTCACTTGATTGGTCAGGAAGTAGAGCAAGCCTACTACGACGAAGTGAAAAAGATCATCCCGAACCACGACGTCATTGCCCGGCACAAAAACATTCCGCTGGTCTACTCCAGCCTTCATGGTGCTGGTATTACAATGGTACCCGAATGCTTGAAGCAGATTGGCTTTACGAATATCCAGGTTGTGGCCGAACAAAAAGAACCGGATGGAAATTTCCCCACCGTGAAATCTCCAAACCCGGAGGAACAGTCTGCGATGGAGATGGTCATCAACAAAGGAAAGGCTGTAGGCGCTACGATGGTCATGGCCACAGACCCGGATACGGACCGTGTTGGATTGGGCGTTCGAAAATCAAGTGGTGAGTTTATTCTGCTCAACGGCAACCAGGCGTTTTGCCTGATGATGTATTTCATCCTGAAAAACCAGAAGGACAAAACCAACGCCTACATCGCCAAGACGATCGTTACGTCGGAGCTCGTCGATACGATGGCAGCGAAGCTGGGTGTTGAGTGCTACAATACTTTAACAGGATTTAAATATATCGCTGAGCTGATGGGTAAGTTCGATGGCAAGAAGCGATTCATTGCCGCCGGCGAAGAAAGCTACGGCTACATGGCTGGCGATTTTGTTCGCGATAAGGATGCGGTCTCTGCCTGCGCCTTCTTTGCAGCGATGGCCGCCAGCGCCACCGACGAAGGCAAGTCGCTCTACGATTGGCTCATCGACATGTATGTTGAATTCGGTTACTACAAGGAAGGTTTGTTGAACGTCACGAAGAAAGGCCAACAAGGCGAACAGGAAATCAAGGCGATGATGGAGAAGTTCAGAAACAATCCACCTGCTGAGATCATTGGAAGCAAGGTGGTACGGTTACTGGATTATAAAATCCTGAAAGAAAAGAATCTTGTTAACGGAAAAGAAACTGCGCTCGACTTTCCAACGTCGGATGTTCTGCAATTTTACCTGGAAGACGGAACGAAAGTATCGGTGCGTCCTTCCGGTACAGAGCCGAAGATCAAGTTCTATATTAGTGTGAATGCTGCGTTGGCGTCGAAAGCAGAGTTTGAAATGGTGACTGCTGAATTGGATCAGAAGATCAAGGGTGTCGAGACCTATTTGATGAGCGTGTAAGTTGTCTTTCTCCGTGTAACTCTGTGCTCCTTTGTGAAACTCTGTGTAATAGCTGTTCCACAAAGTGCCACAAAGAAGCACAAAGGCTCACAAAGGATTCCCCGGGAATTCCAATACGTACTTGCCCGAACCAACGTCCAATCGGGTATAGCCTCCTTCACTTCCCTTCACGGTAATTTCCTTCAACGATGATACTGGCTTGCCGCCCTCCGAGATTCCCTGCGCGGACGATGTTGGTATAAATATCCGGGCCGTCGTGTTCGCTGGGATCTCGACTTCGAATCGGACCTTGGCACCATCAACTTTCCACGACGACCTGATCAAACCATAGTTCGACTTGAATTCCGCAGTAGCGCTTGTAAGTCCTCCGCCGATGTGCGGTTTGATCACAATCGACTTGTACCCTACCCCATTCTCTTCGGTATTGATTCCCACGACGACACGATACATCCAGTCTCCAATCGCGCCGTAGGCGTAGTGGTTGAATGAGTTCATGCCCGGAGTCTGAAACGTACTATCCGGTTTGATGCCGTCCCAACGTTCCCAAATGGTGGTCGCGCCCATCTTCACGGGATACAACCACGATGGATAAGTCTCCTGCATTAATAAGGTATAGGCGACATCCGTGTAACCAAATCTGCTCAACACATGACATAGATAAGGAGTCCCCAAAAATCCTGTCGTCAGGTGATTGCCATAGCTCTTAACATTATCGACGAGTTTTTCCGCAGCGGCTGCACGAAGCGATTCCGGAAGCATGTCGAAGTTCAGCGCCAACACGTACGCGGTCTGTGTCGACGAAACCAATCGTCCGCCGGAGGTGACATACTCTTTCACAAACGCGTCCTTCACCCTTCTGGAAAGTTCCTTGTACTTGATGATATCATCTGGCTTCCCCAGCACGGTCGCCGCTTTCACCAACAAATCAGTCGAGTGGGCATAGAAGCATTGGGCGATCAGGTACTTGTCGGTCACGGCCGAGCGACCATCGTTGTCATCGAAAGGACGGTAGAACAACCAGTCACCAAAATGGAAACCCTTGTTCCAGAGGTCATGCGTGCTGTTCCGCTGCATGAACCCTACCCAGTTTTCCATACTCTCATACTGGTCTTCCAAAATTTTCCGATCGCCATAGGCGAGGTACATGTTCCAGGGAATGATCGTCGCCGCATCAGCCCAGCCAGCAGAACCGCCGGCAACCGATCCACGAAATCCGCTGAGAACATTTGGAATGACGAAGGGAACATTTCCATCGACCTGGTCGGCTTCAACATCACGCAACCACTTCGCGAAGAAATTGTGAACGTTGAAATTGAAAGCTGCCGTTCTGGAAAAAGCTTGCGCGTCGCCGGTCCACCCCAGGCGTTCATCGCGTTGCGGGCAATCGGTTGGCACATCCAAAAAATTTCCACGTTGACCCCATTGGATGTTATGCTGAAGTTGATTCACCAATGGATTCGAGCAGGAAAAATTTCCCGAAGGCGACAGGTCAGAATAAAGTGCGACTGCCATGAAGTTCTCCAGTTTGATCTCACCTGGATAACCTTCTACCTTGATGTAACGAAATCCCTGGAAGGTGAAGTGCGGTTCGAATACTTCCGCTCCTCCTCCTTTTAGTATGTAATTATTTTGTTGCTTGGCCGGCCTTAAGTTCTCCGTGTAAAAATTTCCAGCCTTGTCGAGAACTTCAGCGTGATAAAGCGTGATGATTTTTCCGGCCTCGCCCGATACTTTCACTTGCACCCATCCCACGAGGTTTTGACCGAAGTCTATTACTTTTTCCCCTGTTGGCGTCGTGATCAACTTTACTGCCTTGAAGGTTTCGTGCTTGCGAATGGGTTCGTTATAAGTCGCCAGGAGATTACCATAACCGAACGAGGCCACCTTTACACCCGACCAATCAGCATCCTTAAATCCGGTGGTTGTCCATCCCGGCTTTTCATTCCGCGCATCGATGGTTTCACCGTGATAAATTTCGGAACTGAGAATACTACCGTTTGAAGACTTCCACGATTCGTCTGTCACGACACTTTCGCGGCTGCCATCGGCGTAAGTGATATCGAGTTGAAGGAGAAGGGCAATGTCCTTCCCATAAAAATTCTTTTGACCGGAGAAACCGATGTAGCCACGATACCACCCACTACCCAATGTCACGCCGATCGCATTCGCGCCTGATTGAAGTAAGCCTGTGACATCATACACCTGGTACTGCAAGCGCTTATTGTAGCTCGTCCATCCAGGAGTAAGGTATGCATCTCCTACACGTTTGCCGTTGATTTGTGCCTCGTATAGTCCATGCGCGGTAATGTATGCGGTGGCTGATTGAATTTTCTTCGCGGTGGAAAATTCCTTCCTGAATAAAGGGCTCGGCCGCGTTACAGAATCTTCCGCATATCCAGGCTGAATCCATTTTGCTTTCCAATCCGATGGTGACAGCGTCATTTGCCACGAAGCGGTCTCGCTCCAGGCAGACGGCTTCGCCGTGTTATCCCAGGCGCGAACCTTCCAAAAGTATTTCTTGCCAGATTGAAGCACCGGTCCGTTGTAGGCTACGTACATGGATTGATCGGAAGAAATCTTCCCTGAGTTCCAGACGACCTGCTTCCCATCCGCAGCGTTTGACACATTGATTTCATATGCCGACTGCATCACATTCCGTTTCTCCGAAGCGAGTTGCCAACTGAACCGTGGTTTCGACGATTCGATACCAATGGGGTTGACGAGATTCTCTGTTCTTAGATTCTGAACACGTACCTGGGCCGAGAGGCCAATCGAGGAAACGAGAAGTAGGAAAATCAAAGGTCTGTACATGGGAGGAAATTGAGGTGTGATCGTCGCTGCGTTCGAGCGGCGGATAACAAAATTTACCGCAAAGGCGCGAAGACGCAAAGGAAGCGCTAGGAAAATAAGTAGTTCTTAGCGAACCCCTAGCGTCTTTGCGCCTTTGCGGTGAAAAAATTATGAGGTGACAAACTGTCTCTTCTTACCAGGCTTGATGCTGGTAAGGTCACCGATCTTAATTGGCTGACCACTTTCGCAGCTCTTGCGCGCTGCGATTCCAATGAGGATTGACAATGCGCCGTCGCGCACGCTGGCGCTCTGGTGCAATGGATCTTCCGTGACGCCGGCGAAGATCTTATCTTTCAGAAGTTTGTCGCCACCGCCATGACCGCTGGTTCCTTGTGGTACTTGTATGAACTCACGGGTGCTGAAATTTTTCGTGACCACAATTTCGTCGTAAGGCTTCTCCACCAATGGATTACTTTCTTCAATCCAGGCGTCGATCCTGCCCTTCGTTCCATTAAACGCGATCCGGTATCCTTCGTACGGAGAATAAGTAGTAAGTGAATAGCTCACCTGCACACCGTTCGCATACTTGATGGTCGCCGCCATTTTATCGTAGATGTTGATGTCTTCTTTCCACACGCAACCATCACGGAGGTAGCCATCGTGCTTCTCGTTGTTCACATAGAGCGCCATGTAGCTCGGGTTCTTAGTGATGTCGAAGTAAAAGTTACATTTCTCTTTATAGGGACAGGGTCGGCAGTTGGTATGTCTGAACTCATGATTCTTACCGTAAAATTCCAATGAACCCGTAGCGAATACTTCAGCAGGATCTGACTCCACCCACCAGTTCAACAAATCAAAATGGTGCGTAGCCTTGTGAACCCAAAGTGTACCTCCTTTTTCTCTCAGCCGATGCCAACGGCGGAAGTAATCAGCACCATGACGAATGTCGAGGTACCAGTGAAAGTCCACAGAAGTGAGGTCGCCGATTTCTCCACTCCGAAGCAATTCGTATAGTTTCGCGCGATGCGGAGAATAGCGATAGTTGAATGTGACGATCACCTTCTTGCCCGTTTTCTTTTCAGCTTGAAGAATGGCTTCACACTTTTGCTCATCGGTGGTCATCGGTTTCTCCGTGATGATGTTCGCGCCCAACTCCATCCCGCGGATGATAAACTCATGGTGCGTCGCATCCACCGTGGTGACGATGAGGTATTCGGGCTTGACCTCCTTCATCATCTTTTCGAAATCTGTAAACACCGGACAAGCAAGTCCGAGGGAAGTTTTGAAATATTCTAATCGACCTGGATTGATGTCACTCAGTCCGACGAACTCTACTTTGTCAGGATAGGCTGCCAACACATCCTTGGCCCACATGCCATGTGCGCGCCCGCCCGTTCCGACGATGGCAACTCTCATTTTAGCGGCTTCGTCAACAGGTTTTGAAATGGCTTTCAAGGGATCGAGCAACATGGCGCCGGCCAAGGCTCCAGTGGCAGTCATAAAATTTCGGCGAGTTACAGTAGCCTGTTTCATGGTGGTAGCGGTTTGTCAATGGATTTAGAGGGTTAAAATACCCTCTAGGGGTGAAATCACTGTCCTGTACTTTGCTGACCGGACAGACTTGATGAGCGCATCTCTTCAGGTCGTGTTGCCGCACATCCTAGGAGGTTCCGCAAAAGGCAACAGGCAAAATGCAAAAGGCGGATGGCTGAGCACAGCCATCCGCCTTTTATTATCTTAAAAGAAGGAAGGTCTCCGGCGCGAATCCGTCAGAGTTTAGTCCATTTTTTGACGATGGTTTCCCTGCCCAGCGAAATCTTTACGAGGTAAACGCCTGGTTTAAACTTGCGGGCGTCCACGGGAACCGAGAGCTTTCTTGTGTCTTTGTTACTAACAAAGGTCCTGTTGACTTCACTACCCACTGCGGACATCACTTGGAGTTGAACGGGACCGACGTACGTGTTGTCGATGATGATGGTGAGACTTTCGGTTCCAGGATTCGGATACATGGAAACACCAGCTACATCACCACCCTCTTCTGCGCCCAACACAATTTCCTTTCTGAAAATGGTCGCATAAGCTGAGTCATAACATCCCGTCGATTTATCCTGCACGAGCACAGAAAATGTTCCGGCTCCGAGTCCGGTCAATGTGCTGTTGTTTCCTATTGATTCGGTAGTCAGAAAATCAAGTCCTTCATGCCATGCAAAATTGAAATTGCTTTCCGGATCGCCGACGCCATCGTTGTCGGTATCATTGACAATTGCACGGAGCTCGCCATTCGGATGCGTAACATCATTAAAATCTTTCTGCTGAATCACCTTGGCATCGACGCTCGCGCTGACCTCATTCACCACTACGCTTGCTGCATCGGAGGCGCAGTTCAACGTTTTATGAATGGCGTAAACGGTATATACTCCCGAGGGTAATCCCAGGTAGGCTTGACCGATGTAATCAGTCGAGGCCTGTGGTTTAGGAACAGGGCCATTCGACCAGTAAAAATTGTAATTGAAACTGTTGTCGACCCCGCCGGATGAAATGTAGGCTTTGACCGCGCCATTGGGTGGTACTTCCGGCACACCTGGTGCTGTCAGGCATGCGACGTTATTTTTAATTACTTCGGTGCCAATTGACATGGGGTCAAGCGCAAGGTGGCGGCTGATGACGTTATCATAATCGCATTCCGTAATGTGACTGGGCTGTACACTGATGTCCAGCGGGATCGTCGATCCATCGTCGTTCACGGCGATATACAAATCAAATGCGCCGCCCGGGTTCTTGATCCTTATCGTGGTCTCGATGGTATCGCCCGGATTAATTCCGTAAACCGTAAAATACTTCGTGCCGAGAAGCTTGGCCAGCGGATCTTGTAATGTAGGATCACCTTCATAAAAACTAATCCGAAGCAGTGGTCCCGGGTAAACGGAAAGATCGCCGACATTTTTGTATTTGAACGTGATCTGAATGCTGTCGTCCATACAAGTGAAAGGTGCGTAGCGTATGGATTCCGTTATACTGGCCGGAATTGGCACGAGGTTGGGCTTTGGATAGTTAATACAACCCTGGGAGTTCAGATAAGGTACCTGGTTGTTAAAAGAATTGAGCGGCCTGCTGTCTCTTCCATTGAGACACGGCACATTCTTCGCATAAACAAGATGGTGAAGCTGCTGTTGTCTGGGAATCGTCAGATCATCATTGACGTTCGCTACGAAATACCCGTGCTGGTTCCAAACTTTTCGCGTGGGTACCCACGGCTCACTTGCAGACGAATAGATGCGCACTTCGCCCTCATCGAACAACCCAAGATCCTTACCGGGAGTTGCATCAGAGATGCTGCACGTTACGCATAGTTCGGCGGCACCATCACCGTCGATATCAACCACGATCGGATACTCGTTTTGCGTTCGAGAGGGGCAAGCGACCGGTGATGCCAGTTGAACTCCACCGTTTTCACTGTGATAGATGTACAGGTAGTTTTCATCGCGATAGACGATCTCAACTTTTCCATCTCCATTAAAGTCAAACGTAGTACATCCCGTAAAACCAGAGCCTTCGTCGGAAACTTGTGTCTTCCACATCATATCCAGCGTTGATGTCCCTTCCGTGAGTGCGTACAGAAAACTTCCCGAGACATACACTGCATTCAACGAGCCGTCACCGTCAATATCGGCGATGTTAATTCGCGAAGCACCGTGTTGCCATCCGCGCAGGTAAGTTCCCGTGCCACTGAGGTCAATGTATTTTTTAACGACATTATTCTGAACATCCCAAAAGAAGATGGTCGTGTTATCATCATAGGCGCCGTCCGAGCCAACAGCCAATACATCCAAATAACCATCCTGGTTAAAGTCTGCCACGCTCGTGGGGTTATTCTTTCCACGCACGGTGCGTGTGGCATACGGGGCATACTCTCGCACCAGCGAAAGCGTCGCGGACATTGCACCGCGATTTATGGAAACGCTATAAATTCTGCAGCCGGCAACAAGTTCGAGCCCGGGGTTGGCGGAAAGGATATCCACAGCAACAGGCGCGCTGCTGTTCATACCCCAACCTTTATTTACGCCAGCGTGAATACCGGTGTTGACATTGTCAATATTGTTGCTACCCAATAAGACGCCGGTGTGCGCGTCGAAGATCTGGGTTCGTGAATACAATTCCACCAATCCATCGCCATCAAAATCGGCGAGGCCAAATTGTCCGGGGTCAAATGCAATCACAGCCGTAGTCCAAATCCGAGCGCCGTTACAATCCAGGGCAACGATTTTATAGTTAGCGCTGGTCGACAGGTTTTTGGTCACGACAAATATTTCCGCGCAGCCGTCGCCATTGATATCCGCGGTGGCAATGTCTTCGTAGGATACCGCTTCAAGTCCACCCATGGTCACGGGTATGCTGGCCTTCAAATTAAGTTCCGTGCCCGTGGATGCACCGAAGATGTTAACCCGGCTCGCGGTAATGGCAGTGACGCCGTCCTTGGTCGGACCGGTCTTCAGCATGTTGGCGGTTACGAGTTCTGACAAGCCGTCGCCGTCAACATCACCGGCAACAAGGCGATTAACGTGATTCGCCAAACCAGGCAATGACTTCCACTTCAGCTGCATGGTAAACGGGGGGAAGGTCTCCGGTGGAACTTCACATTGGGCATCGTGTCCCAGAAAGAATTCACTGCAGTGAATGTCGAGGTTACACTCTTTGTCGTAACAGTCAACAAAACCGTCACCGTCGTCGTCCATGCCGTTGTCGCAGATCTCGCAAAATTTTGATCCGCAGTCGCCATCGCGACAATCGACGAGTCCGTCGCCATCGTCATCGAGGTTGTTGTTACAGATTTCCTGAGCGTTCGCCAGGCTGGCACAAAGGATTAAACACAATGTGGAGAGAAAAAATAGCCGCATCATACAGATTAAAAAAAACGAGTAGACAATAATAGCTAAACGGGCGTGAATACGGGATCCCTATCTGCCCACTAGTCCTTTCGGCGGATGTAAGATCATTCAGGAGATTGAAGAATTTGAGCGGCGGTAGCCGGGTTGCATTCGCTCAAGGCATCTTCTTTAATCCTTCCCATTTCACGTTCCAATGCCCATTCTTTGGGAAACCCGGTGAATCCGTGGTACTTCCATCCCACCCTGCGCACATCATGGCGACAGCGGCCAGCAGGCCACCGTTGCCTGGAAGGTAAAGGCGGAGTCGCTGGTCTTGATAGTTGTGACCATTCACGAGGTAAGTATTCTTCTGAGTCTCCATTAATAATGCGTCTACGGCGGCTTCGGGTTTGTTCAACCGGGCGGCCGTCATCGCGAGCATGGGATAGTCCCATCCCCAGGTAGTTTGCCATTGCCAGTGTCGCATGATTTCATCAAAGGTTCTACCCATGATCACAGGATCTACACGATGGTTCAAGGGCAGAAAACCTAAAGCGCCCAGGACGGCAGGATGATCGCGTCTGTAAAAATCATCCTTGTACGCCATCAGACTTGTCGCCGTGGGCAGATATAATCCTTCAGCCATCGCCAACGGCGTGAGCTGATTCATGACGGTGTTCCACTGCTCGGACTCTTCCAGTCGCAACCGCTTTCGCCATTCCTGTGCTGTGGCCAATCCGAAGTACCAATATTGTAGTTCGAAAGCGGGGTCGTCAGTTTCCTGTGCTTTGAAAAGTTCTTGCGCCGGTATCAGCGGATGACACAGGTGATATCGCCCCTCGTGATTTTTGGCGAACGATGCCATGAAGTCGGCAGTCTCAAAGACAATGTCTTTATACTGTTCGAGTGTTTCAGGCGTTGGGTTGTTTCGATAAAGTAATTCGGCCAGGTAGATGGGATGAGGTTGCTGCCAGATGATAAACGGACCGATGTTCGAGGGACTTTCGTGTCCGTAGGGATCGGTCATCTTTTGCCACCGTGCACCTTCATAACCTTGCGCCTTCGCCGTCGCTTTAGCATTATCCTCCACCAAAGAATACCAAGGCATTGCCTTCTCCAATAAAGGAGCGCGATCCCAAAGCGCGAAGTGCGTACCATGCCACCAATGCATTTCAAGGTGGAACTTTCCGTACCAGCTGTTCATGGTTAGTCCTGTCTCCTGCGGCGGCAGTGATCCTGAACATTGGATCTTAGTAAGGTACTGTGACAAGACAACGCGTCGTTCCAGCTCTTTTGCGCGCGGATCTTCGCATTCAGAAAAATCAACGGCTCCGCCTGAAGTCCAGAAGGCCTTCCACTGGTCGATACTGTTTTGCTCCACTGACTTGAAAGTAGCAGGAGCATAAGTACTGTCGCGGATGAACAGTGCTGTGAATTCAAATTCGTTAGACGATGGCTGCAACTCAAATCGATGCGCTTCATCCGTGGATTTCATTTCGCCTGCGTTCCATCCCACCTGGACAAAGTACTGTGTTGAATCCAGCAGGCGTGCGATCGTCGCTCCATCCGCGCCATGAGTCTTCAACACCGATTGATGCTTTTCGCCGTGACTAAAATCCGCGCCGGAACAAACATGACATTCAGCGCCATAGGGGAAATTGAATTTTACGCGAAGCCGATGCATGCCCATCAATGGCGATTCAATCTTCACGCCAATTCTATCGTCTTGCTGATGACCATAAACGATCACTTTGACCGGAACGCCTTCAATCGTGTAGTTGCTTTCAATCTTCCCAGTCCAGAGGTCAAGCTTTTGGTTAATGCTTTGCAGATCGGTCAGCGCTACTTCTTTTCCATCTTCTTTAAGGATTATTAATCCGATGAGTCCAAGCGATAGTCGATGAGGGTTTGTGCGGAGTGCCTGAGTCGCTTCACCTGCGCGACCGTCTTTATGCTGAACGGGATAGAGGACTTCCTTGCCATCACAAGTTTGAAACGGCTGCGCCACGTCGGCAAGGGTAAATGTTTCAGGATACTTTATGCTATGCCACCCCCACTGTGACTGTGTGTTGGGAGGAATTCCATTTTCGTAGTCTTCATAAAAAGTTTGCAGTCCGCTCACGTCTACCGTGAAAGCAAATTCGCCATTGCCAACGGAAAGTGAACCTAAGGTATCGGGGTTATGAATTTCAATGTTGTTCCGGGTGACCAGTGCAAAGCGATCAATAGGTTGGTTCGAATCGGACCGACGGTTACACGAAAAGAGTACAAATCCAGTGACAGCCAGTTGGGCTAGGAAGGATGGGCGCATAGATAAATATCGAAAGTAATCATCGGATATACGTACAGGATAGTACGTGATAGCTGAAACAAAATTCCTAAGAAATTAAAAAGGTGTGGGGTTGGTGTTGGCCGTCCAATGCATCGATAAAGCATCTAATGTATTCATCGCCCATTGACTTCTATCGCCTCCGAGGCCGGCTGGGCCACGCATCATGTTACAAGACTGAATTTTATCCGCGCATGCCCCTGCCAGGCCGAAGATAAAATTAGGTCTTGTAACATGATGCTGAGCGTTGGTGTGGGTGGAGTTTGCGTTTTGAATTGGTTTCGGAGAAGTATCAGACAGGATAGTACGTGAAAGCTAAACCTGATTAATTCCTTAGTTTAATGTTTTGAACCATCATGAGAACTTTCATTCTTCTCTTCCTCCTTTGTTTATCAGGTCTGTCCGCGTCAGCGCAGAAGAAACTCCCTTCAAAGGAAAAAACCTTAGAGGCGATGCGATTAACCAATCGCTATTTCATGGCCAAGTGGCCCGATGTGGGGAAAAGAATTGTGCACGAACGCTCACGGGCCAGCAACATCTGGACGCGCGGCGTTTACTATGAAGGGTTGATGGCGCTCTACAAACTCGACCCGGATACCAGCTACCTGAACTACGCCACCCGTTGGGCGAATTTCCACCAGTGGAATCTACGCGATGGAGAAACCTACACGCGGAATGCGGATAATCAATGTGCCGGTCAGACTTACATCGACTTGTACCTGATGGATCCACAACCGTTTAAGATTGAGAAGATCAAAGCGTCTATTGACAGTATGATGCGCACGAACAAAGTGGATGATTGGAACTGGGTTGATGCGATACAGATGGCGATGCCCGTGTTTGCCAAGCTCGGCGTGATTTATAAAGATCCTGCGTACTGGGAACGCATGCACGAGATGTACATGTTCTGCCGCGACAAACACGGCGACCACGGCTTGTTTAATCCTACCGACAACCTCTGGTGGCGCGATAAAGACTTTGATCCCCCCTACAAAGAACCCAATGGAAAGGATTGCTATTGGTCGCGGGGAAATGGTTGGGTGTTTGCGGCATTGGTGCGCGTGTTGGAGATCATTCCAAAAGATGCACCCCATCGAAAGCAGTATGAAGATGATTTCAAAGCGATGGCTGCTGCGCTGTCTAAAGTTCAGCGCAAAGACGGATACTGGAATGTAAGCTTACACGACCCGACAAACTTCGGAGGCAAGGAAGCGACGGGAACGTCTTTGTTTGTTTATGGCATGGCCTGGGGCATCAACAACAAATACCTTGATGAAAAGAAATACAAACCGATCATTACAAAAGCCTGGAACGCATTGATGACGGAGTCCGTGCATCCAACGGGTTTTCTTGGATACGTTCAAGGTACAGGCAAAGAACCGAAAGACAGTCAGCCGGTAACGCATGACGCTGTTCCGAACTTTGAGGATTTTGGGTTGGGGTGTTTTTTGTTGGCGGGGAGTGAGGTCTATGAGATCAGGTAATCTGTGATCAAACAAGCTCGACCGATTTGATCGACGACCAGTGAACGTTCAAAATTGATTGGTGATTGGTGATGACTGATTAGTGATTGGTGATTTTGGTCTCCTGAATTCAATCGCAAGGCGCTTATCCCCAATCGCCGTTGGCGTGTGTAGCCTGCATTACTTATTCACCAAGGTCCTTTCAATGGCGTTTTTTCCTTAATCGCATCCTGTGATTCAACTGCCAACTCAACGGATTTGATCAACGATTTGTGAAGGTTCGAGATTTGATTGGTGACCTTGGTCAACTGCACACTCAAATCGCTAATCACTAATCAGCAATCACCAATCGCCAATCAGCCCATTTCTTCCGCACTTCACCAAACAATATCGAAAAAAAGGGCCGCCCCCCCGGGCGGCCCAACTCTAACCCAATTTATTCCTGTCGGAGAAATTCCAGTCGGAAAGAAATCAGTATCCTGGATTCTGAATGGCGGCGCGCTGCTCGGCAGTCAACGGTACGCCATCCTGAAATACCCGCTCGATATGCGCTTGTGGTATCGGGCGGAGTTTATGAAAGTCCTTTACGTTCGGTGCGGCTGCTGAATGAAATTTCTGAACTCTTTCCAAAAATGTTTCGGTGCGCACCAGGTCATTCCAGCGATGCAATTCACCCAGCAGTTCGCGGGTCCTTTCATTCATCATAAAGTGAACGAAACGCGCTTCCTTCGTAGACGCTGAAACAGGATATTGTTCAAATGGAACATCGACATCCCAGTAGGTTTCTGCAATCAGCAACGCAGGCTCTGTGCTACTGACATCACCATAGGTGCCACCCTCTGTCTTCCAAAAATGGAATGGCTTGGCTTCGCCAGCTTTGTAAGCGGCGCGTTTGCGAAGTACGTTGATGTACTCGGTGGCTTTGGTATAGTTTCCGATGCGTCCGTACGCTTCAGCAGCAATAAGATACGTCTCACCCAATCGGGCGATAAGTCCGTCGCGACCGGCAAATTCAGTAGCTACATCCAATCGTGTAGGATCCATCCATTTGATGAGCGTTGGAAATTCAGAGTTGCTGTGCTTGTTCAACGGATACCAAGTATAGTATTTTGACTTGATCGCCGCGTCTGTTACGCCCTGGTCTAAGGTTACGACCACCGCGGTATCGCCGACATTAAATTTATTCTTGCCCACCAGGGAAGGATCACAATATCCGGCCGTTGCATCAGCAGGAGTCCACTTCGGGATGGTTATCGGTGCTGTTACATCATTGCACATGTAAACCGTCCGGAAATTTTTATAAAACCTCGAGTCATTTTTCCGATCGGAAATTGTCAATGTATAAGCTGTTGGCCTGATCCTCCGGAATGGACGTCCGTTGGCAACGTCGCGCTCCATACCCGGTTTGGTATCGTAGGTCATTTGGAAATACAAGTGAACGCGATTTCCAGAGTTGTTCAACAACAGCGCGTTGTTGTTGAACTGCGCGGAGAAAATAACTTCCGTGTTCGCTTCGTTCGCCACTTTCCATAGATCAGCAAAGTCGTTCATCAAAGTGTAACGGCCGGAGTTGATCACCTGGTCGGCATAATATGCCGCACTGTCCATGTCCGTTGCTTTTTGACCTCTGGCGTCGGCGACAGCGCTGCCACGCGTCAGATAAACTTTTGCCAAGAAGTGCCGCGCGATCCATTTGTTGATCCTGCCGCGCTGGCCTTGTGTTTCAGGCAGATCAGTTTCTGCTGCCCGCATGTCGGCTATAATGACATCGTATACATCGGCAACCGGGAACTTCGGAAATTCCAAGCGGATACCTACCGTCGTTGCTTCCAGTGTTATGGGAATGCTTCCAAATTGCTGAACCAGCATGAAGTAAAAATAGCCGCGAAGAAATCGCATCTCTGCCATTCGTATCACTCTGGTTGCATCATTTGCATAAATTCCACCTTCGCTGGGAACAGTTGGAATCAGTTCCAGCGCTGTGTTACACGTGTTGATACCTTGATAGTACGCGGTCCACATTTCATGGAACATACCAAAGGTTGCATTGAGCTGATTGGTATAAGCATCCACAAACTTATTCTGTCCGTCGGCGGCCTGGATGTATTCGTCAACGCCATATTCCCACAGCGTGAAACTCTGCTCGCCATTGAACTGATAGCGCAATGTATTGTATGCTCCGTTGGCCAACTGCTCAACGCCAGCTTCTGATTCCAGAAGAACCGGTGTAGCGATACCGACTGTTTCCTCGTCGAGAAAGTCTCCGCACGAAGACATCAGCGTAAGCGCCAAAAAGAGAATTAGTACTTTATTCATAACAATATTTTTAATCATGATTACTTGATCTAGAAACCAACCGACAATCCAAACACCATACTCTTGTCGCTCAAATTATTGCCAATGATTTGATCATTGACGTTCGTGATCGGTGTGTTGAGACCGCCGACAACGCGCGTGGCATTAGCATAAAACTCCGGATCGCCTGCTTCGAAATCTGTCCAGAGGAACGGGTTGAATGCGGTAAAGTACACCTTCAGGTTCGTCATCTTGTATTTCGAAATCAACGCTGGTGAGAAACTGTAGGCCAGTGTGATGTTTCTCATCTTCACGAAGGATGCATCCTGATAGAGATAGGATTCCGGATAGTCAATGCGTTCCTGGTCTGCGGTAGGCCGGGGATATACGTTAGTCGGATTAGCGGGTGTCCAGTAATCAACAAAGGCCGGTTCTGGATAGCGTCCTGCGAGCGCAGGCCTGTGATAACCACTGGCAATGGTAGAACCTTGCCGTGTGTACAACATGAATGAAAGCTCCACGCCCTTGAACGAGACTGTATTCGTCATACTGCCTGTCCATTTCGGTACGTTGTTTCCGCGGATCACCATATCAGCGGCGTTGATCACTCCATCCGGCGCATCTTTTACGCCGTCTCCATCCGTGTCGACCGTAAGTTGATCCTGGATTCTTCCCTGGCCTGGGATCCTTCCGTACGCCTTGGCAGCGTCAGCTTCATTGGATTGCCAAATGCCAATAGGTTGCCAATCATAGTAGGTAGTTATAGGTTGTCCGATAAACCAGCGGTTCCCCAGGTCATCGTTGGTACCACCGTACAACTCCATGATCTCTTCTTTGTTTTTGGAGAAGACAATATTGGTTGTCCACTTCAATCCATTGCTCATGTCAAGGTTAATCGTATTCAACATCAACTCGATACCTTTGTTTCTCACTTCGCCGATGTTTTGGTATGCGCCACCATATCCTGAAGCCGTTGGCAACTGACGCAGCATGATCAAGTCATGTGTATCTTGTTGATACAATTCCAAGCTTCCCGATACGCGATCGTCAAACAATCCAAAGTCAAGACCGAGGTTCAGTGATTTTGTCCCCTCCCATTTTAAGTCGGGATTCGGTGTGAATTGTCCAACGTATCCCCAAGCGGGTGTTTCGTTCCATACATACGGTTTTTTCTCAAGTCGTCCAGGCGCCAGGTATGGCGGTGGTACGTTTGAATTACCAACTTCACCATATCCCAGTCTAAGTTTGAGTTCGTTAACAAAATTCACGCTGCCCATGAATGACTCGTGATGAATCTTCCAGGCGAGTGATGCAGATGGGAAGAAACCCCACTTGCTGCCCGGAGGAAGCGTAGACAAACCATCGCGACGTCCGGTCAACGTAACCAGGTATTTATCTGAAAGCGAGTAGTTGATCCGCGCCATCATGTACATGATTGCCTTGCGTGAATAGTCACTGCTGAATCCGTCCGGACCTGCAGCGTTCGTTGACCCGAGGTTATAAAATAACTGCGATTCAAAAGGTAAGTTTGAAACGTTCGTTCCGGAAGCTTCATAACGTTCTTCCTGAAGTCCAAACAGCGCAGTCACCCCGATGTTATGGATCTCGTTGATTTCCTTGTCGTAGTACAACAGGTTGTCCCACACGTAGCTGAAGCGCTGACTCTGCTCATAGTTGGCCCAGGATGTTCCGCCTCTGCGATCGGAGGTTAAGGCGCCTTGGTATTGTCCACGACGGAGTTGTTTAAAATCCGTTCCGACGTTCATTCTGAATTTAAGGCCATCGATGATTTTTGCTTCAGCGTAGTAGCTTCCGAATGCGCGCGTAGTACGGCGGTCGTCGACAAAGTCTTCGATTTCATTCAACGGGCTAAAGACCAGCGCATCACCTCCCGGCTGAAGTATTATGTTTCCTTTTGCGTCATAAGGTATAGCCAGGGGAATTTGCCCGATCGCTCTGAAATACAAAGGAGATCCGAATTCCTGCTCTGCTACCGTACCCGTTACAGTACCACCAAGACTCAGCCATTTGTTTGCTTTGTAGTCGACACCCAATTTCAAGTTGAACCGCTCAAAGGCTTGCGTTTTCTGAATGCCTTCTTCGCCATAGTACCCCGCGCCGAAAAACATTCTGACATCATCATTTCCGCCGGAGACACTGATCTGGTGGCTTTGTTTTCTTCCGGTTTGGAGGGCCAAGTCGCCCCAGTTTGTGTTTCTAACCTTTGAAGGATCGTAAACTGGAATCTGCAGATTGGGATCATCAAGCATTGCTCTCAGCGCAGTAAGTTTTGCTTCGAGCGCAGCGGTCCTGATTGGGTTTCCGACAGGATAACGGAGTTGATATTGGGCATAATATGCTTCAAAAACTTCTCGTTCTTCAGCAGTAACGGCCCGCATCACTGGAATTCTTGCGTCGCGATCAACCCATTCATAACCATCGGCAACTGAATTCCACAATTCGATGTCTTGTGGGCTGAACGAAGCATAGTCAGATGGAACATCTGCCCAGGGCAAAGAGTAAGTTAACACACCATTGTTGCGATAAGCTTCCCTTCTCATCTCGGCGTGTTGCCCACCTTTCATCATGTCAATGCCCACCAAGGGCGAAGCCGTACCATAAAATCCATCATAAGAAATCTTTGCTGCGCCAGTTTTACCCTTCTTCGTTGTCACCAGGATAACGCCATTAGCTGCGCGCGATCCATAAATGGTGGAGGCAGACGCGTCCTTCAATATTTCGACCGACTGAACATCGGCAGGACTAAAATCATTAATACTTGAACCTTCAGGCAGCGGTATTCCGTCGAGCACAATTAAAGGTTCGTTGCCCCCGATCAAAGACCGGTTACCGCGAATACGAATGACAGGATTTTCTCCGGGCCGGGTATTGTTTGATGTGATGTCAACACCCGCCGCTCGTCCCTGCAATCCTTGAGAAATACTTTGCACGGGAACCGATCGGATCTGCTCTGCCGATACCGACGTTAATGCGCCGGTGACATCGCTTTTCTTTACTGTTCCATAACCCACCACCACCACTTCCGAGAGTGATGTGATATCGGTGGCGAGAGCAACTTCAAAGGAGGTTTGGGCGCCGACAATTACTTCGGTGGTGGCATAGCCGATGGAGCTAAAGACCAGCACGGCTTCTGTGTTCGGGACGCCGAGAGAAAATTTTCCATCGCTGTCTGTAACGGTACCAATCGAGGTGCCTTTCACAACGACGTTTACACCGGGGAATCCGAGGCCATCATCTTTTGAGGTGACCCGACCCGTGACCGTTCGCTCCTGTGCCCATCCTGGCGAGGGGCCGAAGATGAAAATTCCCACCAGGACGAGGGGCAGAAATTTCTTGAGAGTTAGAGTTCTTTGCATAGTTATAAGGTTAAAGTATTAGGTTATGTTGCGCAATCGATTGCACGTTAAGACCAAGTTAAGACGGCCTAATCCCGGAACTGTCCTGTACTATACCGTTTGTGTAAGTTGGGAAATCGATTGTTCTTAATCCACTCTTTTCGCCTCTACGAATCTCACCGGCCCAATCAGCCCTGATTCCTTTGGTACCCAATGAGTTGCATCGAACAGTCCGTTCTTCCGATTTTCAATCTTCCGCGCCGGGAAGTTCACGTTGTAAAATTTTTTCCATTGCACCTGGTTCCGGTCGAGGTAGGCAATCCGGTTGGCCATAAGATTGGAAACTTTGATCTCCAAAAGGTTCGAAGCGCGCAACAGTTCCGGGCTTATCGCCAACCTGGCCGGCTGGCCAATCAACGTGCCCACAAGTTTTCCATTCAAAAAGACATCGGCGCTTTCGTGAACGATTCCTAAATCCAAAAACCAGGTTGATTTTTCACCAGGGTGATTAACCTGGATGGCGTAGGTGGCTGTTCCTGAAAAGTCTGCGTAAGCTGCTCCCATGGTCGTCCATGATTTAAGTGTGTCTAACGCAACCTTCGCGGGAATAACCGGACCTCCGGCATCGAATGTCAACGACCATTTTCCCTGAACCGGAACAGGCGCACCATTCGGATCATGGTATTGGAAATCCCCTGCTGTGACTTTTTCATCATCACCTTCAACTATAATAGACTCTCCCGGTGACAGCTGAAGATAAATTTGCAGAGTGCCACCCGCTTCCTGCGTCTTAGCTTTCCCAGACGTTCCACTCATCGCATCATAAAGGATAGCCGACGTTACGTCAGCGTTCAAAGAAACCCAGCCTTCAAATGGTTGTGCGCTTTGGTTCGCGATAAAGTATATCGTGCGATCATCGGATTTCTTTCGCACGAAATTCAAACCGAGATCGACCATCGTCTCGCGTCGTACCTGAGCTTTCTCTAACACGGTTGCGATTGAATCTCCCAACAACACACCACCCTCCCCTACTTCAATGGCCTGGATACCCGATGCGTGGTTTTCTGTTTTGATTTTGTTCCGCGTTGATTCAAAGATTTCCTTGTTTCTTTCAACAGCGCCAAAACCAGAAAAGGATTCGGGCGGGCCTTCCAACAGAATTACGGTTCCTCCCTCTTCAGCCAGCGCAATGATTTTTTGGAAGGTTTGCGCTGGTATATACTTACACCGCGGAAGCACAAGGGTCTTGTACCGCGCGCCTCCTTCGGTCACCATCAATCCACGTTCAATCTTAATGTGCGATATCTGCTTATCGGAGATGTAGTCGAATGCGTACCCTTTCTCCAACATGTTCCTGGCACCTCTTAAAAAAGGTGTGTTGCTAAACTGTTTGTCGACAGCGTCGAAGTGCTCCACCATTTCTTCACCTGGCGTCGAGAACCGATCATACACTGGATAGTATAAAAGAACATCGTTGTCAGACTTCGACTGCAGAAAGGATTGACATCGCTCCACATATTTGTTTAACGCATCGAAATCATTCCACTGCGGATTTCTGGGATTCAAGTGAACGGCGGCGTAGAAGAGCCAACCCGGCCAGGGTTCTTCCTGAGGAGAGTAAGCCGTGCCGTGATAGAAAATATGATTGACACCATTTAACAAAAATCGGTCGACGGCCACTTTGATCTCTGACAACGTTGATTCAAAATGTTCTCCCAACCACGTCGCCGACTCCGAAGAAATCAATTTCTTCCCGGTCACATTGCCCGCCGAAGAAGCAAGCTTCATGCGCAAGGGGTCTACGCCTTCAATCTCCGGGATGTCAACCTTTGCGTACAAATCCAGAATGTTTGCGGGCGATCCATGCGCCTGATTGCGCGTGATCGCCGACTTCTGATGCGCCCACTCCGTCCACGGTCCTGTAAATCGCTGAAGCAACAGATCGGATATCGTTTCGCGGTAGTCGCACAAAACACGATTGTTTTTCTCCGGATCATCTTGTCCGAATAAAGCCGGCAGATGATCGCGGAGGTCATATCCTCGTTTTTCTTTGAACATTTGAAACAAGTATGGAGTCCAGTCCGCCGCTCCACGAGCATCATCGACTTCGTAAGAATCATTGAAGAATGCACGAAGCGATCGAATATCATGTTGGGCAAAGGCGCTGTCAAATTTCAAAAGATAGTTGCGTAACGCTTCAAGCGAGAAGTGGTCGATGACATTCCCCTCGCCTCCCGGACCGGCACGCTCTACCATCTTGCCGTGCGATCCTTCGAAGACCGCGTACAGTCTCCAATGACCCGATGGAGCACTCCAGTTTAAGGTGCCATCATCACTGACGCTGTCCGTGAGGTCAAGGATTTTTCCGTTGTCGCCATAGGCTCTCAGTGTCTTCAGGGCAAGTGGTCGCTCAAAAATTACCTGATCAAGCGCAAGCGCTTGAAGGTTTTGATTCGCGCTGATCGGCTGCTTCAGATCCTTGATGTTAATACTTTTGGGATCCAGTCGCGGCAGCGGTTCTTTGCGTGTTCCTTTTGCTTGAGTCTTGTCGGTGGAGAAACTGTCGTGCACTTCATAAATCTGATTTCCTACTGCCCTCAAATACGGTTCCTGAACGAATTCTATTTTTTCCGTCAGCCTGCTTCCGCCATTTACTTCGTAGACTTTGTAGCGCATAGTCTTGCAGGCATCTTGCTCTTTAACCCACGGTCCGCCGAATGGCCAGCCCGTCCCCGTCGCCATGTCGATACCTAATCCCAATCGTTCACCCTCCTTCAATGTATGCATCAACAACTCCATCCACTGCGGTGTTAGGTAGTCGACAAATTTGTCTTCATATCCCATCACCCCATAGATGGGCGTGATCTCGACGCCACCGAGTCCGGCTTTCTTGTAGGCTTCCAACTCTGCGGTAATACCTTCCTTCGTGAGGGCACTTCCATGCCACCACCAACGTGTCCACGGTTTTGTTTCGTTTGTTGATTCCGGCCAGCCGGGTTGCTTGTCGGGCGTGGGGTTACAACCTAAGATCAAAAAAATAACACTCGCGATAAGTGTGAGGCGCATGAAAGGAGACTTCATACAATAATGTATTCCTGACATTTAAAATACCAAACCAAAAAAAGACTGCACGAGGCAATCTCCCATCAATATAGAGCAAGTCTTTTTAATAAATGTACATGACAGTGCGGGACAGGTTCCCCACCTACATTATAGAACTTGCCATTCATTCTGGATCATTCCGGATTCTAAATTCTATGGGCGTACTTCTTGGGATCATCTTTCACTTTATCGGAGGCTTTGCTTCCGGTAGTTTCTACATGCCTTTCAAAAAAGTTAAGGGATGGTCATGGGAAAGTTATTGGATTGTCGGCGGACTCTTCTCCTGGTTGATTGTGCCGCCGCTAGCAGCGTGGCTCACGCTTCCGGGCTTCTCAGAAATTATCAGTCTCGCGGCGCCTTCCACGCTCCGTTATACCTTTCTCTTCGGCGTGTTGTGGGGCATCGGCGGACTCACCTACGGTTTGGGTGTCCGATACCTGGGCATGTCCCTGGGCAACTCAGTCATACTCGGATTTTGTTCAGCATTTGGTGCCATCGTTCCCTCGATCTACTACAACTTCGTTCCTACCCCTGGGAAAACATCCTTTATGGACATGGTCAACTCCCATTGGGGACAAGTGGTGTTGGCCGGCGTTGTACTTTGCCTGGTGGGAATCTACATCTGTGGTCGTGCTGGCGTGATGAAGGAACGTGAACTTCCCGAAGAAGAAAAAAAGAAAAGTGTTCAGGAGTTCAGCCTGGTGAAAGGTTTAATAGTCGCTGTGGCGTCGGGTATTCTGAGCTCATGTTTCAACTTTGGTATTGAGGCGGGCAAGCCCATGGCGGAAACAGCCGTTAACCTCGGCTTGAATCCACTTTATCAAAACAACGTTACTTATGTTGTGCTCCTGTGGGGCGGGCTTACGACCAATTTCATCTGGTGTATGATCCTGAACACGCGCAACCAAACTTTTGGTGACTACGGCAACGCCAAGACACCGCTCTTAAAAAACTACGCCTTCTCCGCACTCGCCGGCACAACCTGGTTTCTTCAGTTCTTCTTCTATGGAATGGGCGAAAGCAAATTGGGCAACGGCGCCAGCTCCTGGATTTTGCACATGGCGTTCATCATCCTGGTAGCAAACACCTGGGGAATTTTCCTCAACGAATGGAAAGGCGTAAGCAAGAAAACAAAACTTACCATCCTCACAGGCATCGGAACAATCATTCTTTCTGTGCTGGTGGTAGGATATGGGAACGCACTTAAATAAAGAAACTACTCTAAAACATTAAAGCTATGTCAACCAATGTAGCGACCCGGTTCAAGCATGTTAGTTACTTGTGGGACGATAAGAAAGCAGCATCGATGGGCCAGGATGAGGTAGCGCTGTTAATCTATCGTTCGAATTTGTTGGGCGCTGATCTGCGCCTGACCAACTACGGCGGCGGCAACACGTCATGCAAGGCCGTGGCCAAGGATCCGCTAACAGGAAATGAAACTGAAATCATGTGGGTGAAGGGATCCGGCGGTGACATCGGCACACTCAAGCGCAGTGGTCTCGCGGCATTATACGTGGACAGACTTCGCGCACTGACCCGTGTTTACCGCGGAATCGAATTTGAAGATGAAATGGTAGAGCTCTTCAACCATTGCATTTTCGATTTGGCTTCGAAAGCGCCGTCGATCGATACGCCGCTGCATGGATTCCTCCCCTTCAAACACATCGACCACCTCCATCCCGACGCCGCCATTGCCATTGCGGCCGCAAAAGACGGGAAGAAAATAACACAAGAACTTTTCAACGGAACCATTGGATGGGTTGAATGGCAACGGCCAGGCTTCGATCTGGGATTAAAGCTTAAGAAGTGCCTCGACGAAAACCCGGGCATCCGCGGAATCATGTTAGGATCACATGGTCTCTTCACCTGGGGTGATACGGCCTATGAAAGTTATGTGAATACACTTGAAGTGATTGAACGCTGCGCGCAATACCTCGAAGACAACTACGGAAAACGGAAACCGGTGTTCGGCGGTTCGAAGATCAACAGCATTGATAAGAAACATCGTTCAGAACAAGCTGCCTCGCTTGCACCGATCCTTCGCGGCTTCTGTTCCCATCACACCCGTATGGTTGGCCACTTCACGGACGATGATCGCGTACTTGAATTCATCAACTCGAAAGATCTTTCGCGGCTCGCACCGCTGGGCACCAGCTGCCCGGATCATTTCCTGCGCACGAAGATTAGTCCGATGGTGCTGGACTTAAAACCAGACGAAAATTTATCGGACGCAAAACCAATCAAGGAAAAACTTTCGCCGGCGTTTGAAGCGTACAGAAAAATGTATGCGGACTACTACAATCAATGCAAGCATCGGAATAGCCCTGCGATTCGCGACGCTAACCCGGTAGTGATTCTCTACCCTGGCGTGGGCATGTTCACCTTTGCCAAAGACAAGCAAACTGCTCGTGTCGCAGCGGAGTTCTACATCAATGCCATCAATGTGATGAAAGGTGCCGAAGCCATTTCGGAGTACACCTCTTTGCCAAGGCAGGAAGCTTTCAATATTGAGTATTGGTTGCTGGAAGAAGCGAAACTTCAACGCATGCCAAAACCAAAAGCACTTTCTGGTAAGATCGCCTTGATCACAGGAAGCGCTGGCGGCATTGGAAAAGCCATTGCCAAAAAATTTGTTGAAGAAGGTGCTTGCCTCGTGCTGAGCGACAACGATCAGAATCGTTTGAAAGAAGCGGAGGAAGAGTTCAAAAAACTATACGGTGCCGATGCGTTCAGTTCAGCGTTCCTGGATGTTACGGATGCATCGATGGTGGACGCGTCGATCAATGCGGCTGCCCTGAGTTTTGGCGGAGTAGACATTGTTGTAAACAATGCAGGCCTTTCCATTTCAAAACCATTGGATGAACATTCCGAAAAGGATTGGGATATTTTATACGATGTCTTGGTGAAAGGCCAGTTCATGGTAACGCAGTCGGCCGTCAGGGTGATGCGCAAACAGGGATTGGGCGGAGATGTTATTAACATCGTCAGCAAAAATGCTTTGGTATCGGGACCGAATAACGCGGGATATGGCTCTGCGAAAGCTGCACAACTTCACTTAAGTCGCCTGAATGCCGCTGAACTCGGCCCCGACAAAATCCGCGTCAATGTAATCAACCCGGATGCCGTGATTGCCGATAGTAAAATTTGGGCCGGCGGATGGGCGGAAGGAAGAGCAAAAGCTTATGGCGTTTCCGTCGAAGAACTGCCTGCCTTTTATGCCAAAAGAACATTGCTGAATGAGGTCATACTACCGGAAGACATCGCCAACGCTTGCTTTGCCCTGGTTGGAGGACTGTTGAACAAGTCGACTGGAAATGTTTTGAACGTCGATGGCGGTGTGGCCATGGCCTTTACGCGATGAGCATGAAAAGAGTAGCATTCAAAATGCAACTTCATCCGGGGAAGATTGCGGAATACAAACGCCGCCACGACGAACTCTGGCCGGAACTGCGCGACCTTCTGAAACAAACCGGCATTGCGGACTATTCGATCTTCCTGGATGAGGAAACGCTGGCCTTGTTTGGTACCCTGAAAATTGCTGATCAAACGTCGCTGGATAACCTTCCCCACCACCCTGTCATGAAAAAATGGTGGACGTACATGAAGGACATCATGGAAACAAATTCTGACCACTCTCCCGTGAGCATTCCTTTAAAAGAAGTATTTTACTTGCCTTAAGCAGGATCGTATGAAACTGGAAAAGTATCAGATTGATGATCACAATCATTCCCTGATCAACGAACACAAGCGGAGATTTGATTTCGCCGCGTCGCAAATCTCAACTTCAGAATCCATCGTCGACAAACTCATTCAGCTTCAGATTGCTATTCCAAGCTGGGCGTTGGGAACGGGTGGAACACGGTTCGGAAGATTTTCCGGTGCGGGAGAACCCAGAAACCTGGAAGAAAAAATCGAAGACATCGGATTACTTCATGCGTTGAACAAATCCAGTGGCGCCATCTCGCTGCACATTCCCTGGGACATACCGAAAGATTCAAAAGCGATCAAGGCCCTCGCGGCGCAACACAGCATTCGTTTTGACGCCGTGAACTCCAATACATTTCAGGATCAAAAAGATCAAAAGCTGAGTTACAAGTATGGCTCGCTTCAACATGTTAACCCCGCTGTTCGTCAACAGGCGGTCGAGCACAACCTGGAAGTGATTCACTATGGAAAGGAACTTGGATCGGATTCGATTACCGTGTGGTTGTCGGATGGATCTTGCTTTCCGGGGCAGTTGAATTTCAGGAAGGCGTTTCAAAATACATTGGAGAGCCTCGAAAAAATATACGCTGCCCTTCCCGACCAGTGGAAGATGTTCATCGAGTATAAAGCCTTTGAACCCAACTTCTATTCCATGACGGTGGGTGACTGGGGTCAATCATTATTGTATGCGAGCAAACTCGGATCGAAAGCTTATACCTTGGTGGACCTTGGACATCATCTGCCGAATGCTAACATCGAACAGATTGTTGCCCTCCTCCTCATGGAAGGTAAACTCGGGGGATTCCACTTTAACGACTCAAAGTACGGCGACGACGATCTCACCGTGGGAAGCATCAATCCTTATCAGTTGTTCCTGATCTTCCAGGAACTCGTGGAAGGTATGGACGCCAGAAAAATGAACCACGCGACAGACCTGGGTTGGATGATCGACGCATCACACAACGTGAAGGATCCGTTGGAAGACTTGCTCCAGTCGGTAGAAGCGGTAAAGATTGCTTATGCTCAGGCCCTGCTCGTGGACCGCAAGGCACTATCGAATGCTCAACAGGAAAATGACGTGACGCGCGCGCAGGAAATATTGCAAGCAGCGTATCGCACGGATGTTCGTCCACTCCTCGCCGAAGCCAGGTTGCGTTCCGGATCGGCGCTTGAACCCGTGACAATGTTCCGGACATTAAAAGTAAGAGAGCAACTGATCGGTGAACGTGGTCGCCAAACTGTCGCCACCGGATTATAATCACTATCTTCAAGTCTGAGATAGTATGAAGGTCGGCCTTTTCATTCCCTGTTACGTTGATCAACTATATCCCAACGTGGCCATCGCTACGCTGGAGCTTCTTGAGAAGCTTGGTGTAGACGTGTCGTACCCCCAGGATCAGGTTTGTTGCGGCCAGCCCATGGCCAATGCGGGCTTTGGACATTTAACGGAACCCTTCAACGACTCCTTTCAAAAACTCTTCAGTGACTTCGATTACGTTGTTTGCCCATCCGGTAGTTGCACGCTGCACCTCAAAGACCATGTGATGGCTCATGACGGTCGCGCGAAACTGTTCGAGGTCTCCGAGTTTCTGACCGATATTCTCCGGGTAAAAAAACTAGATGCTCAATTCCCGTATAAAGTAGGAATCCACCAAAGCTGTCACGGACAACGCGGACTGAAACTCGCGCAAATGTCGGAACTTGTGGCGCCGCCCTTCTCCAAGACGGAGACGCTGCTGCGCCTGGTTGACGGCGTCGAGCTAATTCCGTTGGATCGACAAGATGAATGCTGTGGCTTTGGTGGAACGTTTTGCGTAACCGAAGAGGCTGTCAGCGTAAAGATGGGGAAAGACAGAATTGCTGATCATCAAAAACATAAGGCCGATTACATTACTGGAAGCGATATGAGTTGCTTGATGCATCTGGAGGGGATACTCAAAAGAGATCAGAGCAAGATGAAGGTAATTCATTTGGTGGAGATATTGAATGGGGGGAAGTAGGGAAGACAGGAGACAGAAGTCAGGAGACAGGAATCTGAAGCCCACGGTTTCAACCGTGGGTGAAAGAACGAGGGAAGCGAAAAACCTACAAGCATTTCAACGCGTGCGGTTTCACCAGGCTTCAACTGTAGGTTCACACGTGAGAATAACGATTAACAGATAACAATTCAAATGTCGTATAACCAACATCCGGAGTTAGCCAATGAATTCAATCGCGATGTCGATCGTGTGAGCTGGCATGACGATACCCTGTGGTGGGTTAGGCAGAAACGGGATAAGGCTGCGAATACGCTGCCGGAATGGGAGCAGCTGCGCGAGCTCGCGTCACAGATCAAGAATAATGTTCTGGGGAATCTCCACGACTACCTGGTGCAGTTCGAAGCACTTGCCACAAAAAACGGCGCCATCATTCATTGGGCGTCAAACGGAGCGGAGCACAATCAAATCGTAAAATCCATTCTCGACCAGCACAAGGTGACGCGCATCGTAAAAAGTAAATCGATGCTCACGGAAGAATGTCACCTGAATGAGTTCCTCCAATACCACGGCATTGAAGTTGTTGATACGGATTTGGGTGAGCGCATCGTTCAACTGGCCGACGAACCGCCGAGTCACATCGTACTTCCCTGCATTCATAAAAAGAAAGAAGAGATCGGCGAATTGTTCCATCAACATTTGGGAACACCGAAAGGAAACGCGGACCCGCAGTTTCTAACAGCCGCTGCACGTGTTCACCTGCGCGAAAAATTCATCACGCGAAAAGCCGCGATCACGGGCGTAAACTTCGCCATCGCAGAAACCGGCGAATTCGTTGTCTGCACCAACGAAGGTAACGCCGACATGGGCGCACACCTGGCGGATGTTCACATCGCCTGCATGGGAATTGAAAAAATCATCCCTCAACGAAAACACCTGGGCGTGTTTCTTCGGCTGCTGGCAAGAAGCGCCACGGGCCAACCGATTACAACATACTCCAGTCATTTCAAAACACCGCGGAAAAATCAGCAACTGCACATCGTCCTCGTCGACAATGGCAGGACGACACAACTTGGGCGACCCGACTTTAGAAATTCTCTGAAGTGTATTCGCTGCGGTGCCTGCATGAACACTTGTCCGGTGTACCGCCGCAGCGGCGGCCACAGTTATCATACTGCCGTGGCTGGACCCATCGGTTCCATTCTCGCGCCGAACATCAACATGGAGGAGTACGCCGACCTTCCGTTCGCCTCTACGCTGTGCGGATCGTGCACGAATGTATGCCCCGTAAAAATTGACATCCACGATCAGCTTTATAAATGGCGGCAGGTATTGGTGAGCAAGGGCTACTCGCCCTCGTCAAAGAAAGTAGGTATGAAGGCCATGGCGTTCGTGCTATCGCGTCCCAAACTTTTTGCGCGGACAGCGAAGATTGGCGCCTGGATCATGAACAAGATTCCATCGCTGGTAAAAGGAACATTCAATCCCTGGTACAAGCAACGCGAAATGCCGACGATCGCTCCCACGTCGTTCCGCGACTGGTATCAGAAAAACAGAAAGTCATGAGCAGCCGCGATCAGATATTGTCACGCGTAAAACAAAACCAACCTGCCTCGGCCGTGCTGCCCGACATCGCGCTAAGCGGAAAATCGGATGCGCCGCTCGTTGATCAATTTAAAGCTGTCCTGACATCGATCGGTGGCGAAGTGATGGAAATAAAGAATATCGAAGGTGTGAAGTCGTTCTTGCAAAGTGATGCTAAGGCAGGACAACGAATAGTGACGACATTGGAATCGCTGACATCCCTGGCCGAATTGATAAGCGAAGACACGGCACCGCATTCATTGGAGAATGTTTACCGGTCAATTTTGCAAGCGCAGTTTGGCGTGGCAGAAAATGGCGCGCTATGGTTGACTGAGTCGGAGATGAAAGTCAGAGCACTCCCCTTCATCGGCGAACACCTTACCCTACTCGTCAATCGCATAGACATTGTGCCCACGATGCACGAAGCGTATGAAAAAATTTCAAGCCAGGTCTATGACTTCGGTACCTTCCTGGCTGGACCCTCAAAAACTGCGGACATAGAACAAAGCCTTGTGCTGGGCGCGCACGGCTCAAAAAGTCTGACCGTACTGTTACTGGGCTGACGGATTAGAAACCATCGTCATCTTCCTTCTTCTCCTGATCGTCAGCGGCCGGTTCTTCTTGCTTGACTTTCTTCTCCTTCTTTTTCTTCGGAGGCTTTTGTTCTGGAGGCGCGCCCGCTGTATCGTCGGTTGACTTTTTCTTTTTCTTCAGGAATCCCAGCGGACCTTTCTTCTCAGCGGATTGCTCCTGAACATCGGTGGCCGAGGTTTGAGGCGCGGTTTCGTCTATATAATCGAAGTCGTTTTCATCCTTCGGAGGCGGCGCAGTGATCGCGGTTGAATCGGCTGCTGCTTTCTTATCCTTCTTCTTGAACAGGTTCGCGAAAAATCCTTTGATGCCTTTCTTCTGTTTCTTCTTTGCTGCTTTGGTGGCTTCCTTATGCGCCTCTCCTGCAATCTTCGACAATCGAACATCCGGCAACACCAGGAAATCGCGCAAGTACCACATGTAGTTATCCTGTTCTACATTAAAGGTAACTTCGGTGATCATGTAATGCGGCGTCTCAGAAGCATACTTGCCAGTAGACGGATCGTAAACAAGGCTGTCCGGGAAGTTGTATTTCAAGAGCCGGATCTCTTTATCCTTTGAAATGACATACACACTGTCATCTCCTGTCACCAAAGTATCCTGCTCAACGTCTTCAATGTAAATGCTGTCGATCACAGAGCGCGCTGCGAGGTCAAGTTCGGCGCCAGGGATGATACCTTCCTCCACAAATCCAGGCTGAAGGGAATCCGGAACGTGGACATTTACCGGCTTCATGGCCACCGTCTGCATGCTGCGGATTTTCTTTCGATAGGATGTGGGTTCGGCCACCAGGTATTTGTTCTTGGATGCCGTATAAATCTTGGGGGTGGAGTCTTCCTGGAAATAGCTGAACTTCTTGCGAAGCTCATCCTGATCATAAATGAATGCACTTTGATAGGCAGGGCAAATCATGCGTTGGGTACACGCTGCAAGCAGTAGGTTACCGAAGAGTATAACAAAAAATGCCCTTACCATGGACAGGGTAATTCAAACAAAAATAAGGATTTTAAACAGAAGTCAGTCAAATAGTTAGGGTTTTGTAGCTCAGGTAACGGCTATATAACGTTGGTTTCCTGTTTTTCGTGAGTTTTAGCCTGCAAGAAATTCGTTATAGTAAGCGCTTCAGAATCAAAAAGATTACGCCCGCCAGGAAGATGATGATCGATATTTTATTGACCCCATGCATCATTCGGATGTTGATGTTGGTGGGCCGTGAAGGGTCCTTCCTACGAAAAAAGTATCCGCCTACCTCCCCAAGTTTCAGAAAGTCCCAGCGGCTACGCTTCTTTTCTGTGTTCGTTGTTCCCGATGATCCTTTAACACTCTCCATAGTCAAGTCTACTCAATGCGTTGTCAATTGTTCTTGCTCCAGCCAGTCGCCGTTCTCGCGGATGAGGTTTATTAATTCATCAACAGCCTGCGCGGTGGGAACGTTCTTGCGAACTACTTCTTTCCCTTTATAAAGCGTAATTCTTCCAGGACCCGAACCTACATAGCCGTAGTCGGCATCGGCCATCTCTCCGGGGCCATTCACGATACATCCCATGATGCCGATCTTGATTCCCTTCAAGTGACTGGTTCTGGAACGAATTTTCGCTGTCGTTTCCTGCAGGTCGAACAATGTACGACCACAAGAAGGACAGGAAATGTATTCTGTTTTTGAAATCCTGGTTCTGGTCGCCTGCAGAATATTGAAGGCTGTTTCATTCACCATTTTATCTGGCCCACAATTCTCGGCAGCGAGAAATATTCCATCGCCCAGTCCATCCACTAACAAGCCGCCAACATCCGTCGCGCTGTACAGTTGAAGTTGCTCAGCCGTCAGGTCACCATAGGCGCGGCCCACGATGACCGGCACATTGCAATTCTTGTTCATCAGCTCCACGAAGAGGCGGCGTTGTTCGGCCATCCCGTGCTTGTTGTAAGTGTCGATAAATAACACGGTGGTCTTGTCGGACTTTAACTTTTCGAGCAGCGCATCATTAATATCGCTCAGCAAAGCGTAAATGAAATTCAACTGACCGGATACCTCTACGCCTTCCAAATATTGCTTAGCGCGAATGAAAGGATAAGCCCGGTCCCGCTGACGTTGAGTCAACCAAGTCTTATGATTGAAAATCAAACCAAGTGTTCCCGGGATCTCAAAGTCAATAGTGCGGTCGCCAAGAAAAATAAAATCGCAGGCAAGGTCGGTAATGTTCCACTTATCCAAGGGGACGGAGTATTGATACCCCACGGCAAAAAGCGATGCGACGGTAATTTTTTCCTTCGCCGAGAAGTCAGCGACGACGCGCGGTACATGGTGCGCACCACCGATATTCAGGACCTCACGCGTTTCTCTGCGATTGTATTCAAATGGTGTAATAGGATAATGCTCAATCGAGGGTATTGAATCGTGGGGCACGCGATTGTCATACCTTGTCGCCAGGGTATGCGCGACGGGGGCTTCCGCCTCAGGTTCTTCCGTCAACGACACGCGAATGGTGTCGCCAAGTCCATCTTCCAATAAAGTGCCAATACCTACTGCGGATTTTATTCTACCGTCTTCAGCCTCCCCTGCTTCGGTCACACCGAGGTGCAACGGATAAGGTTTCATGCCTTCTTCGTCCAGCTTTTGAACCAGCAAGCGATAAGCCTGAATCATTACTTGAGGGTTGCTGGACTTCATCGACAACACAATGTTGAAGTAAGATTCATCTTCACATATCCGCAGAAATTCAAGCGCCGATTCCACCATCCCCATCGGGTTGTCCCCATAGCGGCTCATGATGCGGTCTGATAGGGATCCGTGGTTCGTGCCGATGCGCATCGCCGTTCCGTGCTCTTTGCAGATTCGAATCAATGGTAAAAATTTATCCCTGATCCGGCTGAGTTCAGACTGGTATTCCGCCTCAGTATATTCAATGGTTTCGAATCGTTTTTTGTCCGCGTAGTTTCCGGGATTGATCCTTACTTTCTCCACCAGTCGCGCGGCAAGTTCTGCGGCGTTGGGCGTAAAATGTATGTCGGCGATGAGGGGAACGGTATAACCTCTTTTTCTAAGTTCCTTTCTAATCTCATCGAGGTTTTGCGCTTCCTTGAGGCTGGGCGCCGTAATCCGGACGTATTCACAGCCGGCCTTCACCATGCGAATGGTCTGCTCGACAGAACCCAATGTATCCATCGTATCCACCGTGGTCATTGACTGGATACGGATGGGATTGTCCCCGCCCAATGCCAGGTCACCGATTTTCACCTCCACCGTCTTCCGGCGACTATAGGAAACCAGGCTATTACAGTAATTCTTTATCGAAGCGATGGATGAATTCAAGGGCGCTACAAGTTTGGGGCAAAGTTAAGCGATAATTGGATTTAATCAGGTCCAGTCTTCAGGACTAAATATCCCCCAGCTGAGGACGGATAATGATCTCCTCTACCACGCTCCGAGACGATAAACTGTAAGCGGAATAAATGGTTTCGGCGATGTCTTCAATTTTCATAAAGCGTTCGTCTGGAAGTTCGACGCCATCCCAGCTCGCCGTGCGGGTTGCCCCGGGTATCACCGCGGTAACGCGAATACCTTTTTCCTTCAGTTCCTCTCGCAAGCATTTGCTGAAACCGAGCAAGGCAAACTTGGAGATAGCATACGATCCGCCATTGGAATAAGCGCGAATGCTGGCCACCGAGCAGATATTGAAAATATGTCCCTCATTTCTTGCTACCATCGAAGGCGCGAGTCCGCGCGTAGTATAGTAGGCACTGTAGACATTTCCCTGGATCATACCTTCAAGCGTACCCTCAGGTTCGGTGGTAATTTCTCCAGGAACGAAGTACCCGGCGTTGTTGACAAGCACATCCACGGGTTGTTTTAGTTTCAAAACGAAATCACAAAAGGACTTGACCTGCTGAACATTGGACATGTCGGCTTTATAAACGGAAATGGTTTGATTCTTGAATCTCTCCCCCACTTCCAATTTCAATTTCGAAAGGTCGCCATCGCTTCGGGCGCAGGTTACGACGTCAAAGCCGTTGGTCATGAATTTCTCCAACACCGCCCGACCGATGCCCCGGGTCCCTCCGGTTACTACCACGAGTTTGGACATGCTATTCCTTGAGTTTACGCTGTGAATCTGCGCTTTTATTGGTGCAGATATTTCAGTTATCTTTAGCAAGATAATAGATTGCTTTTCTTTTCTTGCTTTATGATTCGGGAGATCGGTAAGTACTTTCTTTTTTTAGGCAACCTCCTCGTCAATCGGGAATCATTCAGGACCTACTACAAGCTGGTGCTCGAAGAGTGCGTAAGCATTGGTATCGGCTCCCTGTTTTTATTCGCGTTGGTGTCGACCTTTATGGGTGCCGTAACAACGGTGCAGACAGCCTACAACATGGTGAGTCCCTTGATACCCGATTATGTCATCTCGCAGGTGGTGCGGGAAATGACCGTTCTTGAACTGGCGCCAACGATCATGGCCATCATCTATGCTGGAAAAGTCGGGTCGGCCATGGCCGGTGGATTGGGAACGATGCGGATCACGGAGCAAATAGATGCCCTGGAGGTAATGGGTATTAACTCAATCTCTTATTTAGTGCTTCCGAAAATCATCGCTTCATTGCTGATGTATCCCATGCTGGTAATTTTCTCCGGCGTATGTGCGTTGTTCGGAGGATATCTTGTTGGGAGTATGACCGGCATCATCACACCGCATGATTACATATACGGGATACGGTTTGTATTCAATGAATTCACCGTAACGTTCGCCTTGATCAAGGCGGCGGTGTTTGCTTTCCTGGTCGCTTCCATTTCGTCTTATCAGGGATATTATACACAAGGCGGCGCGTTGGAAGTTGGTATCTCCAGTACCAAGGCCGTGACCACCAGCGTCATTGCCGTGCTCCTCGCGGATTATTTCTTAGCACAACTTTTACTGGGTGGTCAATGATCAAAGTTCAAAATTTAAGCAAATCCTTCGGCGACCGGGTCATCCTCAGTGACGTGAGCGGTGTATTTGAAAAAGGTAAACCAAACCTCATCATCGGCGCCAGCGGTACGGGTAAGAGTGTATTGCTAAAATGTATTGTAGGCTTGTCCAAGCCTGACGTAGGCCAGGTCTTCTACGATGGTCGGGATTTCTACGAAGGCGATCGCGATTTGAAAATTGAAATCCGGAGGGAAATGGGAATGCTCTTCCAGGGTGGCGCGCTCTTTGACTCCAAGACCGTTGAAGAAAATGTGATGTTCCCCCTCGACGTCCTGACGAAGATGCCACCCCACGAAAAACTTGAGCGCGTGAATTTCTGTTTGACCCGCGTGGGACTGGAGAATGTCAACAAGAAAATGCCATCCGAGATCAGTGGTGGTATGAAGAAACGTGTCGGCATCGCCCGCGCCATTGTGAACAATCCCAATTACTTATTCTGTGATGAACCTAACTCTGGTCTTGATCCGCAGACTTCCGTGCGAATCGACGAACTCATCCAGGATATTTCTGAAGACTTCGACATGACTACCATCGTCGTTACCCATGATATGAATTCAGTGATGGGTATGGGTGAAAAAATCCTCTTCATCTACAAAGGCCAAAAACTTTGGGAAGGAACCAAGAATGACATTACACACTCAGGCGTTCAAGCCCTTGACGACTTCGTGTTCGCGAATAAGGTTATGAATAGTATGCGGGAAAACGAAGGTTGATCGATATCAACTCAGGAAACCGCGAATCAGCTGAACGAAGACCTCCGGAAATATTCCGATCCAAAACAAGAGGAAGGCCACGAAAGCAATCGTAAATCCGTTCACCAAATAAACGGATGGTTTCAGACCTTCGCTGTCATCCGCTTTCTCGGCCATCACCATGATGATCTTGATGTAGTAGTACAATCCGATGGCGCTATTGATGGCCAGCATGATCACCAACAACCATTGACTCGTCTTAACGCCGGCCGCGACGATGTAGAATTTCCCAACGAAGCCGGCGGTCAACGGGATTCCTGCCAGGGAAAGCAGCATCGCAGAGAATACGGAGGCTGTCCAGGGTCGCTTCCAGAACAATCCCTTATAGTCTTCCAATCGTTCGGCATCCCGTTCTTTGTCGGATAACATGGCGAGAATGCCAAACGCTCCAAGGGTAGTGATAAAGTAAGCGATCAGATAAAACATCACCGCTTCCAGTCCCATATCGCCGCCAGCAAGGAAGGCAACCAGCAAGTAGCCCATATGCGCAATGGAAGAGTAAGCCAGAATTCGTTTCACATTGTTTTGCTGAAGCGCCAGGAAATTTCCGGCGAACATCGACGCAATGGCCATCACCGTGAAGGCCAGCACGAGCGCAGGATACTGGTGACCATGGACGGTTGTAAAGAACCGAACGAGCAAAGCGATCATACCACCTTTCGACACCGTAGCGATGAATGCCGTTACCGGGGCTGGTGATCCTTCATAAACATCAGCGGTCCATAAATGAAAAGGAACAATACCCAGTTTAAATCCTATTCCCACCACCATGAGTCCGAAGCCCGCGAGAATGATCAGCGGCATGTCAGGTTGAGACGATAGATACTTGGCTATTCCGCCAAAGTCCATCGTTCCGGTTACAGCGTACACGAGGGCCATCCCGAACAAAAGGAAGGCAGAGGAGAATGCCGCCAGTATCAGGTACTTGATGCCTGCCTCGTCGTTACGCTCGCGGGTGCGCAGGTACGTGATCATCGCGTAGAGGGACACGCTCAAAATCTCAAGACCGAGGAACAAGGAGACAAAGTGTTTACTGATCACCAATACTTCAGCACCCAGCGTTGCCAGGATCAGCAGAATGTAATACTCTTCCTTCCGTTCTTCGCGCTGTTCGAAGTAAGCGTAGGACACCATCGTTCCGCCGAGCGCCGTGCACAAAATCAATCCAGTATTGAAAATACCGAAACCATCAAAAGCGAAGAGCGGTTCGACTGACCATTTTCGTCCAGCGTTGAAAAGGGCGAGGTACAGGTAGTCAGCGGCAAGGGAGACGCTGGTGATAATGTAAATAATCTTGTGATTGCGTTTGATGGCGATTGAAAAAAGTATCAGGATCGCTGCGCTCGTCAGGATGAAAATCGGAACGATGCCCATGAAGTCTGAACTACTCATGGCTACCTCCTTTCACTTCAACGACGGAAATTTTTGACTCGATCACCACCGGTGGATCATGGTGATTTTTTCCCGACAGCCGTTCAATCGACTTTTTAGCGGTATTCAGTACCGGTTGTGGATACACGCCAAGGATAACAATGGAGATTACCAATGGAATCACAATCACCTTCTCGCGAAGAGAAAGGTCGGGAAGCGCATGGCTACTGCCCTGCTCCTTTTCGAGAAATATAACCTGCATGATCCTCAAGGAATACACCGTGGCTACTACCAGTCCGATCGTTGAAAGAATGGTGAGCACCTTCGCAGATTGCCACGAGCCTATCAGCGTAAGAAACTCTGCCACGAAATTTCCGAGACCCGGAAGTCCGAGTGACGCCATGGCGAAGATCATCGCGATCGTTCCCATGAAAGGCATCTTCTTCCAGAAGCCCCCCATCTTCTCCACGTCGCGGGTATGCACGCGTTCGTAAAGTTGTCCGGCAATTATAAAGAGCGCGCCTGTGCTAATACCGTGCGTGATCATTTGCATCACCACACCTTGGGCGGCCCATTCGTTGAAAGCAAAAACACCCAACATCACAAAACCCATGTGGGCCACGCTGGTATAGGCGACTAACCTTTTCAAATCAGTTTGCGCAAAGGCGAGTGCTCCGCCGTAAAGTATTCCCACTACGCCTGCCAACATTGCCCAATGAGCGATCTCATGAGAAGCGGTAGGGAACAATGGAAGTACGAAGCGTAGTAAACCATAGGCACCCGTCTTGAGAAGCAATCCCGCCAGGATCAAACTTCCTGCCGTTGGCGCTTGGGAGTGTGCATCGGGGAGCCATGAATGAAACGGCACCACCGGAAGTTTGACGACAAACGCCGCCAGGAATCCAAGCATCAACCATCGTTCAACACCAGGAGCAAAGGTCAGGTTCAGCAATTGAAAATAATCGAAAGAGTAGGTTCCGGTGCTGTTGACGTGAACGAAGTATAGTCCGAGGATGGCGAGGAGCATCATCAATCCACTCGCTTGCGTGAAAATGAAAAACTTGTAAGCTGCGTACTTTCGATTCTCATGCCCCCAGATCGAGATGAGGAAATACATCGGCACGAGCATCACTTCCCAGAAGAAGTAGAACAAGAACATATCCATCACCAGGAACACGCCCGTGATGCCCGCCAATACCCAAAGCAAATTGAAGTAATAGAACCCCGGTTTGTATTGTATCTCATTCCACGAACAAAGCACGGCAAAGAATCCAAGGAAGGATGTAAGCACGATCATCAACAAACTCAATCCATCGAGCGCCAGGTGAAAAGAAATTCCGAAGCTGGGAATCCAGGGTTTCGAATAATCGATCAACCAGGTTGTATCGGAAAGTGATAACGTCGAATATTCGCTCCGCCACAGGAACAGGGAGATCACCAGGTTCACAATCACGGCACTCAACGAAATCCACTTCGGTAGTATGGAATTTGAGCGTTCGCTAGCCCAGGCGACCAGACCACCGATCATGAGGATAAGTATGAAGGCGACGAGTATCATAGTAATAGTCCCAGGGTTAAGATCAAGATTGCGCCAATCACCATACTCATCACATACCAGCGAAGAATTCCACTTTGAGTTTTCGCGAGAAGCGCATGAACGTGCTCAGCGAAGGCAACGATTCCGTGATACAGTTGGTCCACCACATCGCTCTTGTTGATTCGGGCAAGGAAGACAAAGGGTTTTACCAGTAACGTGTTGTACAGCGCATCAAATCCCCAGCCCGTGAACCAAACATGGTAAGTACCCGGCACATATACTTTTATCTTGCTCGGCAAATCCGGATGTTTGTAATAGAAGTAGTACGCCAACCAACCTCCTCCAATGGAAAGGACGGCGGCAAGAATTTGTATCAACCATTCTGATGACTCGACTTCCGGGCGCAGACTGACAACAGGCAATACGGGTTTCAGGTAGTCGGTAAAAAGTTCAACGTGTCCAAGGGTGTGCGGCAGTTCGATGAACCCCCCGAACAGCGAGAGTGCGGCAAGGATAATTAACGGAATGTGCATCCTGCTCCCCACCCCATGACCGACATGCGTCTTTTCTGTTCCCCAGAATGTAACGAACACCATACGGAAAGTATAGATCGCCGTAACGAACGCGCCGATCAAAGCGGCAAGGAAAAACCAAATGTTTCCTTTTTCCCCCGCCCATGCCAGCCACAGAATTTGATCCTTGCTGTAAAATCCCGCGGTAATAAATGGCAGTGCTGCCAATGAACCAGAGCCAATCAGGAATGTCCAGTATATGATCGGTAGTTTTTTCTTCAATCCACCCATCTTGAACATGTCATGCTCGTGGTGCAAGATCATGATGACGGCGCCTGCACCGAGGAAGAGCAGCGCCTTAAAGAATGCGTGGATCATGAAGTGGAAGATCGCAGAAGACCACGCTCCGATCCCGAGCGCGAGAAACATATAGCCGATCTGACTTATCGTCGAGTACGCTAAAACTCTTTTCAAATCATATTGCGTGAGGGCGCTGAATCCCGCCAACAACAATGTAACGGCACCCACGACACCTACCATCTCTTGTGCCATCGGCGCTAACTCGAATACAACATGCATTCTGGCGATGAGGTAAACACCAGCGGTCACCATCGTCGCGGCGTGGATCAAGGCACTCACTGGCGACGGGCCTGCCATGGCATCGGGCAACCACGTCTGCAACGGCAACTGCGCCGACTTACCTACGGCACCTCCTAAAAGAAGAAGTCCAATGGTGACGGCAGCTTGCGCGCCGACGGCCCAAACTTGTGGAGCCTGATCTGAAATTCCTTGAATGGAGAGTGTTCCAAAAGTTTGAAAGAGCATGAAAAGTCCAATCGCCATCGCCGAATCGCCGACGCGTGTGACGATAAAAGCCTTCCGTGCCGCGTCACCATTTTTCTTTTCCTCGTACCAGAATCCGATGAGCAGGTAACTACAGAGGCCCACGCCTTCCCAACCCAGGTACATTAACACCAGGTTGTCGGCGAGAACGAGGATCAACATCGAACAGACGAACAAGTTGAGGTACGCGAAGAATCGCGTGAACCCTTCGTCGTCGGCCATGAATTCGCTGGAGTAGACGTGAATCAGAAATCCTACAAACGTGATGACGAAAAGAAATACCAGTGAAAGCGCATCCAGGTAAAATGAAAACGACGGACTGAATCCAGCCACGTTGATCCATTCCCATAAAGTCTGTTGAAATGATTTTAATCCCGAGCCTAGAAAATCAAATCCCACCAATAAAGTAATGAAAGCAGCCACGCCAACACTTCCCACGCCCACGATCGTCGCCACCGCGCGCGATAGCTTCGTTCCCAGCGTGATGAGGATCAGCGCCCCGATGAAGGGTAATGTTGGTATGAGCCAAAGGAGTTCTTTCATTTACTGTTATCCGTTAATCCCAATGTTAACCGTTAATTGTTAATTGCCAATTGACTCATCCTTTCATCTTGTTGGCTGCGTCGCTATCCAAAGTTTTCAGTTGGTGATAGATCTGCAGGATCAGCGCCAGGCCAACGGACACTTCGGCGGCGGCCATGGTGAGAATGAACACAAACATCACCTGACCGTCGGGCTGAGCCCATCGTGCGCCGGCGACAATGAAGGCCAGTCCAGCGGCGTTTAACATGATCTCCACCGATATCAGCATGAAGATGATGTTGCGCCTGACCAGCACGCTGATCAATCCCAGCATGAAAAGTATTCCGGCCAGGCCGAGTCCATATTCCATTGGTACGCTGTTCATTCTTCCGTTTTTTCTAAGAACCGGTGTACTACTTTTTTCTTCTGGCGACCCAGGTGGTAAGCGCCGACGATTCCCGCCATCAACAAAATACCACTGAGTTCCACGCCTATTACATAAGGTCCGTATAAGGACAACCCAACCTCTTTAGCGTCGACCATTTTGTCGGGCAGAATGTCATTTCCACCGTAGCTGATAATGTAAATCAGCTCCACCAGCAGGATCGCCGATATTACTGCTGGCATGAGCATCTTGCGTTTGTCCATCCAGCGTTTCTCCTCTGCTACCGATTCATCCCTGATGTTGAGCATCATGATCACGAAAACGATCAACACCACGATCGCACCGGCGTAGACAATGATCTCCAACGCCGCCATGAATGGCGCGCCCAATGTATAGAACACAATCGCGATGGCCATGAACGACAACACGAGATACAACAGCGCATGGACCATGTTGTAGCGCGTGATCACCATCACCGTCGAGAGGATGGCTACCAGGCTTGCGATATAAAAGATCACGTCCATTCCCATACGTCAGGGATTAAGGTCCTTGATGTCTATCGGAGCATCTTCGTTTTCAGCTTCACCTTTCCCTTTTCCGCCAATGGCAAGTCCTGCCACTTTATAATAATTGTATCCAGGATACTTGCCCTGTCCGTTGATCAACAAGTCCTTCTTTTCGTACACCAGGTTCTGGCGGTTATATTCTCCCATTTCAAAATCGGGTATCAATTGAATCGCATACGTCGGACAGGCTTCTTCACAGTAACCGCAGAAAATGCAACGGGAAAAATTGATCCTGAAAAATTCAGGGTAACGTCTTCCGTTCTCATCTTCCGTGGCCTGCAGCGAAATGCAGTCGACGGGACAAGCTGCCGCGCAGAGGTAACAGCCTACGCATCGCTCGCCCATATCCGGATCGCGCGTGAGCACAATCCTTCCGCGCCACCGCGTGGTTAACTTATTTTTCTGCTCAGGATACTGAACCGTCTCACGTTTGTGAAACATATGCAGAAAAGTAATCCACATGCTTCGAATAATGCTGATCATGCTTTCATGCTTTATTTTTCCATCAACAATACAATTCCTCCCGTTGCCATCAGGTTCACCAAGGTGATCGGCAACAAAATCTTCCATCCATACTCCATCAGCTGATCATAACGCGGCCTCGGCAAAGAAGCGCGCAACAAGATGAACAATGCGATGAATGCAAACGTCTTCAGGATAAACCAAACCAAAGGCGGAAGAAAATCCGGGCCCAGCCATCCGCCAAAGTAAAGGCAGACCGTCAACGCTGAGATCAAGGTGATCCCCAGGTATTCTCCCACGAAGAACATACCGAACTTCATCCCGGAGTATTCCGAGTGGAACCCCGCGATCAATTCACTTTCCGCTTCCGGTATATCAAACGGTAGTCGGTGCGTTTCAGCAATGCCGGCGATGAAGAACGTGACAAATCCAATGAACTGAGGAACGACAAACCACATCCCCTTCTGTGCCTCCACGATGGTATGCAAGCTGAATGAACCCGCGAGTACAACCGTTCCCATCAGAGACAATCCCATGAACACTTCGTAGGAAATCATTTGGGCAGCGCCGCGCATGGCGCCTAACAAGGCGTACTTGTTATTGGATGCCCATCCACCAAGAATAATACTATACGCTCCCATCGATGACATCGCGAGGAAAAACAGCACACCGATATTCAAGTCCGTTACAATGATGCCCGGCGCGAAGGGTATGACCACAAAACTCATAAACACGGTGATCATCACAATTGCCGGCGCAACCACAAACACAAACTTGTCTGCGAACGGCGGGATCCAGTCTTCCTTGAAAAATAATTTGATCGTATCCGCGAGTACGATCAGCACGCCGAATGGACCGGCGCGATTGGGTCCATAGCGATCTTGCCACAATGCCAGCAAACGTCGCTCAAGCCAGATCAATCCCGGAGCCACTATGAGTAGCCCGGCCAGCACGCCAACTACAATCAAAATATGGTTTAGCGTTGACTCCTCCATAACTTATTTCTTTAGTATACCCCACGCAGGCAATTCAACGAAAGGCAATCCCGGCAGCCGGTACGGCAATCCTGCAGTCCCTTTCAAAATCGTGTTGTTGAATTTCACCGGAAGTTTATAGCTGTGTTCATTGATTACAAATTCAAGGTCATTGCCTTCTGCTAGTTTTAGTGCAGTTGCGTCAGCGGGATTCAGCGCAATGAAAGGTCGCTGAACGCGTTCGCTCACAGAAGCCGACCGCGCACTCAGTTCTTCCGAACCAAAGATGTAGTGCAGCGGCACCATCAGCAGGCGATCGTCTTCTGGCACGAACGCCTCCGGTACTGCCGGAAAATATTCGACTCCATTCTTATTTTCGCCGGCAAAGAGCTTAACACCTGGATCACCGCCACGCAAAGCTCCGCCTATCTCTTGCTGATACTTGTTCACGGATTGAATTGAATTCCAACCCGGAGACCAGAAGAAAGGTATCATGGAAGAAGGCGGCAGTCCGCGGAAACCTTCCATGGTATAGGACAATGATGAGTCGTTGTCTACCGGGGGCTTGGGTTCACTCACGGCCACATGCGCATTCATCGCGGTGCGTCCGCTGTAGCGATGCGGCTCGCGCGGTATTTTTTGTCCGTTTACCCGGTACGACGATGCCGGTGTTACTTCATCGACACCTTTCAGCAGTGGTTCATCGGTGGCTACGGCGCGGGTCACATCTTCGAAATTATTCCATTGCTGAACCCGATCGTGTTCGCTGGCCTTTCCTACAGCGAGCAACCATCGCCAGCTTTCCTGGATCACGTCTGTTGCTTCATACACCTGGAAGAATCGTTGCGCGCGACCTTCGTTGTTGACCAACACACCATCGGACTCGGCAAACGTTCCAGCCGGAATTACAATACTGGCTTTCTGTGTTGTGCCATGAGGAGAGTGATCGAGTACTACAACATTCTTCGATTTACTAAGGAACTCATCCACGGCAGCTTTTTCGGCGTGGCGATACAAATCATTTTCGAGAATGATAACCGTGTCTGCATGACCGTGGATTACGGCATTGAATGCGGATTGCAGGCGGTGTCCTCCCATTAACGTGAGTCCCATCGAATTGCACTCCGGTAATGTCAACACGATTCCGGTTTTGTTATTCTTTTTGTGCAGCGCCCAGGCAACATTGGCGGCCGCTTTTACCACATGGGCTGTTTCACATGAGGTACCAGAAATGATTACCGGCTTCTTCGCTTTCGAAAGGGCGTCCGCAATGACTTTCGCGAGTGCAACTTGATCTTGTGGGAGATTGTCGGGCTTAGGTACGGAGCCATCGAGAAGGTTCGCGACCATGAATCCAAAGCGAGCAATATTTTCCGGAGCAGTGTGTAGCGTGTCTGTAGCGATTCCATCGAGCTTGGTTTCAGTGAGACTAGCGATAAACAATGGACCTTTCTGATCCTGCGCATATTCACGCACAGCAGCATCATGCCAGGTCGCAACATTAATTCCTTTCACAGCGTCGAACGATTGTTGACGAACACTCTGACGCACAGCCAACGCCAGCATTGGCGCTGTATTCGTAAGGTCCTCTCCCAACACCAGGACGGCATCGGCCTCTTCCACTTGCTTGAGAGAAAAACCTGGTACGGGGCCTTCCTTCAAAATCTTGATGACCAGTTTGGCGAGATCGTGCTCATTGTCGGATACACCATGGTAGAAATTATCTTTTCCCACCAGGGCCTTCAGGGCAAAGTTGGATTGCAGTGAAGCTCTCGGGGAGCCAATGCCAATGACACGCGACTTGACCAAGGGAGCAATTTCTTTCAACACCGTCTCGCGATCGGCAACCTTTTGATTGATGGAGACGGTACGAATTCTATCCTTGGCGTTAACGAACTCATACCCGAATCTTCCGCGGTCGCAGAGGAAGTAACCATTGACCTCACCGTGATAGCGATTCGTGATACTCCGCAGTGAGCCATAGCGTTCACCAGCGACCGTATTGCAACCCAAGCTGCAATGCTGACACACAGAAGGCGCAGTCGTCAAATCCCACTTGCGGGTATAATGTTGCTTTAAAGTCTTATCCGTGAACACACCCGTCGGGCAAACCTCCGAGAGGTTTCCGCTGAATTCATTTTCGAGCACACCCGGCTCATGTCGTCCGAAGTAGACGTTGCTTCGCGAGGCAAAGACATCGAGGTCCTCTCCGCCTGCATAGTCCTTGTAGAATCTCACGCAACGATAACATTGAATGCACCGGTTCATTTCATGATTCAGAAAGGGACCGAGGTATTGATTCTTGTGCGTTCTCTTCTTGTAGTTGAAGCGGCGATAGTCATGTCCCGTCATCACCGTCATATCTTGCAAGTGGCAGGATCCACCTTCATCGCATACGGCGCAGTCATGCGGGTGATTGGTCATCAGCCACTCGATTACATGCTCTCTGAATTCCTTCGCCTCAATATCGCCGACGGAAATCCGTTGATTGTCCGTTACAGGTTCCATGCAAGACATGATCAACCGGCCTTTCGTATCGTTCTCATCCTTGTACACTTTAACTGCGCACTGCCGACAAGCGCCAACAGACCCCAGTGCCGGATGCCAGCAGAAGTACGGCAAGTCAATACCAAGCGCCAGGCAAACCTCCAGTAAGTTTTTGCCGGATTGGACTTCAAAGGGTTTGTTATCGATATACAGCTTCGCCATTCTCTTAGTCGGTTATCAGTGATCGGTAGTCGGTAATCAGTGGCCGGTAATCGGTATGGAATCGGTGTGACTTCTCCACCGAATGCCGATTACTGATTACCGAATACCATTTCACCATTCTACTAGCCATTTGCCATTTGATAATTATTCGTGTTTACATATCCACATCGCTTGTCGTGAATGTGTTTCTCAAAGTCGGCGCGGAAATATTTGAGCGCGCTTTGCAGGGGTTCCATCGCGCCCGGCGCAAAAGCACAAAATGTATTTCCAGGTCCGAGGTACTTCGTATGAAATTCCAACAGCTTCAAATCTTCAGGCCTTCCATCACCTTTGTCTATCGAATCCAAAATCTTTTCTATCCACGGAAGGCCTTCGCGGCACGGCGTGCAAAATCCGCAAGACTCCTGCGCGAAGAAGTGTTCCAGGTTCTTTACAAATCCGACAGGGCATGTTTTATCGTCGAGGATCACAAGCGTTCCTGTTCCCAATCTGCTTCCAGCCGCCGCTACTGCTGTGTAGTCCAGTTTGACATCGAGATGTTCTTCCACCAGAAAATCGGTTGATGCTCCACCCGGCAGTGCCCCTCTGAACTTTAAACCATCCTGCATGCCGCCGGCGTATTCCTCAATGAGCTCACGCATGGTAATACCCATGGGCAGTTCCCACGCTCCCGGTTTCTTCACCTTGCCACTGACACCGTAGAGTTTTGTTCCAGCGTCACCGGTGAGGCTGAGTTTCTTGAACCATTCGGCTCCTTTGTTCACGATGTGTGGCAGACAGCAAAGGGTTTCTACATTGTTCACAATGGTAGGCTTGCCAAACAATCCACTGATCTGGGGGAAAGGCGGCTTCGCCCGGGGCGTAGCGCGCTTTCCTTCCAGTGAATTCAATAGAGCAGTCTCTTCTCCACACATGTATCGGCCTACACCCGTGTGAAGGTGCATGTCGAGATTAAAACCAGAACCTAAAATATTTTTTCCCAGGTAGCCAGCGTCATACGCTTCATGAATGGCCTTGGTGATTTCTACTGCCGCAGTCTTGTACGCCCAGCGGAGGAACACAAATGATTGGTCTGCTTGAATGGCAAACGACGCAAGGATCATCCCTTCGATCAATTGATGCGGTGTGCTTTCCAACAGGATCCGGTCTTTGAAAGTACCGGGCTCCATTTCATCGGCGTTGGCGATAAGGTACTTTGGCTTGGGCGCATCCAGTGGAACGAAGCTCCATTTCATCCCGGTCGGAAAACCTGCGCCTCCCCTTCCTCTGAGATTTGATTCTTTCACCAGGTCGATCAGCGACTTCGGAGTTGTACCCTTCAGCACTTTGCGCACAGACTCGTAGCCACCCACCTTTTCGTATTCCTTCAAGGAAAGGGGCTTGCCGTCTTTGCCGATGTGTTGTGTTAGTGGTTTCTCCATGTCGTGATTATTCGTCAGCGCTATTCGTATTTTCCAAGGATTCCATCCAGCTCTTCCAGTTTCAGGTTTCTATACAAATCGTTGTCGATCATCAATGCAGGTGCGCAGTCGCATGTTCCGAGACAGCAGTTGGGTAGTAAAGTGTACTTACCATCCGTCGTTGTCTCTCCATACTTTATTCCCAGGCGCTGGAAGAGATGATCGCGAACACTTTCATAACCCATCACCCAGCAACTGATGCTGTCGCACACCAGGATGATATGACGACCTACAGGTTTGCGGAAGATCAGGTTGTAGAAAGTGGCCACCGAGTCCAGTTCTTCCGGCGACATCTCCATGTACTCCGCTACTTCCTTCAGACTTTCATCCGAAATCCAACGGCGATGTTCCTGAACGATCTTCAAGGCTTCGATACCCGCAGCCTTCCGGACCGGCACCTGGCTGATCGCTTCGTCAATCTTCTCTTTTTCCTGAACTGATAACATAGCTTATTAAAATCTCCAAACTCAAATCTCAATATTCAAACCACACCCAAACTCACACTCACACCCATTGATAATTGATCTTTGTTAATTGATAATTATCGATCAATATCTGCCAGCACATAATCCATCGCGCCCAGTATACTCAGCAAGTCCGCCACCGTGTAGCTCTTGCTGATATAGGATATCATTTGCATGTGCGCGAAGGAAGGAGTCCGTATCCTCAGGCGGTAGGCCGATGTGTTTCCGTCGCTCACTGCGAAATAACTGTTCGCTCCCTTGGGTGCTTCGATGCAACTCATCGCCTCGCCGGGAGGAATTACCGGCCCCCAGCTCACGCCCAGAAAGTGCGTGATCAGCGTCTCGATGTCTTGCATGGTGTTTTTCTTGACGGGAGGAGTTGTTAACGGATGGTCAGCTTTGTAGGGGCCTTCCGGCATATTCTTCCAGCACTGTTCGATGATGCGGAGGCTTTGTCGCATTTCTTCCACGCGCACTGCCGCGCGATCATAACAATCTCCATTCTTTCCAATGGGTACGTCAAATTCAAACTTGTCGTAACCGGAATAGGGCTGACCTTTTCTGAAATCATATTCAAATCCACAGGCGCGAAGGTTGGCTCCCGTTGCGCCCCACTCGATGGCCTCATCCTTGGTGAAGATTCCGATGCCCACGGTGCGGGCTTTGAACAACGTATTTTGCATCACGAGCTTGTCGTACTCGCGAAGTCTCGCGGGGAAGTAGTCAATGAATTTTTTAACGAGAACATCCCATCCCTTCGGGAGATCCTGCGCAACGCCGCCGATGCGGAACCAGTTCGGGTGCATGCGTCCACCGCAGACCGCTTCAACGATATCGAAAATTCTTTCGCGGTCGGTGAACATGTAGAACACAGGAGAAAGCTGACCAACATCCTGCGCAAAGGTTCCATACCATACGAGGTGACTGGCGATGCGGAACAACTCGCACATCATGATGCGAATTACCTTGGCGCGATCGGGAACTTCGATGCCCGCCAGTTTCTCCACCGACAACAAGTAAGCAAGGTTATTGTTTACACCACCGAGATAATCGACGCGGTCGGTGTAAGGAATGTACGTGTGCCACGATTGGCGCTCCGCCATCTTCTCAGCGCCGCGATGGTGAAATCCGATTTCAGGAACAGCGTCGACGATATCTTCACCGTCGAGTTGCAGGATGATGCGAAGTACACCATGTGTACCGGGGTGTTGCGGACCGATGTTGAGGAACATGAAGTCGGCGTCTTCACTTTGTCGCGCGAGCCCCCACTCTTCCGGATTAAACTGCAATGCCTTTTGTTCGCGATCGACCTTTTCGTCGAACAAGCGGAACGGACCCATTTCCGTTGCACGCGCCGGATGCTCCTTTCGGAGCGGGTGCCCTTCCCAGGTTGACGGCATTAATATTCTTTTGAGATGCGGGTGACCGTCGAACTTGATGCCGAACATGTCGTACACTTCGCGTTCGTACCAGCTGGCATTCGCCCACAACTTCGTGATGGTGGGAATGGAAGGATACTCGCCCGTTAACGAGACTTTTATCCGAAGAAAATTATTTCTTGAAAAAGAAAATAATTGATAGACGACTGTAAAGTCTCCAGTGGGATAGTCGGGAGATTTTTTCCGACTCCGTTCATCAATGGCGGTGATATCAAATAAGAAGAGGTACGGTTTTGAAATCTCCGTCTTTAGCGCGAGGAGAACCTCGAAGATTTTTGCTTTGGCGACCCAATACGTTACAACATTATCCTGAGCCGCTTGCCGGACCAAGCTGTCTGCTCCGAATTTTTGCTTTAACTGTTCTGTTGGATCCAGGACTTCCATATGCTCATCTGCGGTCGACATAACGTCAACACACAGTTAAATTCAAGAATCAAAAATCCACAACCGGCTTGCTACACTTCATCGGGCGAGCGGAAATCCGTCATCGCCTTCCACCGTTCAGCTTTTCTCTCTTTTACATCTATCTTCTGCGGTTTTATTACACCTTGTTCTCCAATCACCCAACTCAAGGGGCGTTGTTCCTTACCGACGGACTCCGCCAGGAGCATGAGTCCTTCCATGAATGCATCGGGTCGCGGTGGACAGCCCGGAACGTAAACATCCACCGGTAAAAATTTGTCGACTCCCTGCACCACACTGTAGATGTCGTACATCCCTCCAGAGTTGGCGCATGATCCCATCGAGATCACCCAGCGCGGTTCCATCATCTGTTCATGGAGTCGTTTTATGATGGGCGCCATCTTGATGAAGACGGTGCCTGCAATAATCATTACATCAGCTTCACGCGGCGTTCCGCGAATTACTTCGGCGCCGAAGCGGGCGACGTCATATTTCGGCGTCATGCTCGTGGCCATTTCCACGAAGCAGCAAGACAATCCGAAGTGAAAAGGCCACATCGAGTTCTTTCTTCCCCAGCCCAACAAACTCTGAACGGAAGTGAGCATGATGCTTTGCTTCACCGTTTCCTCGAAAGAACCGGTTCCATTCACCGCCGTAATGGGGTCCGCTGTTTTACTTAACCACCAACTCATGATTTTTGAACCTTCTCGTCTTTAGTAATTTTTCGATATGCTTTCAGAATCCGCTTTCCATCCGGACCGAAGTCAAGGGCGCCGATTCTCCACTCATATATAAGGACTACAACAAGCAGAATTACAAATATCATAACGCCAGCATAGCCGACCCACCCCAATTCCCGGAAGGCGATAGCCCACGCGAAAATGAAGATGGTCTCCACATCGAAAATGACGAAGAGCATGGCGATCAGATAAAATTGAGCTGAGAAGCGAAGACGCGCAGAACCGGCGCTAAGAATTCCGCCTTCGTATGGTTCGTCTGTAGCTCGCTCCTTATGTCGCTGTCCAAGGATATGCGACAATCCGAGCATGGCTACAACCAAGCTTGCAACAATGGCCCCATACAACAACAAAGGCCATAATGGAACAGTATTTACCTCCGAAACTTCCAAAGTTGTTTGCCTCCAGCAAACGTTCTTTATACTTCGTTCGAAATTCCCAATACCTACCCCAAGCGAAGTCGTTCAGACGTTTCCCACCAGGCATTCAAGGCCCTACTTACGGACGTGCTGAACAACGAAAACAAAACCCAATGGCCAGCCATCCGTGACCAACATTTTAAAAGATTTTGTACTACTGTCGTGCGACGAAATGAAGGTAAAATTTTTGTCCAATAAAACAAAGGGTATAAAAGGTTTGTGGTATCGGTTGCGTAATTTTTTTTAAACGCGGAAAAAGATTCTTCTTTTATAGAGGAAGTAACACATGCCCCACTCCAATCCGAAGATGGTTAGCGCGGTAAAAATTTCCACAAAGGACAGGGGCGTCGCCAATTTATCCAGTAAACCGCCAACAATAGCCCCAATGTAACCATTAAACCAACGGTGGCCGACGATTTCGAAGAACAGATATATAAAGAGTGAGTTCATCCCGACGATAGTAAAGAACTTCAGGTAGTTACGATGGTCTTTCACGTCAATCCACCAATAACAAAGGGCTAATCCCAACAAGCACCAACCTCCCGACGTCAACGTGAAGGAGCTCGTGGCAATCCTCTTTATAATAGGAGTCACACTATAATTCATAGCGTAACCAACCACCAATGCGACGAGCCCCGCTATCGTGAGTACCTTAATTTTTTTGATGGCCTCTGCATTACTTAACAAGAGTTTACCGGCCAATGAACCCCAGATGGTATGCGCTGCAGTTGGAAGACAGTTGATCGCCACCCAACCGTCGCCGTTAATTTTGTTCATCAGCACCAGGTCCATGTAGTTCCCGAAATTATGCTGATCGGTGAACGGCTGGTCAAATCCCGCGATTCCCGTAAAACGATAAAGTACTTCGGTTAGAATCAACAAAGACAGACTCAATATGATCTGACTTCCGGCGGACCATCGAAATACCAGGAAGGCCACCAATAAGGTAAAGGACAGTTGCGTGAGGACATCCCACAATTCAAATGAAAGTCCCGAAGGTCGAACAGCATAATCCAAAACGCCCCAGAAGAAAAGCCAGGCACATCGCTTCAGCATTTTGATAAAAGACTCGTTCCATGAAACGCCGCCAGCATACTGCTTTGTCAGCGACAGCGCCATGGCCGTTCCAGCGATGAACATGAAACCAGGTTGTATGAGATCCCAAAAACGAAGTCCATTCCACGGGTGATGAAAGAACTGCAACAGCATCGGGCTGCCGGTGATGTCGTACAGATGATCGTATAGTCCGGCTGCCTCCAGCGCCAGGAGGACCATGATGAACCCCCGGTAAAAGTCGAGAGAAAGAAGCCGCTGGTTCGGGTCGGTCAAGGTCATAAAAAAAGGTGAGCGTTCCTAAGTACGCTCACCTCGTGCAGAAAAACAACTTGATAGTTTATTTCTTGCGGATGTAAATGTCGCCGTTGTAGTTGCGCATGGTAATTTCAGGGCCACCGCCGTTGATATCTCCTTTTCTCCATTCGTCAATGATCACTTTATAGACGCCGGACTTTTCATCTTTCTTTTGAATCGGGCCACTGGACTTAATGTCCACATCAAAGCCCGAGTAGATGTCGCCCTGGTCTGTTTTCAGTTTTAATGTGGCTTTCGTTGCTGCAGGGAATGTCACGTCAATGTCACCATTGTAGGTAGAGAATGACATCGGCGTCCCTTCGGTAATTTTATCAAAGGCGACTTTGATTTCACCATTGTAGGTAGTAGCCACGACAGAACCTGAGATATTCAAGGCGGTGATCTCGCCGTTGTAGTTTGTCAGTTCAACTGAACCTTGCACATTCGTGATCACCAGATCGCCGTCGTTGTAAGTGTGCACATCCATATCGAATCCTGAAGGCACTTCGATCTCGAGATTGAGCTTTGTGTTCCAGGAGTCAGACTGGACCTTCACCGTGTTGTTGCTTTCGACTACTTCAAGGTCGAGGCCTCCTCCGCCAATTTTGCGGAGTCCGGACTTTGACTTCTCGTTATCGTGATCGCGTTCGTGATCATCATCGTCGTCGTCTTCGTTTGCGGGTGAGTACTTCACCAGTACATCTTTACGGGCAGTACCTTTTACGGTGATCGACCCGTAGTTCAGGTGAGCTTTTAACTTTCCGCGTTTGGCCGGGTCGCTCAGCGGAACGGTAAACTCGCTCTGAGAAAAGGCAAAGGAGGAAGAGATTAAGATGATTCCCAAGGTCATTAATGCCAGGGCTATTGCTAGAGTTTGCTTCTTCATGATTATTTTACTTTTGTCAATGTTGTGTAGCATCGGTTATTTTTCTTTGAGGTAAACATTTCCATTGAAGGTCTCGAAGTCGAGAAACGTCGCGCCTCCTTTGCCTATCTTAAATCTGTTTCCATTTACTTTATATCGGATACCCTTGTTGGTATTTTCCTTACTTACCTCTGTGGGCAGCGCCTCGAGACTTTCTACGTTCGTGTAAAAATTCCCATTAAAGCTTTCGAAACTCATGTTCGCGGCAAGCCCCTTCTTAAACCAGGCGTTGATATCACCATTGAGGGAATAATAATGACAATCCTTTGCCGGGTTCTGCGCGTACTCAATATCGACGTCGCCATTGATGGTGGTGGCATCCGTTTCCTTCGAAATATTCACCAGCTTGATGCTTCCGTTGATATTGTGCGCTGACACGCCGCCGGATACGTTCGTGATTTCGACGTCGCCATCATTGATCGTCCTGGCCATGAGATTTACGGCGCGTGGTACTTTCACGGTGAAATCCATCCGGTAGTCATACTCTGTATTGCAATTCTGGCAGTTGTTGTTCCAATTGTAATCCCACCCCCTCGGGCCGCGGTTGTCGCTCCTGTCCTGACGTCCGAAGGTATTGCAGGGATTCTGCGCATACACAATCAGGGTGTCGGCCCGATCGATGACGCCGAGTTGTACCTCGGATTTTCCCTTCTGCAGGCGAGCATCGGTTTTTGCTGTGATTCGCTTGTTCACTTCGATGAGGATTTTATCCCCGTCGTATCCTTCTACTTTGATGTTGCCATTGATGTTGGCAATGATCAGGGCGTTAGCCGGTCCCTTCTTTTCAAAAGCCAATTCACGCGTTATCTTCTCGGAATGCTCTTGTGCAAAGGCCGACAGGCTCATGAAGAGAATCAGAAAAAGTATAGTTGATTTCATGTTGTTAGACTTTTAGTAATCAGTAATCGGTATTTGGTTTTCGGTGCTTGTTACTTGGTCATTAGATAAGTACCTGTATCGTTTCCTGAATTTTCTTTTTGATCTGTGGCGGTGTCCGTTGGTCCTGCAGAAGTTTCTCCCATTCTTTCATGGAAGACTTCACCTGTAAGTCAGCCATCAATTCGGCCATCGCGACCTGAACCAATGGAGAGTTTTGGCGGCCGATCGATCTCACCAACGCCGTGCGTACGCCAACGTCTTTGGTGTAAGGCCGCAACGCTTCCAGCGCAGCTAACCGCACGTTCACGTTTTCATCGTTGTTCAGCGTTTCGATCAAGGCCGATGTCACCTTTTGACTGGCCTGATCCATATCCTCTGTAAGACTAACCGCCTTCAATCGCTCGGTCGCGGATTCTTTTTCCAGCAACGTCAGCATCATCATTTCCTTCATTTCAGAAACCTGATCGCTGAGTACTTTAATTTCGCTGGTGGCGCCGGTGTCCGGCCTCAAGAAGAAACCTGCTGCTAATCCAAGTACCAACGTCACGGAAGCAAAGGCGAGTTTGGGTGCTAGTTCAGGCCAGGAAAAGAATTTTCCCCACGAGAAGTTCATCCCGCTCTTCTTTTGCTTCGACAACATTTCATGGAAGGCAGCGTCGAGATTCAAAGACGGGCTGGGATTTGAAAGCTTCATCAATCTGTTATCCAGCGCTTGAAGGTTTTCGAGATCCTCGATATTCACTTTACCAGTCTCAATCAACAGTTCCAGTTCTTTCATTTCGTTTTCCGAAAGCGAACCGGCCTGGTGCCTGGCTAGTAAATCCTGAATTCTGGTTTCCATATTCTTGCCGTTTTTCAAATCAAACTTTGCTTTCCAATTCCTTATACACTTCTTTCAACTCTTGCAGGGCGCGGAACACTTTAACTTTCACTGCGCCTTCGGAGCATCCGAGTATTTCGCCAATCTCCTTGTACTTCTTGTCCTGAAATTTGCTGAGCATCAAAATCTCGCGTTTGTCCACTGGCAGACGATCGAGGGCTACTGATAAGAGCTGCAGCTCTTCTTCCTGTTGCCATTCCTTCGAGCGGTTATCATCGGTACCCAGATGATCTTGCCAGTCTTCGATGGAATCCTTCGCCTGCAGTTTGTTTTTCCGGAAGTGGTCGTGGTTCACATTGCGCGCGATGTGAAACATCCAGGTCTTGAAGTCACCCTCTCCGCGGAAGAGGTACCGATACTTCAGAATCCGGTAAAAAACAGTCTGCACGAGATCTTCGCTTAGTAACCTGTCTTTATTCATATGGTAGTAGAAACCGAACAAGGGTTTCTTGTACCGCTCGAATAGTAAGCCCAGTTTATCGAGGTCGCCGTCCTTGACCTTAAGCATCAAGGCGTTGTCGCTAAGCGTGTCCAAATCAGGTCGTAAAGTTTTCACGATGGGAAACCCGGAGGTACGAATTTGGTTACAAAGAAATACAAGATTTTTCGGAAGAAGGCCCAGACACGCCAAAATGAGCCCTTCTAACCCATTATTGTTGGCATTTAGTCCGGGCCGGACGTACTTTTATTTCCATGAACCGAATCCTTACCATCATCGCTTGTGTCTTCGTCCTGGTCATCTTTAGTCAGCATCACGCAGACAAAAAAAAGCTCGTGTGGTCTGATGAATTTGATAAAGATGGCAAACCTGATCCCGCCAAGTGGGACTACGACCTTGGCGATGGCTGTCCGAAGAACTGCGGCTATGGCAACAACGAACTGCAGTACTACACCGACGATTCACAAAACGTCCGGGTAGAAAACGGGAACCTCATCGTGGAGGCCCGCAAGGAAAATCGGGGTGAAAAACAGTATACGTCAACCCGAATCACGACGCGAAAAAAGGGTGATTGGCTATACGGCCGAATTGAAGTAAAGGCGAAACTTCCACAAGGCCGCGGCACCTGGCCTGCTATCTGGATGTTACCTACAGATTGGAAGTATGGAGGTTGGCCTCAGAGTGGAGAGATTGACATCATGGAGCACGTGGGGTATGATCCCGGCGTTATACATTTCAATACGCACACCGACACCTACAATCATGTGAAAGGTACCAACGTAGAAGGTAAAATAAACCTCAGTGACTTTCATGACAACTTCCATGTCTACGCGATCGACTGGACAAAAAACAAAATGGAATTCCTGGTGGATGGTAAAGTCTATCACACCGACTACCGGGAAAAGAACGATACATTTAAAGAGTGGCCATTCGATCAGGCGTTTCACCTTTTACTCAACGTTGCAGTGGGCGGAAACTGGGGTGGCGCGAAAGGTATTGATGACATCATCTGGCCTCAAAGGATGGAGGTTGATTATGTTAGGGTCTATCAATAGAATTCAAAGTCAAGAATTCCAGATTCAAGATTCAAAATTCAAGATTCAAAATTTCGAAAATCTATTTGGTATCTGGAATCTTGAATTTTATCCGTTCATACTTCGAAATGCCTGAAGTTTATTGCGTTCGTCCTGGAGCTCGCGTGAGAGTTTCATTTGTTTCTCCATCGCCTTCCGTTTGTACTCTTCGTATTCGTTTGTGATTGTTGTGACGGCGAGTTTCCGTTCCTGAAGGGAATGCGACACGACTTTCATGCGGGCGAAGCCGCTGACCAGGAAAAATATCAAGGCGCCCAGCACGATCGCCACGCCACCTAAAAAAACTCCTTTGTGGAAACTGATTCCTGCGACGGTGATATGGGTGCTGTCAAAAACAATTCCGGCGACGGATTCCTCCTTCTCCTTCATCAACTTATTCGTTTCTGCAACATTGCGCCGAAGCGAGTCGATTTGTTTGTGGGCGCCGGCTAATGCCGACCTGGAAGTGGAAACAGAATCCATAACGATTTTCCAGAAACCATCAAGCACGGTCTCTTTAATCACTTTATAATCCTTGAAGGTTTGTGACTTCGATTTCAGGAGACCATAGCGTTCTCTCAGGGAGAAATTTCCCTGTAACGCTTCTGCCGCGGGCTGCGCAAAAGAAAATTGAACAACGAGGCAGAATAGGAGGATGATGCTGTACTTCATGTCTGGTCAGTTTGTGATCAGGCAACTTAACAAATTTGTTTTGAGATGACTACCAAAATTGCATTAAGTGATAATTGAATCGGCTAAGCGTAAGTTGAGCCCGATAAATCTACCGAGAATTGGACGATGTGGATTTACCTGTTCCGTTTGAAAACCAGGTCAGCTTGCTGTACGGCAATGACGTGATTGAATAATTCTTTCAGGAAATGATACTCTTCTGAAGTAAATACCGTTTTCCCTATTAGCAGAGAACTGTTCATGGAGAGTTTGTTCGCGACGTTATTGCACTCAAAAAGGTAGCGACCGCCCTGGTTCGGCAACGCAAGTCCCACTTTTGACGGGACCTCCGCCAATTCGTAACCGGCGGGATACTCCAACGTGAGAATCACCACCTCTTCAATCGGCGCCCCAAAGTCTACAGGGTAAAGCCGCTCGGTAGACTTGAAAGGATTTTGAGTCCACCGCTCAATGACGAAGGGGTTAAATAAAAAATTCCCCTGGCCCAAGTCATCTAACGCGTCGATCGAAACCTCCAGCTTCACCACGAAAGGTTTGTCCAGATCATCAGCATTTTTTATTTCGAAATTCGTGACGTCAATCTTCTTCCAACGCTCCTCCATCTTTTTGATATAGGCTTCCGGGCCGCCTTCACTAAAAAATGCCTTACGCTCTGCCATGGCTTTGTATCCCATGAAGCTCGTCTGAATGGTTCCGACCAACGTGCCTGTCGGATCAAACTTCAAGGTCAACATGGATATTTGTTTCTCCCGTTCTGAGGGTTTCAATTCATGCCAATACGACTCTCCTTCAGGCAGGACCCGTCCCTTCCCGTTCAGACACCTTTCCGGTATCATGCCGAACGAAAGAAAATCATCGGTGGCATCCAGGAGGTAGACCTTTCCCCCAACGTTAAGATGCGCGATCACATAGTTGAAATCTGAAATCACCGGGTACAATTCGGTGGGCAATCCATTCGTGCGCGTCGACAAAATCATCGGCGACGCTTCGAGGCCGGCATATCGCAACGCCGCTACCAGAGACAAGTTGATGTCGCCTATATTTCCAGTCTTCCGATCGAATGCTTTCTTGATTCCAAATTCACTGAAGATTCCGTAGACGTCATCCCAACGGTACCACCCTTGGATAAAAGCATAAATTTTCTTCGCCTTGGTTAGTGGATCGTTTTCGCCCAATGTAAGAACGTCCACGTGATCTTCCATGATATCCTTCCCCCGCTTGATCTGCAGGCCAAACTTTTCATCCCGCCGCAATTCGGTTTCCGCATCCTTCCACTCTTTCGTGATCTTGTCTTTGCGACCGTCAAAGAATTCAAGCTCGGATAACTCAAAGTAAATCGCCGAAAGAAAATTTGATTTCGCGGTCATGTAATCTTCCTCCACGAAGGCCGGAACGTTTTTCATTCCCCACTTTAGCCGGCTACAGTCTGCTCTGTTGCCGCCGCCTGGGGTGAAGCACTCCCGGATCACTTCACTTTCATTTTTGTCCAACTTCTGGTATCCGCGCAGCGAGATGTTGTATTTGTAGTTGGCCGGTATGGTGGCCCAGTACTCACTATACATTTTTGGAATGTCCGATTGAAATTCCCAGGTCCTGAAATTGTAACGAAAGGGTGACTCGAGGATGTATCGATACTCAATAACGCTTCCAGCCCGAACATTTGGGATAGCGAACTTGGTGACATCCCAGAATTTACTGACGGTCTCCTTATATATTCCGCGCGCCTCCAATTTCATCTCCTTCATGGTACCATTCTCGTAGTTGAAACTTGATGCATCGATTTCACGAATGAGCTCTGCGCGACCTTCACCTTTTCGCAAGGGAATTTCAATATTGGCCAGCTCGGTGCCCCGCTGCTTGAGAATTTTAATCTTTACGTGGTACTCAAAGAGAAGATTGTTGTTATTGGAATTATCCATGGAGGCTTCCCCGAATTCGTTCAACACGACAGCATAAGCCGACGTATCGAAGTCGCAGGTCTTCATGTCGAGTTCGCGGTAAGTAGTCTTACCAAAAGGAAAGCCGTGATCCTGGGCGCGAAGAGCAGCAAATTGAAACAACAGGAACAGGAATAGGCAACAGCGCATTGACAATAACAGTTTGGCACAATATAGAGGAATTCCTCCGTAGAACGCGGCCGCGCCTTTCAGGAACTTTTCAACAGCTTGAACGCATGCGTCCACTGATTTTGGAGGAACCCCGGAATGCACCATAACATGCAAAGCGGCTCAATCGCCCGGGCAGCCTCAACTTTTCCCATATCCGCCGTCTCCCAGCCAAATTGATCCAGGATGTTTTCAACAGATTTCTTGGCCTCCGCGTTATTGCCGCAGATAAACATGGTGGGTTTTCCCTCGGCAAATTCCGGATTGACCATCCTTAAATTTCCCACACTATTAAATGCCTTAACAAAATGCGCCACCGGAACTGCCTGCTGCAATCTCTCCATCAGCGATTCTGACAGTGTGGTAAAATAGGTGAGCACACCCTGATTGGGCGGAACAGCCGCGATCGGATTTGTCGCATCAATAACAGGTTTGCCATTGAGGAGCGACGCCAATTGCTTCACCAATGGAAGTGCAGCATCACCCTTGACCGCTAAAACAACGAGCTCGCCAAATTTAGCGGCCTCTTCAAAGCTGCCGGTTTTAGCTTTAGCATTCGCGCTTTTCCATTTCGACAACTTGGAGGGATCGCGGGATCCAACAAGAACTTCATAACCATGTTTCAAAAATCCGCTTCCCAGCACCTGGGCAACTTGTCCGGAGCCGATAATTCCAATTTTCTTGATCATAGATTACCTTGTTTCAATTTTTATACAACTGAAACCGTACTATTGTTCCCCCGATATTCAAAAAGATAGACGAATTCCATTCAACCAGAACTCCAAATGAAAATCGGCCTTCTTTCAGACACCCACAGTCACTTAGATTCGAAGATATTCACGCACTTCAAAGACTGTGATGAAGTATGGCACGCTGGCGACATCGGTGACTTACCTTTGGCCACAGCGCTGGAAGAATTCAAACCGCTTCGCGCTGTCTATGGCAACATTGACGATCGAGCCCTTCAAACGCGCTATCCGGAAGATTTAAAATTTACCTGCGAAGGATTCAACATTTGGATGACGCACATCGGCGGAGCGCCTCCCCGTTACAACCCACGTGTTAAAAAACTATTAAAACAAGATGTGCCCGACATTTTCATCTGCGGCCATTCTCATATTCTAAGAATCAAAAAAGATCCACAATACAACGACATGCTTTACCTCAACCCCGGCGCCGCAGGCAACCAGGGATTCCACACGATCAAGACGATTGTCCGAATGGAAATTGTCGAACGCTCCATTCGTTCACTCGAAGTCATTGAATTGGGAAAACGCGGTGCCTTATAACGAAAGAAGGCCGGAGAAATCTCCAGCCTTCTAATATTAAGGTCAAGGTTCGATAAAGGTTACACGTATTGGTTGAGCATTACCGGCATCACCAGCATGAGGATGTCCTCGCTCTTGTCTTTCTCACCCGGGAACAAAACACCCGCTTTGTTCGGAGCAGACATGGTCAACTTGATCTTGTCGGAGTCAAGGTTGGTCAACATTTCAATCAGGAACTTTGCATTGAAACCAATTTCGATATCCTCGCCTTCGTGCTCGCAAGAAAGGCGTTCATTGGCTTCGTTAGAGAAATCCAGGTCTTCGGCAGAAATTTGCAATTCGCTGCCTGTGATTTTCAAGCGTACCTGGTGCGTTGTCTTATTGGCGTAGATTGAAATACGTTTCAGGGCGCCCAGCAAATCGTTGCGCTCGATCGTCATCTTGATATTGTTGACGGTCGGAATCACATTTTCGAAATCAGGGAAACGCTCGTCAATTAAGCGGCAGATCATGCGGATGTTGCCGAATTTGAAGAACGCGTTAGACATATTGAATTTCACGCTTACATCCGTGTTTTCAGCGGGCAATGTGGCCTTCAACAGGTTAAGGGCTTTGCGTGGTATAATAATAGAGTTTCCAGTCTCAGATTTAACATCCGTTCTGCGGTAACGTACCAGGCGATGACCATCGGTCGCTACGAACGTGGTGTTCTTTTCGCCCAGGTTCACGAACACACCAGTCATGGCTGGTCGCAGTTCATCGTTGCTGGTAGCAAAAATGGTGTTGTTCACCGCACGGCCCAGAACCTCCGTTGAGATTTCAGCAGAAAACTCGTTGGTTACGGTTGGAACCTTCGGGAAGTCGGTAGCATTTTCACCAGAAAGTTTATAACGACCGTTATCGGAGATGATTTCCACGCTGTAGGTAGACTCATCGATAGAAAACGTAACGGGCTGCTCGGGTAGGTTCTTTAATGTATCCAGCAGAATTCGCGCTGGTACAGCGATACTTCCTTTTTCCTTTGATTCAACCTGGATTTCAGTAATCATCGAGGTCTGAAGATCTGACGCGGTAACCGTCAATCCGCCTTTGTCTAATTCGAAGAGGAAATTCTCAAGGATTGGAACAACCGGATTGGTAGTAATGACGCCATTTATATTGGATAGTTGCTTAAGCAAATACGCCGAGTTAACGATAAACTTCATTCGTGAAAAATTGTGGTTTTAGTTTTATAGCGGCGGTAAAGTTATAAAGAAAACCGAATAATAAAACGGGGGCAAAATGCGCTCATTCTGAAGGTTTTCCGACGAAATAACTCCTCGGATGCAGAATGCTTCGAATCCTGTTTTCAGCAAAAATTGCCCACTGTGAATCACCCACCAAACCGACCCACCTGCCGTTGCCTATAGAATAGAGCCCGAGCCGGTATTCTCTTTTCCCAATATCCCGAACGACAATAGTTAATTGGGGAGCCTGATTTTTAAGGTCGTCCATGGCTGGTGAGTTTTCCTGGTATTCCCAAACCGTCAGGAGCGACACGGCGTCCAGGTAATTGTTCAGGCGGGCTGTATCGGGGCTTTCAACCCCAACAATTTCCACGACGTTGTCATTTAACTGAATGGTAAAGCCATCGGCAGGCTTTCCGGCAAAAGCCGTCTCCAATGATTGAAAATTCCGCCAATTAAATCCGAATACGTATTTATCACGCCAATCTTTCTCCGGTTGCTCAAATACGCCGGAAACGTAAACCCGATAACCCGGGATGGACATCACGTAAGGTTGGTTATCGGATTCCTTTAAAAAGTAGGCCTGCGTTTTCTGCCGATTCCCTCCAGCATAGAATTTTTCAAGCTGCCCTTCTGGTGACGAAATCGTTACAGTTACGCCATCTCGCTTTAATACTTCGGCAATAGAGTCCCGCTGGCTCACAGCGACTGGCCTTTTTGGCTCGGCTTGTAACAGCGTCGCAAATAGCACTTCGATTCCCCGGGCGTCAGCTGGAAATCGTTTGTTTACCATCCACTTGGGTCCGACCAAGTCAAGGTCAATGCTGTCGGAAGCAGAATGCAATTGAATATGATCAACACTTTTCAGATCATAACCTTTAAACAGGTTAGCATCAACGACGGGATTGGATTGAACATTCGTTCTCCAAAACGCCACGGCCACCAGGACGATCAGGATCGCCAGGCTTATCATGAGACGCTTGTTCCTTTTTTCCTGCATCGTTTAGAATTGTGAATATTTCCTTTTTCTCCAGTAGGCGCGGGCCATGCCGAAAGCAAACAACAGCACCATGGGTAATACCAGGTTGATCACCTGCCACTTCGCTTTCTCGTTCTTGATTTTCTCTTTATCGAGCGGCCTGATTCTGATTTGTTTTGTACGCGCCTGAATTAAACCGTCCTCATCGGTGAGATAAGCAATGGCATTCATCAGAAAATCGCGATTGGCAAAAGTGTAGTTCGTGAAGGTATCAAAACCCAGGGGCCGGGGTTCGTTCGTGCGCGGGTTGATTTCATTCCGCGCCAGGTCACCATCGGCAATAACGATCAGGCGCGTCGACTTTCCTGATTCGACAAAACCATTTCCGTTTACGCCTTCCGGTAAAAACCGGTTTTTAAAAAGCGATTCGAACTGGCCTTCCAATAAATACCCAACAGGAATGTGAGCCCTGGAAAAATCCTCCGCGCGAAGATTCTTGCGCAGCGTATTGATGCTCACGTTCACGGGCGCGGTGATCGTTCTTGAATAGGGCGACGTCATCAACAAAGGCGTCTTGCGGATGCCGATTGCTTTCACGGTGTCCATGCTGCTGACAAATCTGGCCATGACAGCGTCGAGATTCCGGGTGATGGCGTGTTCTGGATAATTATTTAACAAAGGATAGAATGGCCACTCCATCGGCTGTACCTGCGGACGTCCGCCCGACTCACCCGTCACGACGGGCATGATGCCCGAGTTTTGATCCTGCACCAGATCCACATTGATACGAACACCATACTTAAAGAGCTGATCATCGATGTTGACGGGATAGGGAAATGCATAGTAGTCTTCCAGTGAAACACTGTCGATGTTCACTTCGAGCTTGTCGATCAGGAACAACACCTTCCCTCCTTTCATAATGTATTGATCGAGCTGAAATTTATCTGCCGGCGAAAAAGTCCGGGTCGGTTTGGCAAGGATGAGGGCGTCATAAGTGGAAAGAGATGAATCGGCAAGCGTCACGGAAGACACATTGTAAAACTCCTCCAGTGACTGCGCCAGTGAAAACATCTGAAGACTGTCCAGTTCACCGTGACCCGTAACCAATCCAATTTCCTTTCGCTCCTCGTTCGCTAATTTGTGTATAGCATTGACCAGCTCAAATTCAATGCCTTCAATTGACTGATTAATTTGCTCTTCAGACGTTCTGGCCTTACTTCCTTTCAGCAACATCACACCGGTTTCAAATCCACCGTAAGAAACAATTGCCCCTGGAAAAATTAATTTTTGTATTCGCTGTCCATCTTTTTTATCGATAACGTTCGTGGGTTGAATGCCGCGGGCCGATAGGTCGGCCATGAATTCTGACTGCGCCTTTTTTCCCTGCGCCGTCGCCGGATCGACAAAAGTAAATCGAACCTTGTTGTTGGAGTACAGACGAAACTCGTCCAATGTTTCCCGAATTGATTTTTGGAAGCGGGTGAAGCTTGCGTTCAGGTCGCCAGCCAGAAACACTTCAACGTAGACATCGTCCTCCAAAGAAGAGAGGATCTCACGCGTTTGTGGTTTGATGGTGTAGCGATTTTCTTCGGTCAGGTCGAGGCGGAAGAAATATTGCGTGCTCAACAAATTGATCAGCACCAATGCCACCAGGCCGTTGGCAAAGAGTAACATGTCTCCCAGTTTTTGACTCTTCCAGTTTACCATCGTCGGCTGCCCAGGATTAGTTTCGTGGAGAGTAAGAGAAGAAAAATCACGCTCAGAAAATAAATCACATTACGACTGTCGATCAGTCCTTTGCTCAGCGATTCATAATGGAATAACAACCCTGCTTGCTGCACTTCGAATGCGTAGTCTGCCCACAATCCTGCCAGGGAGCTAAAACCATAAAAAAGAATATAGCAAAGAAATGCAGAGAGGATAAACGAGACGATCTGATTGGGAGAAAAGGACGAAACAAAAATACCAACTGCACAAAAGACGCAGCCTAAAAGTACGAGGCCGATGTACGACCCGGCTACGCCAGCCGAGTCAATGTTACCGACCGGATTCCCCAAACTTGAGACGGAATAGTAGTACACCAGCGTGGGAATAAGCGCGAAGACAATCAACAGGAAACTGGCCAGGAATTTTCCCAACACGATGTTCCAGTCTGTTAAGGGTTTCGTCACCAGAAGCTCGAGTGTACCCGTCCGTTTTTCTTCGGCAAAACTCCGCATGGTGATGGCGGGCGCCAAGAACATGAGTACGTAAGGGCCGAACGAAAATAAGGAATCAAGATCCGCGAAACCGTAGTCCAGTACAGACGTTTCTGGGAACACCCACGTCAACAATCCAACGCCGATCAAGAAAACGCCCATCACGACATAGGCAATCAGTGAGTTGAGAAAACTATTGAATTCCTTGACCAGTAGGTGGACCATGTATGGGGCGCAAAATAGAATTAATTTTCTGAATGCTCAGGCGAAGCCACGGTAAGGGATTGAAAAATCCGTTCGAGAGAATTCTCTTCTTGCCGTAACCCAGTGAGTGAAAGTTTTTGATCGGCAGCAAACCTGAATATCTCCGGACGAATGTCCACACCTTCGGAAGCTGTGATCTTGAAGGTGCCGTGCTTCAATACTTCTACCATCAACACATGCGGCAGCGGACGAAGTTGCTCTACGCTTACATCGCCGGCAAACTCGACAATCACTGAATTTGAAGGAGACTGCGCCACCAGGTTCGACAAGGCATCGTTCGCCACGATCGTGCCTTTATTGATGACAACTACCTTATCGCACAGCGCCTGCACTTCCTGCATGATGTGTGTCGAAAACAAAACAGTTTTTTTGCGACTAACATCTTTGATCAGCTTGCGGATCTCCACCAACTGGTTGGGATCAAGACCGGAAGTGGGCTCGTCGAGGATGAGAACTTTGGGATCGTGCAACAGCGCCTGTGCCAGTCCCACACGTTGCCGATATCCTTTGGACAACATTTCGATACGCTTATTCTGTTCGACGGTCAGCCCGCAAAGCTCAACCATCTCCTCGACGCGGTTCCTCAGTTTGCTACCGTGAAGGCCATAGAGTTTTCCGATGAACTGAAGGTATTCGTGAACGTAAAGATCAAGGTAGAGTGGATTGTGCTCCGGCAGATAGCCTATCCTGCGCTTTACTTCCAGCGCGTTTTCCATTACGTTAAGGTCATCGACCCAAACATTGCCTTCTGTTGGCGGAAGGTATCCGGCAATGATCTTCATCGTCGTGGATTTTCCCGCGCCATTGGGGCCGAGGAAGCCAACAATTTCTCCTGTCTTAACCTCGAATGAAATACTGTTGACAGCCTTTTGCTGCCCATAAACTTTGCTGAGATTTTCTACCCGAAGTGACATAGGTGATGATTCCGGCCCAAGTTTACGGGATTGGAAGGGGAAGTCCTAAGGTCCTAAGGTTCACGGTTCACGGTTCACGGTTCACGGTTCACGGTTCACGGTTCACGGTGGTGTGGGATCGGTGGCCCCACCCACACCACCGTGGGTTTGTGAAGCTATCAGCCCCTAGCCCACTCTCACACTCACACGACTGTGAACTGTGAACCTCATTAACAACCCCTTAACAAATCCTTACATCCACTATTTGTTACTTCGGGACAATTCGGCCTATTAATTGCCGTTAAACCTTTATTTGCTGAAATTCGCACTGAAATGTTGAACTCCATGATCCTAAGCCGGAAATCCCTCACCTCCACTTTTTGCTTTCTGCTTTTTGCCTTCTGCTTTTTTACCACCGCCTTTGGTCAGACTGGTGGCTATAACCTCCGCTTCAAAGTCGAAGGATGGAAAGACACTACCGTTTACCTTGGACATTATTACGGAGAAGGTACCTACATCAAGGATACGACCCGCGCCAACGGCAAGGGAGAGTTCGTCTTTGATGGTGCCAAGCCCCTCCCTCCCGGGCTATACTTTGTCGTGCTGGGTAAATCAAAAATGTTTGACCTGGTAATCGGACAAACGCAGCGTTTTTCAATCGAGACTAAGTCAGACGACTTTGTAAAAAACGCGAAAGTAACGGGCGACCTCGACAACAAATTGTTCGTGGAGAATATGTGGTTCAATATGGAACGTCATAAAGAGGCGGACCCGCTTACGAAAATTGTTCAAGACAGTACCCTGACCGACGCACAAAAGAAAACGGCACAGGATGGCCTCGTTAAGATCAATGACAAGGTTCGGGCCTATCAAGATGAGATCATAAAAAAACATCCCACCACGGTAACAGCGACCATCATGAAGGCGAACCAGGCGATAAAAATTCCTGATGCGCCGAAGAAGGCCGACGGATCCATTGATTCTACTTTCCAGCTCCGGTGGTATCGCAAGCACTTCTTCGACAATTTCGATTTGGGTAATGAAGCCTTGCTCCGGTTGCCGCGACCCATGTACGCCGAAAAAATAAAAGAGTACCTCGATAAACTCTACGCGCCAAACCCAGACACGATTACGGCCGCCATCGACAAGATTCTGGCGGTCGCAAAAAAGAATAAGGAAACTTTCAAATACGCTTTGTGGACATGCATGGTAAAATACCAGCAGCCCGAGATCATGGGCCTCGACGAAGTATACGTAAACTTGTACGATAAGTACGTCGCCACAGGCGAATCAGACTATTGGGTGAATGCGAGCTTAAAGAAGAACCTGAAAGATTTTGTAGAGCGCACGCGAAAAAGTCTGCTCGGCAATACCGGGCCTAACCTCATCATGCAGGATATCAACGCCAAGCCGCGTTCCATGTATGATATCCAGAATCGTTACACGATACTTTTCATTTACGATCCTGACTGTGGCCACTGCCGGAAGGAAACGCCCAAGTTGGTAGAATTCTACAACAAGAACAAAGCCCGTTTCGACTTCGAGGTTTTCGCGGTGAACATCGATACATCGATGACCAAGATGCGGGACTTCATGAAAGAAATGAATATCCCCTGGATCACCGTGAATGGACCCAGGACTTATGTTGGTCCTTATGGCGAACTTTATGACGCCATTACGACCCCCAGCCTCTTCATCCTGGACAAAAGAAGAAAGATCATCGCCAAGAAATTGCCGGTTGAAAAGCTGGAGGAGTTCTTCATCAATTACGAGAAGTTTCACAAAGGCTAACCTCGTCAGCGCGTGATCAAAGTCCGTGGGTTACGAGAGAATGTGATCTGTAATCGTACACTCTCCAGTTCAAAAGCGTACAACTGCAACCTCTATTAACATTGTTTAACATACGAGAAATGCATTTCAGCCCGTTTATTACCCCTTTTGTAACATTTTGCACTTTTTTTGAGTCTAATATGCAACTATTCACCCTTTGTGAAGTATCTACTGTAGTGTTAACGGACCAAACTAAACAATAAACTATGGCCCTCTTCGACAAAATCCTTGGAAAGAAAAAACCGGAGTTGAAAGCCCGCTGTCCTATAACACGGGAACCCATCGAATCCGGCTTTGGCTACTTGTTGACTACTTCTCAGGTTGTGTCCTCGAAGAAGTATTGGGATATGATTATGACGGAGCCTGAAACCATGTCGTATACCGTATCACACTTTAAGAATGTATCCAGTGGAACGCAGATGCGAAGCATGATCTTCGATAAGTACAGCACCATTGAAAAACCCTGGATGATCTCCGACTCTTGCATCAACCTTTTCGAAAACGTTGATAAACAACAGGCTCGCGCCGCTGCTAAGAAATGGTGGGAAAATGGAGGCAACTATGCTCCGGATCAATCTGGTCCTGCGCACCAGGCGTTGGACGAGGTATCCTTTAAATCATACAAAGACTACGCGATACTGGAAGCCGGTCGCACGCGGATCGTTCTTCAGTAGTTTATACATAGTTTAGGTTAGGTAAAGAAAGCTGCATTGACGATGCAGCTTTTTCTTTTTCAACATTTTACAATAAGCTTCCCGTGAACACCAGTGATCCTAAATCGCTATTGCTCCGGGATAATCTGTAATCAGAACTACGAATCCTTGCTATTCAAGGGTGCACTTCGTTGCGCCACGGAAATTAATTAGTTCTATCCCAGGACGTAGGTGGCGCAATCTTGATAGAAGCTCAGCCCGATCCGCTGGCGTAACGAAGTGCCATCTTCACGAAAACTCCGAGATTACCGGGACAGCAATGAAGATCTTAATTGTTTCTGTCTATGGTGAATTGCACCAGCTGCACAAGCGATTTTTTGTAATCCGACTCGGGGAAGGTTGTTAGTAATTGAAGCGCTTCCTGGTGAAAACGGTTCATGACGCTCTTCGCATAGTCGATCCCACCCGATGCCTTCACGTAGTCAATCACTTCTTTCACCTTGCGGGGTTTTTCGCTTTCATTCTTTACGATGCGGATTATTTTTCGCTTCTCCAGCCAACCTGACTTCGACAAGGCGTAGATCAACGGGAGTGTCATCTTCTTTTCTTTGATATCGATCCCCACAGGTTTGCCGATCTCATCGTCTCCATAGTCGAACAAGTCGTCTTTGATCTGGAAGGCCATACCGATCTTCTGTCCGAACGCATGCATACGCTTCACTACCTCGGCATCTGCGCCGGACGAGCAGGCTCCCACACCGCAGCATGACGCGATGAGCGAAGCTGTCTTCTTCCGGATGATTTCATAGTAAACCTCTTCGGAGATATCCAGCCGCCGAGCCTTCTCGATCTGGAGTAACTCGCCTTCGCTCATTTCAGTAACAGCGTCGTTGACAATGCTGAGCAAGTCAAAGTCTTTATTGGCCAGCGACAGGGCCATTCCGCGGGAAAGGAGAAAATCCCCTACCAGTACGGCGATCTTGTTCTTCCACAAGGCGTTTACAGAAAAGAATCCGCGACGGTAGTTCGCCTCATCCACGACATCATCATGGACAAGGGTGGCGGTATGAAGGAGTTCAATAAGAGACGCTCCCCGGAATGTTGACTCACCAATCTTGCCGGCAGTGCCCGCGCTGAGGAAAACAAACATGGGTCGCATTTGCTTCCCTTTCCGCTTGACGATGTAGCCCATGATCTTGTCCAACAACAAAACACGGGTACGCATGGAAGCCCGAAACTTTTGTTCGAACTCTTCCATTTCCCTCGCGATCGGAGCTTTAATGTTTTCCAGTCGTAAAGCCATGAGCCACAAGTATACGCATAGATGACAAGATTCTAATCGAAGTGCAACCGAAAATTGTGTTACTGCGAAATCGAACGAATGGAAAAAGTGCTAAAAAAGTTTTGGAACCCTTGGTTTTGAAAATGAAGATCATCTACATTTAGAATGTAAGTATTGATGCATGACCTCTAACCCTTCAGCAGCCATTCCCTCCGGCGAGATACTCGAACTCATTTCATACAATCGGGAAAAATTCGACAAGCACGCCGGGGTATCGGTCGACGATATCCTCAAACAAATCCATTCCGATCGTGTAAACTGGGTGAACCTGGACGGGTTGAATAACCAGGACATCATTGAAAAAATCCAGGCGCACTTTTCCCTGCACACGCTGTTGATCGAAGATGTATTAAGTGATCAACGCCCGAAGGCGGAAGAATTTGATGACTACCTTTTCTTCACCTTGAAAATGCTATACCGCATCGACGTCGGTGGCATTGACTATGAACAAATCAGTTTTGTGCTGGGTAAGAATTTCCTCGTTTCCTTCCAGGAAAAAGAAGGTGATCTGTTCGACGGATTCCGGGAGCGCATCCGGCTCGATCAGGGGCGCGTTCGAAAAAAGGACTCCGACTACCTGCTGTACCGCCTCATCGACATCATCGTCGACAATTACTATAACATCCTGGATAAAATTGGTGATCTGATCGATGAGATCGAAGAAACGGTCTACGACAATCCAACCAACCGAACCTTTCACCGAATTCAATATTTAAAAAAGGAACTCATTTACCTCCGAAAGGCATTGTATCCCTTGCGTGATGCACTGAGTAAGATTGTTAAGGGTGAATCGGAATATGTGAAGGACGAAAACCTCCGATTCTATTCGGATGTTTACGATCATGTTACGCACCTCATCGACGCGGTCGATACTTACAAGGATTTGGTTTCAAGCTTGATGGATGTTCACATCAACGCGATGAACACGCGCATGAACGAAGTGATGAAGGTACTCACCGTGATCTCCACGGTTTTCATGCCCCTCACTTTTATCGTTGGTGTGTATGGGATGAACTTCGACTACATGCCTGAACTGCGCATGCATTGGGGATACTATGGCGTGTGGGGTGTTATGCTGGCGATCGTAGTAGGTATGATGGCGTTTTTCCGATACAAGAAATGGTTCTAAACAAAAAAGCCCCTGCGATTAACAGAGGCTTTTTTGTTTTTGCTCAGCTATAAGACTATAGTTTCTTTTCCAGTTCAGTGATTTTTGCCTGTGCTTCTTCCTTACCCATAGACTGCGCTTTCTTATAAAGCTCTACTGCCTCCTGGTAGGTTTCTTTCTTCTTCTTAGGAGCAAGCTTGGTGCGGTTAGCAGCCTCTTCCACAGCTTGCGCTCTCGCGAAGTAAGCGTCGGCTTCGCTCATCTTGCTTTGGATCATCAACTCTTGAACACGGGCTTCGATCAGCGCCAACTCTTGCGTTTTGGTTTCAATCTGTGAAGCCTTGTCAGCCAATTCGGCTTCCTGCATGCTCACCGTTGTGATCAGGTTCTGGTTTTCGCTACGATACTTCTCCACTTGCTCCTGCAACGCGGCAATCTCGTTGGTCTTGGATTGCAGTTGCCCCTTCAAATCTTTGATAAGCTTGGCGTTGGCGCTGTTTTTAGACTTAGAAGTAGACAGGGACTTTTCCAGATCGTCGATTTTTTTCTGTGTGTCTTTGACGTATGTGGTAATATCCTTCATGCGCGAAGTGTAGTCCTCATATGTCGTACCCTCCACCATGTTCACCCGAAGAAGTTGACGGCTGGCATCAATGGAATCCATCAACGCCCCTACTTCCGTGAGCGTCGAAGCCATTTTTTGGCTGGTTTCCAGTTCTACTTTTAAAGAGTCGACCTGCGATTTGAGCTGGTCCTTTTCCTTGGTGTCACAACTGACGATGAGGGCGGCAAGTGGAAGTGCAAAAACTAGATTTTTAATCATAATTCGGTGTTTTATGTTGATTTGATGGGGTTATGAACAAAAGTACAGCGCATTTTGATACCTGCCTGATGGCCGCCTTCGAATTATTTTCGATCCGGGTTAAAGTGCTGATAATAGCGGTAGGACATCCTGAATGAACATTCTCGGGCAATAATTTTGCGATTCCTATCCAGGAATTAACTTTGCGACCGTTTTACCGGTAACGCTGTCATGCCCAACAAGATCAAGATTAGGTGCAGAAACTTAAACCTCTCCGAACTGGGCAAATCAGTACCACTTCATGGCCAATACATTCGATAAGCATGTTTCACCTCTTTCCGTTGGAGGTGTTTTAATTTCGTTGGGGATTATCTACGGTGACATCGGTACTTCGCCGATATATACGTTTCGATTCATTGTCGGCCCGCATCAGATCACAGAAGACCTGATCTTCGGAGGCCTTTCCTGCGTTTTCTGGACGCTTACTCTGATCACCTCCATCAAATATGTATACCTGGCGTTAAGCGCCGACAACAAGGGTGAAGGTGGAATCTTTGCCCTGTATGCGCTCGTTCGACGGTACAAGGCAGGATGGGTGATTTTCCCCGCCATCATCGGCTGCGCGACCCTGATCTCCGACGGTTTTATTACCCCGGCGATTAGCGTGACGTCTGCCATCGAAGGTCTACGGGCTATTGACCCGACGATTTCTCACAACACCATCCTTACCATCGTCATCGTCATACTGGTAGGCCTATTCCTCTTCCAACAATTTGGAAGCGGCGTGGTTGGGCGCACGTTCGGCCCGGTCATGTTTGCCTGGTTTTCATTCATAGGCATCATCGGTGCCTCACACCTCGTCCAAAATCTCGAGGTACTCAAAGCCGTCAACCCCGTTTATGCTTTCAACCTACTGGTAAAATATCCCGGCGGGTTCTGGATCCTCGGTGCCGTGTTCTTATGTACCACCGGAGCAGAAGCCATGTACTCTGACCTGGGTCACTGCGGAAAAAGTAATATTCGCATGGGCTGGGGCTTTGTGAAAGTGTCGTTGCTGTTAAGTTACTTTGGACAAGGTGCCTGGCTCCTCCAGCATCAGAACCAAACGCTAAACGGCAAACTTCCCTTTTTCGAAATCATGCCCGATTTGTTGCTGCTGCCCGGCATCATATTGGCCACCATGGCGACCATCATCGCCAGCCAGGCGTTGATCTCCGGAACATTCACCCTCGTGAACGAGGCGATGAAATTAAAACTCTGGCCTGCCACCCGCGTGCGTTTCCCGAACCAGCTAAAAGGTCAAATCTACATACCGGCCATTAACTGGATTTTGATGCTAGGCTGTATCCTGGTGGTGTTGATCTTTAAGGAATCTGATCGCATGCAAGGTGCTTACGGCTTGGCCATCACCTTCGACATGTTGATGACTACATCACTGTTGATTTTTTATTTCTCGATTTCACGCAAGTCAACCTTCCGGGCTTCGCTGCTGGCTGTTGCTTTCTTTTCGATTGAAGGCGCGTTCCTGATCTCAAACCTTAGCAAATTCAGTCATGGTGGTTGGTTCAGCTTCACGATGGCATCTTTGTTCTTTGTGATGATGTACGTGCTGCTCCGAGCCCGCAGGCTTCGCGATCGACACACTGAATTCGTCGACTTGAAACACTACGTGGGGATGATCCAGGACTTGCAGACGGATACCACCGTTCCGAAAGAAGCCACGAACCTGGTGTACCTGGCGATGGCCGACAGCAAGCGGTACATTGACTCGAACATCATCTACTCGATATTCAAGAAGAGACCGAAGCGCGCTGATGTCTACTGGTTCCTTCACGTTGACACCGTCGACAGCCCCTTCACGAGCAAGTACCTTGTGGACACTATCATCCCGAAGAAATGTTTCTTCATCCGGATAAAGTTGGGTTTCAAAACTGACCACCGTGTAAACCTGATCTTCAACAAGATCATTCACGAAATGGCTGACTCGGGAGAGATCGACCTGACCAGCCCTTATACCTCGCTTCACAAGTACAGCATGATGGCTGACTTTAAATTCATCATCCTTCACTCCTGGGCTTCTTCCGACAGCGAGATCTCCAACTTCGACCGCCTCATCATCCAGGGCTATCGCCTGCTTAAAGAGCACAGCCTTTCAACAGAAGAGTTATATGGCATAGAAGCAGCAAACCTTGAAATCGAAAAAGTGCCTATCCAGGTCGGGCCGCAGGCGAGGGTGAAGATTAAGAGGGAGCGGGAGGATTAGAAGGTTACCGGTTGCCAGTTGCCGGTCGCATCAAGCGCGCTAAATCGCTAATCGCCAATCGGCTGCTGGCTTCTGGCTACTGGCTTCTAGCCCACTAGTGACTGGAAACCGGAAACTGGTAACTGGTAACATCGTTCTCTCCAAATCACTAATCAATCATCAATAATCACCAATCATTTTGGCTTTCTCTTTACTCCTCTCACCGGCTCCGCCGTCAGCGGATCTTCAGGCCAGTGGTGTTTGGGGTATCGCATGCGTAATTCCTTTCGGACTTCGTGATAGGTAGTTTGCCAGAAGCTCCGAAGATCTTGTGTTACCTGAACAGGTTTATACCCGGGAGAAAGTAAATGAAGAATCACCTTCGTTCGACCGTCATTGATTCGCGGGGTTTCAAAGAGTCCGAACATTTCCTGCAGGCGCACTTCTACGATGGGCGCATCGCCATGAGGACTGTATTGTATCTGAATCATTGAGCCTGTGGGCACGGCAATCCTCAGCGGAACCAGTTGATCCAGCTGACTGCTCAGTTCCCACGGCAGAATGGTGGGCAGAATATTTCCCCATTCCAATCGCTGCAGCTCCAACAATTTTGAAACGGGATCAAGGAATGGCGATAGCCACGTATTTAAAGTCTCCAATAATTTTTCATCGCTCACATCGGGCCAGGGTTCTTCCGGGCGCCACTGACGCAGACTCATCACGCGCGCCTGCCACATCACCTGATCTTCGCCCCAACCGATGAACTTCAGTCCACGCTCGCGAATCATCGCACAGAGCACGTCGTTTTTTTTCTGAACATCAATTTTTGTCAGCGGCTTGCGCTCGAGCACCAGCGGACCAATTCTCTTCTCGGTCGACGCGGTGATCATGTTTCTTTCTTCATCCCAACGCACAACTTCACCCACCATCGCCAATGAAGACACGCGTTCCGGATCAATGGACGCCGCGATAAAAATTTTCCCTTCTCCCCCACCAGCATCCAGATCGGCGACACATAACCATGGCTCACGGATCAGTGGATCGTGTGCCGGCAATTTTACAACGCGACCATTGGCAAGCTTGTAGCGTTCACCATGCGGATCGAGCTGCTGGGCTAGCCGTTCGGGATACGCAGCAAACAGGAGGATACCAATTTCACCTTCGCGGGGAATGACATTACTCTGTTCAATTTTTAATATTCGTCGCCAGCTCGCGGCCAGCTTTTCAATTCGCTCCAATACATTTCTATCGGCAGCTACGCGCTCACCTGACCTCCACTTTCTCAACGCCTCGACGCGAAGCGTCAGATCGGTTCCCGCGTCTCGTCCCAGGGGATCACGCTCTTCGAGGAGCGCAGCGACATCCGTGGCTAACGCAAGCGGCTGTGCTTCGCTCAATAAGTGAGCAATGCGCGGATGCGTAGGAAGGCGAAGCATTTCCTTTCCCCGATCTGTAATCTTTCCTTGTTGAATCGCCCCGAGCTGTTCCAACAATTCCTTTGCCTGATTAACGGCGCCCGGTGGCGGCGGTGTTACCCAGGCGAGATCGGCAACGTTGGTCACGCCCCACTGCGCAAGCTCCAGCATCAGCGACGACAAATCAGCTTCGAGTATCTCCGGCCTTCGGCTGGCTACTAACGTTCCATGAATTCCTTCACTCCAAAGTCGATAGCAAACACCTGGCCCAAGTCTTCCCGCGCGGCCTGCGCGTTGATCGGCGGCGTCACGCGTTACACGAATTGTTTCAAGGCGCGTCAAGCCACTGCGTGGGTCGAAACGCGGTACACGCGACAATCCACTGTCGATCACAACACTAACGCCTTCTATTGTTAAAGAAGTTTCCGCGATCGAAGTTGCCAATACTATCTTCCTTCGCCCTCGTGGATGCGGGAGTATCGCCTCCTGTTGTTTTTGAAAAGACAAATCACCAAACAATGGGTAAACCTCAGCGTCGACTTGCTCTTCTTCCAGTGCGAGTTGCACCTTGTTGATTTCACCGGCGCCCGGCAGGAAAACCAATACATCCCCGGCGTTTTCCCGAAGGGCTTTGCGAATGGTTGATACCGCTCGTGTCGTGACCGGCACGTCTTCGCGATCCCTAGCGTAATGCAGTGCTACCGGAAATTGTTTTCCCTGAGAGGTGATGACAGGAACATTACCCAATGCCGCTGACAACACCTGACTCTCCAGCGTCGCGGACATGATGAGAATGCGAAGGTCGTCGCGAAGGAGCTGTTGAACTTGCAGGCAAAGGGTCAACGCCAGGTCGGCGTGAAGGCTGCGCTCATGAAATTCGTCGAAGATCACGAGGCCTACAGGCTCAAGACTGGAATCCTGTTGAATCATTCGCGCAAGGATACCCTCCGTTACGACTTCAATTCGGGTATCGCGCCCAACGCGGTTATCGAATCTGATTCTGTATCCAACGGTCGCGCCCACATCTTCGTCGCGGAGAGAGGCCATCCGCTGGGCAACAGATTTGGTGGCCAGCCTTCGCGGCTCCAGCATGATCATCTTCTTTTTCTGAAGCCACGGTTCATCCAAAAGTTCAAGGGGAAGGATCGTGGACTTACCCGCGCCGGGAGGTGCTTGCAGGATCACGATTCGATTGTGCGAAAGTGCCTGCTTTACCTGATCGAGAACCTCAAGGATGGGATAAGACATGGGGTAAAATGCTATTGTTCACGGTTCACAGTTCACAGTTCACGGTTCACAGCTTTTACGGTTCAGCCTTCACGGTCTTAGGCGCGTTGGTGGATGACCGCGTTGCTGACTTGTCGAGGAACTCTTTCAGGCAGTCCGTCATGTATTCCCCTATGCCCACGCCATACCAGTTCATGAGACGGGTTTCGTAGTGATCGACATCGAAATATTGGGAAGGTGTGACGTAGCCGATGTATCCGCCGTTAAAACTTGTTACCGTGGCATGAAGGTTACGTTGGCCGGCATAGCTATCCAAGGTGTGATTGAACTCGCCCGAATAATCGCAGGGTGTTCCGAGCAACACCACGTCGCCCAGCTGCAAAGCTGAAAGGTATACGGGATATTCGTGAAAGGCGGCGCGAAATAACCATGAGCGTACACGCCAGCCTTCTGAAATCTTCGCTTGCGATTTTGGCAATAGCAACGGCACCCTAACCATCGACAAGGTAGAATCAGACAACGGCAGAAGTTCGTGCTTGTGGTTTTCAAATGCTTGCTGGATCTGTTCTGACATCCAGGTCGTGCAGGACCAACCGTATTCGGGTGGATTACATCCATGACTTCCGACGGCCCCCGCCATGAACATCGCAAAGGTATAGCCTGATTGTTCCATCTGATCTACGAGTACACCAGGGTAGTCGCGTGAAAGTTCGAGATCCTTCGAATACAAACACGTGGCATGGGCGGTATAGCTCATGAACAATAGCTTCGTACTATCCTCGCGATGAATCTCCAGCACGCGCATGAGGGAATCCATGGGACCATTATCGATCAACCGGTTTTCAACAGCGTTTGCCACGGGAATGACTCCAAATTTTATCGAAGCATTTTTCTTATTTGCGGAAGCTTCCTGGATGGACAGGATAATTTTATCTGCAATGAACTGAACGATGGAATCCTCGTAGGGTCCATAGAGAAATTCTGTCACCCCTTCTCCCCAACTACCGATGCTGTTGTGCGAATGCGTCGCGCCGAGGTAAACATCTTCGAAAGGATATCCGTTCTGAGGGAGCTTGTCTTGTAGCACGCTAGTAACGGTTGGTGGAATGATCAACAGGTCCGCGCTCACCATCGCGACCTGGCGCACGCCGTTGTCGATCACCATCGTGCGAACGAAAATAGAATCGTGCACCGCTGTATAGCGCTTCCCCTTACGATTACCATATCCGGCGAGCGATACGGGTCTCGACGGTGTCAGATTCACGCGTGAATAACCTACAGAAAGAAACTTGGGTTGCTGTTGTTCTCCCCATACCGAATCCATCCGCATCATCATTTCAGCATAGACGGGGGTATCCTGAACAGGTGTTCGATTTATGGGCGCGATGGAGACAGCGAGAAACAGCACGACGGCGACTACCAGCCCCAACAGGACTTTCAAAATCAACAAGAAGATTTTTCTGACCATACGGGCCGCAAGATAAAAATTCCGCGGCAACACAGGCGTTTAATTCTCGCGCCGAAAATCAGTATCTCCTATTCGAAATAATAGTGGGTATCGTATGAACCCGTTTCGCCATTGTGAAGGGTGGTGTGCGTCTTCTTCTTGACCGCATATGCGTTCTTATATTCGTAGGTATACAGATCCGTACTGCCCACCACCTGGTTTCCATTTTCAATTACAAATTTCCCGGGATTGTTGACAAACAGCTTGATCAACGGATTGTGGATTTGCACGTTGAAGAAGTCCTCAGAATTCAGATGGTCATCATACTGGCTATACGTTGCTTTGGAGAGCAGCACATGTTGACCTGTGCCGGTATTGTAATAATAAATTTTTGATTCGGTAACATTGCCGTTGGCGTCGTACTGATTAGTTGTTTTGGAAATGGGAACAACACCATGTCCCTCGCCAACATCCTGCCAGGTCAGGCTCTCCAAAACCTTTCCGTTGCCGTCGTAGGTGAACGTGAGATATTGAACCAATTGCTCATCCATGTATTCGTCAGTACGGGTGATGCGATTATCTTCTAAAGTATAGGCCACTCTCCAATTAACGTCGGGATTTTCCACATCGATGCGGGCGCCCGTTAAGGCACCGGAGGCATTAAAGGTAAACTCAGACACACTCTCCAGATTTCCGCCGGGGTAATGGCTTACGTTCTTTATTTTCCATAGATCGCCAGACGTACTGTAAATCAACTCGCGGGTGAGTTCATTCATTTCCATCCGGACCGGCAAGGGGTCAGTAGGTTCGATGATGACGTCTGTATCCGAATTATCACAAGCTGACATCACCCCGGACACCGCCAGGAGTAAGTATAGAGAGGTCTTTTTCATATTGAACATAGACTCCCTCTACGAGAGAAAGGTTGGAAAAGATTCGACCCCTCCACCTTTATGGAGGTTAATGAAGAAATTGTGTCAACTCTTCTGCGAGCGCCCTTCTGGAGTAGCGGGCGGCCCCAGGGCGAAGCTCAAGATGAGCACTGTCGCTGCCCTGCCAGCGGTTGAACTCCCGGAGCATTTCAGCCTTAATTTGTTCAACTTGATCCGCTTCAAACATTACCCCCGCTTTCGTTTGTTTCAGGAGCGCACCGGCATCACCCTCCGTTGGCCCCACACCGATGACCGGCAGTCCAGCGGCGAGGTATTCAAAAAGTTTTCCCGGCATGTACCCTTCGGCGTCCTTATAACCGTGCAGCACAAGCAGTAACATCGAAGCCGTTCCGTATAGCGCGATCAGTTGTTTATGCGGAACAGGTGGTGTGAAAGTTGTGATACCCGATAACAAGACATCCTCCTGAACAAATGCACGAAATTGGTTGTGCACTTCACCCACAAAATCAATTTTAACTTTTGAATGAAAGGGAGGTTGCGCAGCGCATAGTTCTTTTATCGCGTTCATAAAGGGTCGCGGATCACATTTCTCATTGACGATGCCTACGTGTCGAATGACAAAGTTATTACCGCGCACGTGTTGCAGATTCTTAAAATCATCTTCATCGTAGCCATTCGGAATGAAAGTGACTTTTCGATTGCCAAGCCTTTCAAAATGGCGGACGTAAAATGGCGTAATAGTCAGCACCTTGTCTGCTGTGGAGAGAACCTTATGCTCTAACTTCCGGTGTCTGCTGCGCGCTGTTGTCCCTACCATCAGGCTATCGAGCAATCCCCATTCGCTCCAGGGGTCGCGAAAATCTGCGATCCATTGAAGAGAAGGATTTGCCTCCTTGAGTCTCAACCCGATCAGGTGTATACTGTGCGGCGGACCCGTCGTGATCACAGTCTTGATTTTGTTATCGTGAATAAACGTCGTCAGAAATTTCGCCGATGGTCTGACCCAAAAGACTCTTGGATCTGGAATGATGAAATTTCCGCGAACCCAGGTGCTCACTTTTTGAAAGACCGATTTATTTTTTCCGCTGACCAAATTCGTTGGCTTTGCTTCGCGTTTGCCGCCAAACAACGATGAGAGTTTGAAAAATATGCTGTAAGGCTCCCATATCGGAAAGCGAATGACCTCTGCTTCAGCGGGAACATCTTTGATCAAGGATTCGTCGCGAACATCAAATGAGGGATTCTCTGGGGTGAACACCACTGGCTTCCACCCAAAGGCAGGAAGGTATTTAACAAACTTCAGCCAACGTTGAACGCCGCTCCCTCCACTCGGAGGCCAGTAATACGTTATGACTAAAACCTTTTTATCTGCCACAGAATTAAGTACGAATTACGAAGTACGAATGAGGAATACAATCCCGATAGCTATCGGGACGAAATTAATTAATCGAATCAATAATGGAGGATATGTCTCGCGGATGAAACCAGCGAATTTCAAGGTCGCGTTTGAACCAGGTCAGTTGCCTTTTCGCATAGCGCCTGGAATTTCTCTTCAGCAACCGGATCGCTTCGTCGCGATCGTACTTTCCTTCCAGGTAATCAAATATCTCCTGGTACCCCACCGTCTGCAAGGCATTGTGTGAACGGTAGGGGAAAAGTTTTTCCGCTTCGTCAAACAATCCAGCTTCGATCATTTGATCCATCCGCTGATCGATCCGTTGGTAAAGTTCTTCCCGTTCCAGCTCCAACCCGATTTTATGAACCCGAAAGGGATGATCGACTTGTTTCTTCTTTTGAAATGACGCGATCGACATGCCCGTTCCAATCCTCACTTCAAGCGCGCGAATCAGCCGGTGGGGATTTTGCTGGTCGACGGTAGCAAAATGTACAGGATCGAGTTCCGCCATTTTTTCCTGCAGCCATTTTATTCCGCTTTCCTCATAGTTTTTAACCAGGTCCTCTCTGATTTCATCCGGTACTTTGGGGATATCATCGAACCCTTCCAGTAGCGCTTTAATGTAAAGTCCCGATCCTCCGCAAAGAATCAGGTGGTCAAATTTTTCGAATAGTTTATGAACCAGAACGAGGGCGTCTCGTCCATACTGGGCGGCATCATAATTCTCAGCGATGAAATGACTGCTGATAAAGTGATGCGGAACTTGTCGCAGTTCTGCTTGATCCGGTTTGGCGGTACCTATATTTAACTCCTTGAAAATCTGGCGGGAATCCGCAGAAATGATCTCCGTTTTAAAATGCCGGGCGAGCTCGATGGCCACGGCGGTTTTCCCGACGGCGGTGGAGCCTACGATCGTAATGAGATGTTTATGGGATTGGTGCACCGGTTGAAATAAGCCCGAAAGTTAGTCGGGAAGTCCGAATCCCGATAGCTATCGGGGCCGAAAGTCGGGAAGTCGGAAAAAGTCCGAAAGTCCGGAAGTCGGGAAGATGTGCGAGAGTGGGTGCGGGCGCGGGAAATCCATTACACAAAGGACACTAAGTAGACACAGAGGTGCACAGCGAGTCCCCTGTGCAACTTTGTGATTCTTAGTGAACTTTGTGCCCTGGATTTAAAGAACCTCTCAAACTTCGCGTCTTCCGGTCCCGATAGCTAGCGGGATTCCGTCTTCCAGACTTTCCCGACTTTCGGACTTTCCCGACTTTCCGGCTTCCGGACTTGCCGACTTATTCCTACCTTGCGCCCAGAATTAACCACTATGATCAAGTATACCACGCAGTTTTTGTTGAAGATGGAAGAAATGATAGCGGAGTCTGATTACACCTTGCGCTACGAGAAGGGTAATTTCAAGTCGGGTTATTGCGTGTTGAAGGATCAGAAGATCATCATCGTGAATAAGTTCTTTACCACCGAAGGTAAGATCAATGCACTGCTGGAAATCCTGAAGGGTATCACGCTGGATCCCGCCAAGTTTTCTGAAAAGAGTCAGAAGTTGCACGAAGAGCTCAGCCAGCATCAGCAGGCGGCCTGATTCAAAATCCCTTGTATTTTTTTGCTGAAAGCCCCCTGGGCTTTGTGTCATTGTGCCCTAAATTTTTAATCTTTAGTACTTGTCAGTCTATCAGTTTTGAGCAACAAGATGAAGATTACTTTCCTCGGCACCGGAACTTCGCAGGGCGTACCCGTGATCGGATGTCCCTGTGAAGTATGTCGCTCGCTCGACTACCGCGATAAGCGACTTCGTACCTCTATTCATGTTGAAATCGATCAACAAAGTATTGTCATTGATACCGGTCCGGATTTCAGACAGCAAATGTTGCGCGAAAGCATCGCGCGGTTGGATGCTGTGCTCTTTACGCATGCACACCGAGACCATACTGCCGGTCTCGATGATGTGAGGGCTTACAACTTCATGCAGGAGATGGACATGCCGGTATACGGAACACAACCAACGCTGGATCAGCTTAAGTTGGAATATGCCTACGCCTTCCACAAAGAAACTTATCCGGGGATACCGCGCCTTCAACTCCACCGAATCGACGACGAACCGTTTTTGATCAATTCAATTCCCATACTGCCGTTGCCTGTAAAGCACCTGCACTTGCCGGTGTTAGGATTCCGAATTCAGAACTTCAGCTACATCACCGATGCTAACTACCTCCCCGACGTGACGTTGGAGCGGTTGAAGGGAACAGAGATCCTGGTTTTAAATGCGCTTCAGCGCGAGCCTCACATTTCACATTTCAATCTGACGCAAGCGGTGGAGATGGTAAAAAAAATTAACCCCAGGAAGGCCTACTTCACCCACATTAGCCACAAACTCGGGCTGCATGCGACCGTAGAAAAAGAACTACCCGCGCAAATTTCCCTGGCATTCGACGGCCTGCAGTTAGAGCTCCACTGATTATCTTACGCCCTTGATCACAGGAAAGGGTGCATAACAACTTTTACTTTCTTCGGCAGCTCAGCCCATCACTGGAGAAAATCCTCGTCGGGTCAGTCGTCTCCGAGTGTTTTAGTCAACACAAAGAGGAACTGATCATTCGCTTTGAAATCAAGGATCAACCCTTCTTTATCAAAGCCAGCCTGGATCCGTCATTCTCTTGTCTCTCTTTTCCTAAAACATTTCATCGGGCGCGCAAAAACAGTGTCGACCTTTTTGGGGCGATCGTGGGAACACAGGTGACCGGCCTTCGTCAATTTGAGAATGAGCGGAGCTTCGCCATTCTGCTGACGCACAACCTGGCACTCCTGTTTAAGATGCATGGTAACAGATCGAATGTAATCCTTGTCGAGCAAGAGGCGCCTATCGACCTTTTCCGAAAGAATGTTCCAGGCGACCTTGGGCAAACACTCCCGGAACTCGACCGTTCGATTGACTGGCGATACGAAAACTTTTTAAGTCACCACGCGAATCTTGCAGCCTGCTACTTTACTTTCGGAAAAGTTCTTTGGAAATACCTGGACGAAAACGGATTCCAGAAAAAAACCAAAGAAGATCAATGGCAAGCCATCCAGGGACTGCTTCAAAAGCTTGAACAACCTGCTTACTTCATCATCGAGACTGATAACCAACTTCATCTGTCGCTGGTGCCGGTTGGATCGGTCCGTCAGGAATTCAATGATCCCATGGAAGCGGTCACGGAATTCTTTTACATCAACACCCATCAATCTGTTCTTGTAAAGGAAAAACAAAGAGCGATCTCCACGCTGCAAAGCTCCTTGCACGGTAGCGAGTCCTTTTGTCGGAAAACGAAAGCCAAACTTCACGAAGCCGAGAACGATAATCACTTTAAGACATGGGCGGACTTGCTCATGGCAAATCTTCATGCCATTCCTCCAGGCGCAGAAAAGGTTGTTCTCCCCGACTTTGAGACGCAACATCCCCATGAAATCAAACTCAAGAAGGATTTGTCTCCTCAAAAAAATGCCGAAGCCTATTATCGCAAGGCCAAGAATCACCACATAGAAATAAGCCGGCTGAAGTCATCGATTTCGGATAAGGAAGAAGAAATCGGCAAACTTCGTGTGCATATCAAGACCCTTTCGGCTGCACTGGAGCTAAGCGACCTGCGAAGCAAAATCAAAGCCGCAGGTCTCACAGGAGTCGCGAAGAAACCCGTGGCGGTTTCGGTCCCTTATCACGAGTTTGAATGTAAGGGCTATAAGATCTGGGTCGGCAAAAACGCGCAAGCCAACGACGAACTGACGTTTAAGTACGGTTACAAAGAAGACCTGTGGCTTCACGCAAAGGATGTTGCAGGATCGCATGTTTTAATCAAATACCAGGCAGGAAAGAATTTTCCAAAGGATGTTCTTGAACGTGCGGCCTCCCTGGCGGCTTACAACTCCAAAAGAAAAACTGACACGCTTTGCCCGGTGAGTTACACACCGCGCAAATTTGTTCGCAAAAGAAAAGGAGATCCTGCCGGAATGGTGGTGGTGGAACGGGAAGAGGTGATGCTTGTTGAGCCGCGGTTGGAATGAAAGCCAGTTACCGGTTGCCAGTCACCGGTGACCGGTAACTGGCGACTGGGAACATCTTTTTTACTTCACAATATTAATCTTAATCGTATTCGTTCTCGCCTTCTCCTTAATCGGCATGCTGGCGAGAAATACGATGGCGTCGCCCGATGAGACGTGACCTTCCTGCTTCAGAATGGTCTCCACGTCGGCGATGGTTTCGTCAGTTGAATTCACCTTGTCGTAGAAGTAGGCCTGCGTTCCCCAAACTAAATTCATTTTCGTCAGCAATGCCTGGTTGGCCGTGAACACAAAAATGTTTGCGTTGGGTCTGTAGGCGGCAGATTGGAAGGCTGTGTATCCAGATTGCGTCATACCAACGATGGCTTTCGCATTAATATCCTTCGCCAGCTTACACGCAGCAAGAACAAAGTTGTCGTGCAAGTAAGTAGGTGACTGACGATTCACTTCGCGGAATCGGTAATAAATACTGGCGCTCTTTTCTACCGATGCGACCGTACGCACCATACTGCGAATCACTTCGATCGGATATTTTCCGGCGGCGGTTTCAGCCGAGAGCATCACGGCGTCGGCACCATCCATTACGGCGTTGGCAACGTCGTTGGTTTCGGCGCGGGTAGGTCGTGGGTTTTCGATCATGCTTTCCATCATCTGGGTAGCAACGATCACAGGCTTGCCGGCCTTGTTACATTTTTCCACCAGCATTTTTTGCACCATGGGTACTTCTTCCAGCCAGATCTCAACGCCCAGGTCGCCGCGGGCTACCATGACCGCGTCGGTGGCTTCAATGATGGCATCGATATTACTAAGGGCTTCCGGTTTCTCGATCTTGGCGACAATCCTCGCATTTGATTTTTTCGAATCGATAATTCCCCTCAGGGTTATAATGTCCGATTCTTTCCGAACGAATGATAGGGCAATCCAATCGATGTTATGCTTGAGGCCGAACTCAAGGTCTTCCAGGTCCTTCTCGGTTAAGGAAGGCGCAGTGACTTTCGAGAAGGGAAGGTTAATTCCTTTTCTTGATTTCAGCGGTCCACCGTATACAACTTCTGTTACAACATCTTCTCCGCGTACTTCTTTTACTTTAAGCTCGATTTTACCATCGTCTACCAGGATCATGTCGCCCACCTTCACGTCATTGGGAAGGTTTTTATAAGATGTGCTGGCGATTTCACGATTGCCCACCAGGTCGCGGGTTGTAATGATCAACTCCTGTCCACGCTCAATGACAACGCCAGGAGCCATTTCATCGACGCGAATTTTTGGTCCTTGCAAATCCTGGAGGAGGGACACGGTAGTGCCCAACTCTTTGTTGAGCTCACGCACAAATTGGATGACTTTCAGGTGGTCATCGTGTGTGCCGTGTGAAAAGTTCAAACGAAAAACATCCACACCTTCTTTCAGCAGTGCGCGAAGCATTTCCTTGTTATTAGAAGCAGGGCCGACGGTGGCAACAATTTTCGTCTTGTTGTACGATATTTTGTCTAGCATAAAGGTTAAGATAGAATGAGGTGGCTATAATAGTCGGACGACATACCCGGGATCAGAAAATGAAATTGGATTTGGACTTAAGGCCTTCCAACGGGATGGGAGCGGCAAATTGAACGGAGGGAACAGCTTTGATCAAATCCAGCAACTGCTGAGGCGAGTACAAATCGTTCATAGCAGCCAAAATTATAAAATCAAAGTGAGGAAACTCAGGAATTAAAAAATACTTTCCCGTGTCTGCATCGTGAGGCTTGTTTTTGAACAGTTTCAAACGATTGATATTGGTTTCGTAGGCGTAAAAAGAAAAGAGGTGTTCCTCATTATTTTTAAACCCTACCGGTAAATCGGGCTGCTTGACCAGTTGAATATTAAGCGTCTGATTGATCTCCCAGGCGAGGCGATACCCGCGTACCGTGCTGGTCAAACCGATCAGTTCAAAATCAAAATTGTAGTCAATGATGAGCTTACTTTTCTTCATTTTTGAAGTGAAAAGAGCGCTTTTATACCCAGAAGGCCAAGATCAAAAAAGTTTGACAATATTCCCGCAAATCTCTTTCTTTGCAAGGATTTTTAAATCATAAACCTTAAAAACATGTCTGAAATTGCACAAAAAGTAAAGCAGATCATCATCGAGAAACTTGGTGTTGAAGAATCTGAAGTTACTCCTGAAGCGAGCTTCACCAACGACCTTGGTGCTGACTCTCTTGACACCGTCGAGCTTATCATGGAGTTCGAGAAAGAATTCAATATCTCTATTCCAGACGACCAGGCTGAAAATATTGCAACCGTTGGCCAGGCCATTTCTTACCTGGAGCAAAACGTGAAGAAATAATTGACACCTACACGAATACAATCACACCTCAACCAACATGATATTAAAGCGAGTAGTCGTTACCGGACTTGGTGCACTCACGCCCATCGGCAATACGCTGACTGCGTACTGGGATGGACTCAAGAAAGGAACGAGCGGAGCGGCCGCAATCACACGCTTTGATGCTACCCTTTTCAAAACCAAGTTTGCCTGCGAAGTAAAGAACTTCGACATCGGCAACTTTATGGATCGCAAAGAGGCGCGTAAGATGGACCCGTTCGCGCAGTATGCCATGGTGGCGGTTGATGAAGCTATAAAGGATTCGAACCTCCCGTTAACTGAGATAAACCCCAATCGCGTAGGCGTGATCTGGGGTTCTGGTATCGGGGGGTTGCTTACTTTTCAAGAAGAGGTGAAGAGTTATACCCGTGGTGATGGAACGCCCCGGTTTAACCCGTTCTTCATTCCAAAAATGATTCCCGACCTGAGCGCAGGTCACATTTCCATTAAATATGGTTTTCGCGGACCCAACTATGTAACGGTCTCCGCTTGCGCTTCTTCTACCAACGCACTGTACGATGCCTTCACTTACCTAAGATTAGGTAAGGCTGACATCATTGTATCCGGTGGCTCTGAAGCTGCTGTATGTGAGGCTGGTGTTGGTGGATTCAATGCCTTGAAGGCACTTTCGGAAAGAAATGATTCCCCGCAAACGGCATCCCGTCCTTACGACAAAACCCGCGATGGTTTCGTGTTGGGCGAGGGCGCCGGAGCGCTCATTCTCGAAGAATATGAGCACGCGAAAAAACGCGGCGCAAAAATTTATGCTGAAGTGATTGGCGGCGGTATGTCAGCCGACGCATATCACATCACAGCACCCCACCCCGATGGCGCGGGAATTACCCAGGTGATGTACAACGCACTCGAGGATGCCGAAATAACAGCCGACCAGGTAGACTATGTCAATACCCACGGCACCTCCACGCCTTTGGGTGATATCGGAGAAATCCGGGCGATCCAAAAGGTATTCGGAGACCATGCCTACAAGATGAACATCAGCTCGACCAAGTCGATGACGGGCCACTTGTTGGGTGCGGCCGGTGCGATTGAAAGCATTGCTTGCTTGTTGGCCATTAATCAATCCGTTGTCCCTCCTACCATCAACCACTTCGAAGACGACCCGGATCTTGATCCAAAATTGAACATGACGTTCAACCAGGCGCAGGAGAGAAAGGTCAATATTGCCCTCAGCAATACCTTCGGTTTCGGAGGCCACAACTTCTCTGTAATCTTCCGCAAAGTCTAAAGCTTTTCCACAGCGTATTCAGTTTGTAGATTCTTGCTAAATTAGCAGTCGGACAAAATTGAACGAGCGCACTTGGTCTGGAAAATTCTTAAGCTTCCGAAAAGCAAAAAGCAGGATGAGAAGTTGATTCGGGCGATCCAGAATATTGCCGGATTCACCCCTTCCAACATTGAACTTTACCGACTGGCTACAGTTCACAGCTCCATTGCGAAAGAAAATGGAAGCGGCTTCAAAGAATCAAACGAACGCCTCGAATACCTCGGTGACGCGATACTGGGAGCTGCCGTAGCAGACTTCCTCTTCAAGAAGTTCCCTTTCAAGCCAGAAGGCTTCTTAACAGAAATCCGGTCGCGCATTGTAAACCGCGAAACCTTGAACCTCCTCGCGCGAAAGATCGGCGTAGGTAACATCGTTCAGTACGATCAAAAAAATGCGCACCTGCAGCAAGTCATCCTGGGCAATACCCTGGAAGCCATCGTTGGCGCCATCTACCTTGACAAAGGGTATCTCCGGACAAAGAAATTTGTAATCGATAAGTTGATCAACCCGAATTACGACCTGGATGAAATTGTGAACTCTAATTCCAACTTCAAAAGCCGGATTATTGAATGGGCGCAGCGGGAAGGCAAGGAAGTTCGATTTGAAATTCTTCACGTTACCAAGGGCAGGAACCATAAGGAATTTACAGCCCAGGTTTTCGTGAACCAGGAACCGAAAGGAACCGGCTACGGAAACAGCAAGAAAAAAGCGGAGCAGGATGCCGCCTTTAAGACCTGCGAAATGTTGAGTCTACTTTAATCTTCAGTGCGTGAAGACGCCAGCGGAAAAAATACGTTCAACCCATTATTCGTCTTTATCCCCATGCCATTGGTAAAAATTGGAGGCGCTACGGTAAATCAAATCCCGCTGGATTGGAAGAACAACTCCGACAACATCATTGCCGCCATTGCTGAAGCCACGGTGCAGGGAATAAAAATCCTGTGTTTCCCGGAGCTATGCATCACGGGCTATGGCTGCGAAGATTTATTTCTAAGCGATTGGCTGGCTGAACGCGCGTGGGTTGAACTTCGCAATATTCAAAGGCATTGTGATGGTATCACGGTAGTGGTCGGTCTCCCTGTCCGGGTGGAAAACATTACTTACAATGGTGCTTGCGTCATCAGCCATGGAAAAATTCTTGGGATCACCTGTAAACAAAATCTCGCGCGCGATGGCGTTCATTACGAACCACGGTGGTTTGATGCCTGGATGCCAAACCGTGTGTCAGAAATCATGCGCGATCAGGAGATCATCCAAATTGGCGACTTGATCTATGAAGTCGAGGGAATAAAAATCGGATTTGAAATTTGTGAAGACGGTTGGAGAAAGGACTATCGTCCTGGTTATCGCCTTCGCGACCGCGGCGTTCACTTGATCCTGAATCCGAGTGCCAGCCATTTCGCCATGCGAAAAAGTCAGACGCGTGAAGAAGAAGTTGTGCTGACCGGCTCACTGACTTTCAATTGCACTTACATGTTCGTTAACCTCCTCGGGAACGAAGCGGGCAGAATGATCTATGATGGCGACATCATCATCGCGCAAAAAGGTAAGACGATTGCCGTTAACAAACGATTATCTTTCAATCGCTTCAGCCTGTTGGGGTGTGATGTCGACCTTACCGATGCTGCCAATACAAAGGTGGTTCCCTCTTTAGACAACAAAGATCCAAACGAAGAGTTGACGCAAGCCATCAGTTTGGCGCTGTTTGACTATCTCCGAAAAAGTAAAGCCAAAGGTTTTGTGCTTTCGCTCAGCGGCGGCGCCGACTCGGGCACGTGTGCTGTAATGGTTTCAGAAATGGTGAAACGTGGACTCCAAGATCTCGGAAGCGCACAACTGTGCAAGGACCTGCGCATCAGCGAAGCAAATGATGCTACGACCATCGTTGGCCAACTACTCACCTGCGCGTACCAGGGAACAAAAAACTCATCGACCACAACGTTTGACGCCGCCAAAAATCTGGCAACTTCAATCGGTGCAACATTCCATCACTGGACCATTGACGATGAAGTAACATCATACGCTGCAAAAATTGAAAACGCCATCGGTCGTAAGTTGGAATGGGAGAAGGATGACATCACCCTTCAAAATATTCAGGCGCGCACGCGCTCACCCATTATCTGGATGTTGGCGAACAGTAAACAGGCCGTGTTGCTCACCACCTCCAACCGTAGTGAAGGCGACGTCGGTTATGCCACGATGGATGGTGACACCAGCGGAAGTTTGGCGCCAATCGCCGGGTTAAGCAAGACATTTATTCTGCAGTGGCTGAAGTGGGCTGAGAAACAGCTCGGCTATGCTGCGTTGCACGCCATCAACAACCTCCCGCCCACAGCAGAGCTCAGACCGAAAGAAAGGAATCAAACGGATGAAACCGATTTGATGCCGTACCCTGTTCTGGCAGAAATCGAAAAGCATGCAATCCTGAATCGAAGGTCGCCTCAGGAAGTATTTGGATTGATGAGCAGCCATCATGAACCTGCTCAGCTTAAAACCTGGATCAAAAAATTCTTTCGACTTTGGGCGGCCAACCAATGGAAGCGCGAGCGCCTTGCTCCAGCCTTCCATGTTGACGACCTGAACGTAGACCCCAGAACTTGGTGTCGATTCCCGATATTGTCTTCAGGCTTCGAGGAGGAATTGAATGTATTGGGCTAGTTATCAATCGATAAAATTCCGATTTCCTGCGCCCTTTTAACCAATAACAACCCTTTGTATAAACAGATAGTCTTCTATATTTGCCCCTTATGTCAATGATGAGTTTTATCCTTTGGAACGGAAGTCCTGAGATTTTCAAATTCGGTTCATGGTCTTTTGCCCTGCGTTGGTACGGGTTGTTTTTCATGCTGGGCTTCCTGATCAGTCAACAGATACTTTACTACATATACAAGAAGGAAGGAAAGTCTGAAAAGGATGTGGATACACTCACGATCTATATGATCATTGCCACCATTCTCGGCGCCCGGCTGGGACATGTGATTTTCTATCAACCTGAAATGCTTTGGACGAATCCGCTGGAAGTAATCCTTCCTTTTGAGATCAGTCCGTTTCGTTTAACCGGCTACCAGGGTTTGGCAAGCCATGGCGCAACGATCGGAATTCTGACAGCGCTTTGGCTCTATAGTCGCAAGAAGAAACCAGGACAGTCCTTTTTCCAGGTCCTCGATCGCATCGTGATTCTGGTTGCCCTCACCGGCGCGTTGATACGTACAGGGAATTATTTTAATTCAGAAATTATTGGAAAGCCAACGGACAAACCGTGGGGCGTAGTGTTTGTAAATACCCTGACGGACGCACTCGACAGCGAGCGTGTTGACTCCGGACATATCATTGAATCGACGACCTACGTCGAGAACGATACTATTCAAACCACCGCCGTAGGCCAGGTGCCGATTACCCTTTATATCTTTTTCAAACCGAAAGCTACGCGGGAGCAAATAGATTACATTGTCAGCCAACACGTGAGTCCGATCCTCGAGAATAATCTGAACGAATATTTCGAAACACCTCCTCGCCTTGGCCCAATGGAATACCTGGTGGCCAAGCCAGATGATAAAAGTGGATTCGTAGCAAAAATTCCGATCCTCGGCATTGCCCGACACCCGGCGCAGTTGTACGAGGCGATTTCGTGTATTTTCCTATTTGCGTTTTTACTCTGGCTATGGTCGCGCGATAAGGAGAATCTCCCTCCAGGAAGGTTGTTCTCCATTTTCCTGATCTGGTGTTTTGGAATGCGAATCGTCTTCGAGTTCCTCAAGGAAAACCAGGTCGCGTTTGAAGATAAACTTCCGCTGAACATGGGTCAGATTTTGAGCATACCCCTTGTAATAGCCGGTATTGTGATCTTGATTTTATCGTTCCGTAAAAAGACCGGATAAATATTCGGATTGTTCAAAAGTAACGTTAAACTTGTTTAGGTTAGGAAGTGTCTTAGCGTTACAAAATGGTTGCCTTTATCTTCAGTTTGGTCAGCGTCTTTTCTTCCCCATGGCAGGATCAGACTAACCCTATCCTGCTGGCGGACTCGGTGAAGCGACCACCGCGGGCCCACCAACAGTTATCCGACAGTACAGGCCGTTTCCTTGAGGTCAACCGGATTTTCATTGTGGGCAATCGCATCACACGCGATCAGATTGTCCTTCGAGAATTGACTTTAAAAACGGGCGATCTCATCTACAGCCATGATCTCCCCGGCGTGCTGGAAGTCGACAGAAAAAAACTCATCAACACCCGACTGTTCAACACCGTCGATATTCGGACCCTTGAATTGCAGCCTGATCGAATTGACTTGTTAATCGATCTGAACGAACGATGGTATACTTTTCCGTCGCCGATATTTGAATTGTCCGATCGAAACTTCAACGAATGGTGGCAAAACTATAACCACGATTTCAGCCGGGTGAACTACGGGCTACGCCTGTATCAATACAACATGCGGGGGCGAAATGAGACGCTTCGTTTCATCGCACAGTTTGGGTATACGCGTCGCTTTGGAATATCCTATCGCGTGCCATACGTCGACAAGAAGCAACGGCATGGCCTTCAGTTCGACTTCGATTATACAGAGACCAAGAACCTGGCGTACCAAACAGAGGACCATAAATTGGTGTACAAAGAGTCGGATGACATGCTCCGTGTGGCCCGTTTTGGAGGAATCACTTATACCTACCGGCCTTCGTTTTACGAATCACATAGTTTTTCCGTGGGCTACCGAAGCGTCACCATCGACGACAGCGTTCGGTTCTGGAACCCACGCTACTTTGACAGCGAAAGCCTAAGCCAGCAGTATGGTACGATGTCGTACCAGTTCACCTCCGACCATCGCGATTATGTTGGCTATCCCCTGCGCGGCTACTACCTGAATGCTATCGCTACAAAGACCGGCATCTATCCTTCCGATGATGTCGAGAAATTGGAAGCGACCGCCACCTTCGCCGCCTTTTTTGATTTTTCAAAAAATTTCTATTTATCCAATAACACCGTTGGTTATTGGAGTACACCCGACGACGTACCCTACTATAACTTTGGAGCGCTTGGATATCAAAAGCAAATCGTACGGGGGTACGAGATCTATGTAATTGAAGGACCCCAATACATCTTGAATAAAACGACGTTCAAGAAAAGGATTTTTGCCCGCACATATCATTGGGGCGATATGCCCATATCGCAGTTCCGGCATGTGCCGTTGTCAATTTATTTTAAAGTCTACGGCGACCTGGGCTATGTTAACAACTACCCTGACTACGCCGTCAATGGTCGCCTGACGAATAAAGTTCTCACGGGGATTGGCGCGGGCTTCGACATCGTCGGTTCGTACGATGCCGTACTTCGTTTTGAATACACCTTGAACGGTGAAAAAGAACACGGATTCTTTTTCCACCTCAAGAAAGAGTTTTGATTTAGCGAGGCATGACATTGTCGTTTTATCTCACAACACTTTCTATATCTTTGTCCGCTTAACTCACCTAAACATGAAGCACATTGCCGTGATCGGATCCGGAACGATGGGTAACGGAATAGCCCACGTGTTCGCCCAGCATGCTTACCAGGTTTCTCTGATAGACATTGCCGATGAACCGCTGAAGAAGGCGCTCGCAACGATCGAAAAGAATCTCACAAGACAAGTCGAAAAGGGTGTCATCACGGAATCCGTGAAATCCACGGCACTGCAAAATATCACCACGCACACACACCTGTCGTCGGGATTGAAGAATGCCGAGTTGGTGGTGGAAGCAGCTACTGAAAACATTGACTTAAAGCTCAAGATATTTCGTGAGTTGGATCAACTCGCTCCGCCCTCCTGTATTCTGGCGACCAACACCTCTTCCATATCGATCACGCGCATTGCCGCTGTTACCAAGCGCGCCGACAAAGTGATTGGTATGCATTTTATGAACCCCGTGCCAGTGATGAAGCTGGTCGAGGTGATTCGTGGATACAACACAACCGACCAGGTTACTGAAATGATCATGGAGCTGTCCAAAAAATTGGACAAGGTTCCCGTGGAAGTAAATGACTATCCGGGTTTTGTTGCCAATCGCATTCTGATGCCCATGATCAACGAAGCTATTTACGCTTTGTATGAGGGCGTAGCGGGCGTGGAAGAGATCGACACCGTGATGAAACTTGGAATGGCCCATCCGATGGGCCCACTGCAGCTTGCCGATTTCATTGGACTGGACGTGTGCCTGTCAATATTGAATGTATTGTACAATGGGTTTGGCAATCCCAAGTATGCACCATGCCCGTTATTGGTGAACATGGTGGAGGCGGGTCATAAAGGCGTCAAAACTGGAAGCGGATTTTATGCCTACACGGCTGGAAGCAAGGAATCGAAGGTGGCACCGCAATTTGCGGTTCGATAAAAGTGAAAGGCCAGCTATCCGGTTGAATAGCTGGCCTTAATTTACACTTCTCACCTGCCCATTCAGTAGGGCGTGGAAACCACACCTACTGTCAGGGATCAGGACACTGTGAACGCTATGGCAAAAAGCTTATCACTGTGTGGAGAGGACTTCGAAGTAAGGGCATAGCCTCGAATTTTCCTAAGGAATTTTCGAAACTTTATGAGCCTTCGAAATTGGCCTTTTTTGGGCATTTCTTGGTTGATAAATCAAACGAATGCAACGTATTTTTTTGAGTTAAAGTATTGATTAATAGAGCATTGCATATTATCAACATTCAATCCACAATCCATCCACAACGGACCGAAAAATCATGATCGAAGACAACTATAGGCAGCGGGGTTTGCGGAATAAATTGGTGAAAAAATTAAGTGAAAAAGGGATCAAAGATGAACGCGTTTTAGCCGCCATCGGCAAGGTTCCAAGGCACGTTTTTTTTGAAAATGCACTGCTCGAACACGCCTATCAGGACAAAGCATTTCCTATCGGTGAAGGTCAAACAATCTCTCAGCCGTATACGGTGGCCTTTCAATCCGAGAAACTGGAAATCAAACCGGGTGACAAGGTCCTGGAAATTGGAACAGGCTCTGGCTACCAGGCTTGCATCTTGCTGGAGATGGGTGCAAAAGTTTATACGATTGAATACAATCGTACCCTGTATCAACGAACAAAGGACTTTCTCCCACAACTCGGATACAAGCCACACTTCTTTTTTGGCGACGGGTCGAAAGGCGTTCCTGCGAAAGCACCATACGACAAAATCATCGTTACCGCTGGAGCTCCCGTTGTGCCGACAGCGCTGACCGACCAGCTCGCGGAAGGTGGAATACTGATCATTCCCGTGGGCGATAAAGAAAAGCAGATGATGGTCCGTATCCGGAAAAAAAATGGGAAGCTGTTGAAAGAAGAGTTCGACTACTTTGCCTTTGTTCCGCTGCTGGGCGATCAAGGGTGGAAGTAATTCCCAAACTTCTTTTACCTTGAGTACCTTACTTGACGCTTCCCCCTATGCCTTACATTCCCGTGGAAGAGCATTTGCCCGGAATTACCGGCTTGCTTGAATATCAAAAAGATTCGGCTCAACCCATTCGCGAGCTAACGCAGCTCCTGCTCCGCGGGCCGTCGACCCTCACCGAAGCAGAAAGAGAATTGATTGCCACGATTGTCTCCCATAATAATCACTGTACATTCTGTACGACCGCTCACACCGCCACCGCAGACTTGCTACTGGGGGAATGCTCCACCACCGAAAGAATCAAAGAAGATCTTGAGTCTGCGCCGGTATCCGAAAAAATGAAAGCGCTGCTGACCATCGCCAAACAAGTCCAACAAAGTGGTAAGGCCGTTACTTCCGAGTCTGTTGAGCGCGCACGAAGCGCAGGTGCAAGCGACATTGAAATTCACGACACCGTTTTGATTGCAGCACTCTTTTGTTTGTACAATCGCTACGTTGACGGGCTGTCGACGGTTACTCCAGACAACCCTGACTTTTATAAAGGACTTGCCACACGTCTGGTTGATCACGGTTACAACCGTCTGCCCCAGGGCTATGATCATCTAAAAAAGAAATAGCATTTGTATGAGCAGTGCTATCGCCCCATCTAAAGATTCAATTGGCCCCCGTGGTTGGATCGCATTCGTGATTTGTTTTCTCAGCAATGTTTTCGCAGGCGTGGTTTCAACAATCATGTCAGTGTATTTGCCAACGGTCGTGCGAGACATGATCGGCATGGGCAATGAGCAACAATTAAACGACGTTGGTGCTTACATCAGTTCATTATACCTCGTGGGCTGGACGATCGGTGGTGTTGCCTGGGGCGTGATCAGTGACAAGATTGGTCGCTCACGGTCGCTGTGTCTTTCTATGGCCTGTTCCGGCATCTTTACTGTACTCATCGGATTCGTGTCGAATTGGGAGTACGTAGTTTTGTTCCGCTTCCTGGCCGGATTTGGCGTCGGCGGGGTGTTAGTGACTTCAACGACGCTATTGGCTGAAATCTTCCCCGAGCGATTGCGCGCCATTTACATTGGCATCATGACGATTGGCTTTCCGGTAGGAATTTTTTCCTCCGGTCTGGTGAACTCTATGGTGTCTGGCTGGCAAGACGGATTTCTCGTAGGAATCCTTCCCGCACTGCTGGGAGTAATTTCTTTTGGGCTATTGGTGGAATCTGAAGTTTGGAAAAACAATCGTGATCACCAAGACGCCGCGACGCTCGGCGGAAGTATCAAGAACCTGGTTCAGGGATCGGTCGTCTTTGGCTCAGTGTTGATCGGATTGTGGGCAACGTTTTCATGGGTACCTACATGGGTGCAAAGCCTGTTGACAAATTCCGATGGTCAGGATGAACGAAGCTTGAGCATGATGCTTTTAGGGGGCGGGGCGCTCATCGGTGGATTTTTTTCAGGATGGATTTCCAACGCATTGGGACCCCGAAGGTCGATGGTACTTTGCTTTGCCGGATGTTTCGTGTTGTCGTTCACGTTATTCAAATTAACGGCGTCTGTATCTACCGTCGCGTATGTCGAAATTGCTTTGCTGGCTTTCTTCTTTGGAATTAGTCAAGGCCTTTTGGCCACCTACATTCCGTCGCTCTTTCCTACTTCCATTCGCGCTACCGCCACGGGCATCTGTTTCAACGTAGGAAGAGTGTTCACCGCCGCTGCAGTGTTCTTCGTAGGTTCTTTGGTGACAACGCTGGGTGGCTATGGAAACGCCATCTTTATTTTCTCCTTTGTCTTTCTGCTTGGGTTTGCGATGCTTTATGTCACACCTATGCAGCAAGAAGAATCAAAATCAAATTTGTAAAAACTCTATGGCGCACATACAAGTACCCGAAGGCGTTCCCGGAATCCGGAGCCTGGTGATGTTCAGACCCGAAACAGGGAAACACCTGTACGAACTCGCGCAAGTTCTTCTTCGTGGAGAATCACCCTTATCGTCGGCAGAACGCGAACTCATCGCGACACACGTATCTACCTTAAATCATTGTAAGTTCTGCGCCAGCAGTCATGCGGCTGCGGCACGCGAACTCTATCAGGAGAAAAAAGACATCGTAGACTGCGTGATCAACGATGTCCACACCGCACCGATCTCAAAAAAAATGCAGGCGCTCCTTCAAATCGCAGCGCACGTTCAACAAAATGGAAAATCCGTTACTGAAGCTGACGTCGCTGAAGCAAGAAAGAATGGCGCAACTGACCGCGACATCCATGACACCGTTTTGATCGCGGCAACCTTTTCTATGTTCAATCGCTATGTCGATGGGTTGGCCAGTTTCACGCCCGACGATCCCAAAGCATATGAAGAAATGGGTAAGCGCATGAGTACCATCGGCTATGTTCCACCTCAACCGTAAGCCTTACTAACGAGCCATGAAAAAACTATTCTTTATTGGTATCATCGGAATCATTGCTTTCGAAATACTGAAAGTCTATTTCATTATGCCAATGCCTGGAAGCCAACGCATGAACAGCATCGATGTCGCTTATTTTCTTCACAGCTATCGCTGGTTGTTCCGGGCGTTATTCGGAGGATTGATACTGGCTGGCGTTATGCCCGTCTTTCAGGGCAAACGAAAGTGGATACCCGCCGTTTGCGTTGTGATCGCGTTGGCGGTGATCTACCTGTTCAACTTTAAGATGATGGCCGACCAGATGTTTAAGCAGCCTGAGAATTTGGTATTCAAGGGAAAGGCAGAAAATGTATTGGGCGACAGCACCATCGTGTTGGGTGTAGAATATAACGGGGAGGCCAAAGCCTATCCGCTGCGATTCATCGTTTATCATCACCAGGTACAAGACGTGATTGGCGGGAAACCAATGATAATCACGTATTGCAGTGTCTGTCGTACCGGCCGTGTCTTTGAACCCTCCGTGAAAGGCCAACCAGAAAAATTCCGATTGGTGGGCATGGATCACTTCAATGCGATGTTTGAGGATGAAACCACTGGAAGTTGGTGGAGGCAAGTCAACGGAGAAGCGATTGCCGGCCCGCTGGAAGGAGAATCGTTGCCTGAGGTGGAATGCCACCAGGTAACGCTCGCTAAGTTGTTCGAGCTTTACCCCCATGCGGTGGTCATGCAGGAGGATGAGGCATCGCTTGAGAACTACGATTCTCTGGGACGATATGAACGCGGCAAAAGTAAAGGTGACCTTACCCGAACCGACAGCCTGTCGTGGAATGAGAAATCGTGGGTGGTCGGCATTGTCGTGGGTCAGGAAAGTAAAGCCTATGACTGGAATCAATTGAAAACGGAACGCCTTATCCAGGATGAACTCGGAGGTAAAGCAATCGCAGTGGCCATCGCCAGCGACAATGCCAGTTTTGTAGCATTCGAACGCGATTCCGACACAACACAATTTTCCATTCGAAACGATTCGCTGCTGGTCAATGGTCAAGCGTACGACTTCGTAGGACGGAGCCATTCCAATCCGACCCAACGCCTAAAGACTATAAAAGCTTATCAGGAATTCTGGCATAGCTGGCGTACTTTTCATCCGCAAACAAAAAAATATGACGGCACCAAGTAACGGCCGATGCTGCGTGGAATTAGCATACTCACGTTTGCAGAGGCATGCCAAAAAACCACCGCCATCAAGTATGGCGATGAATTCAAAATAAAGTTGTTTCTTTGTGATTCCGTTATAGAACATATCAGCAATGGAAAGCTTTAATCGGCTGTTTAAGAAAGAATTTACACGTTTTGTATTGGTTGGCGGAATCTCCGCTGTCCTTGAGTATTCCCTCTATTTTCTTTTTAAATCGGTATTGGATTACCTCGTGGCCAACGTACTGGCTTTCGCCTTAACCAATGTAGCGACCTTTATCCTTAGCAGACGCTATGTATTCGCTCCTTCGGGCGCGAAACGCTCACAGGAAGCTGCGCTCTTTTTTGTTTGCTTGATGGGGGCCTTGTTAGTGAACCAAATGGTGCTCTGGGCTTTGGTCGAGTTCGGGACCGTCGACGACAAAATTGCCAAGGCAATCGCCATCGCTGTTACCGTCATCTGGAATTTCTTCACACGCAAGCATCTCGTGTTCCGCAACCGCGAAGAAGTACTTCCGCAGGAAGCTCCTACAGACTTCCGCTCAGATAAGATTTAAATTCTTTGAAGTCGGCTTTCATTGCCACGCTTCGTTTCGGGCGTTGAATGAATTTTTGTAGCGTGTCGGGAATGGCAACCACTTCCTTCAAGGTATCCTCCACAACTTCTTTAAACTTCGCCGGATGCGCCGTTTCCAAAAAGATACCGGTAACATCCGTTGCTCTTTCATCCTTGTATCGCTGGAGTCCGAGATATCCGACCGCACCGTGTGGATCCAAAACGTAATCCGCGGAAGCTTTCACATGCCGCATCGCTGCGCGCGTTTGGTCGTCGTTAAAGGAATAGCCGATGAGGGTGCGTGAGATCGCATCGAAATCATTTCCAAACAAATCCAGCAGGCGAACAAAGTTGCTCGGATCACCTACATCCATGGCGTTGCTGATCGTTTGCGCCGAAGCACGCGCCTTGAATATTTTTGAGTGAAGGTATTGCGGAACGACATCGTTGATATTCGTCGCCGCAATGAATGCTTCTATCGGCAATCCCATTCGCTGCGCCAGCAGCCCTCCCGTAAGGTTTCCAAAATTTCCGCTGGGAACAGAGAATACAACAGGCTTGCCGAGTTCCATGACCTGCGCATAAGCGCTGAAGTAATAAAATGACTGTGGTATCAGTCGCGCGATGTTAATGCTGTTGGCAGAGGTCAAAAATAATTTGCGTCTCAACTCTTCATCCAGGAAGGCCTGCTTGACGAGACGCTGACAATCATCGAAAGTGCCTTTTACTTCTACCGCTGTAATGTTTTGCTCGAGTGTAGTGAACTGCTTTTCCTGAATCTCGCTTACTTTTCCAGAAGGATAAAGCACAATAACCTTTGTACCCTTTACACCTAGAAATCCATTGGCCACGGCGCTGCCCGTATCGCCCGAGGTGGCGACGAGAATGACTACCTCCTGATCCTGCTGCTGCGCAAAGTAACTCAGCAACTGCGACATGAACCGTGCGCCAAAATCCTTGAAGGCCAGTGTAGGTCCATGGAATAATTCCAACGCGAAGACATCGTCTTCAACTTTCACGACTGGCGCTTCAAACTGGAGTGTGTGGTCAATCATTTTTTCCAGCACCGATTCTTCAACATCTTTTCCCAGTAAGTTCTTTACTACTTCCAGTCCGATTTGTTTAAAACTCATCTGGGGAAGTTCAAGGAAGAAATTGGCCGGGAGCATTGGAATTTGTTCCGGCATGAATAATCCGTTGTCGGGAGCAAGACCGCGGATCACGGCTTCTCGTAAATCGACCTTCAGGTTCTTATTGTTGGTGCTGTAGAATTTCATGGTGGTCCGACGATGATTAGTTAACAATACAAGCTCCCTTCTGATTGACTTTGGATACGAACACGTCGCTTCGCAATTGAAAACCGGTGAACTGATCGCGAATGACATCGCCAACTTTCTCCGCTGTCGACAGGTCGGTAGATAGCGCAAAGAGTGTCGGGCCTGATCCGGATATGCCACATCCCAAGGCACCTGCGTCGATGGCTTTCTGTTTCATCGCATCGAAACCGGGGATCAAAACCGAACGAACAGGTTCTGCCACTACATCTTTCAGCGACCGGCTGATCAAACCAAAATCTGGTTTCATCATTCCCACAACCAGTCCGGCGATGTTACCCCACTGTGTCACGGCATCCTTCATGGCAATCGTAGGTTTTAAAACGCGACGTGAGTCTGACGTTTTCAATTCCAAGTGCGGGTGTACCAGCGTGCAAAACAAATTCGCCGGCGTCGGAATGGTCGTTACATCCAATGGTTCATACCCACGAATCAAAACGAAACCTCCCAACAATGACGGCGCAACGTTATCAGCGTGGGCTGACCCACAGGCGACGCGCTCTGCTTCCATGGCAAAGGGGAGTAATTGTTCACGCGTAAATGGTGCGTTGTGCAGATGGTTGATCGCTACTAACGCGGCAACGGAACTTGCTGCGCTGGATCCCATGCCGCTTCCCAACGGGAGATTTTTCTGTAACACAATCTCCGCGCCTTGATTACTCTTGATCGCTTTCAAAAACTCGATGACCGCTACGCCGCAAGTATTCTTTTCGGCTTCCAGCGGAAGCCTTCCTTCGTCACCTACAATTTTTGATATGGTAACACCAGGGCTTTCTCTCAGCGTGATGATCACTTCATCGGCCGGTGCCTCCACGGCGAAACCGAAAATATCAAACCCGCAGGAGACGTTGGCTACTGTTGCCGGGGCGGATGCTTTTATACTTTTCATTTGTCGTTGTCCGTTAATCGTTAATCGTGGGTGTGGGTTTGGTGCATGTTAGTTTTGTATTCGTACCGGCAGTTGCTCGCACCCGAAACCCATGCCCACGGATAACCGGATAACGTGTAACGGCCACCGGCTACCGGGCATAGTGACCAATTCGAATGACGTCTGCAAAAACACCGGCGGCCGTAACGGCAGCGCCAGCGCCTGGCCCCCGGATAACCATCGGTCGTTCATGATAGCGTTCTGTTGTCAACAGGATGATGTTATCACTGCCAGCAAGCGAATAGAACGGGTGCTGTTCATTGACCGTACTCAAATGCACTTTTACCTTTCCATCTTTTAACACCGCCATGTAACGCAGTTTTTCTTTTTTCGAAGATGCGTCCTTCAACAATTTCTCGTAGGACTTGTCGTGCTTTTCCAGCGCTCCAAAGAAGTCGTCGACCGATTCGATTGCTCTGCAATCTTCCGGCACAAGGTTCTCCACTTGAATATCACTTAACTCAAAAGGCAATCCCGTCTCACGAGAAAGGATCAGAATTTTGCGCGCGACATCCATCCCACTCAAATCGTCCCGCGGATCCGGCTCAGTATATCCTTTTGCTTTTGCTTCCTTCACCACCTCGCTGAATTTCTTACCCTCGCTGTAGGAACTGAAAATGAAATTCAAGGTTCCGCTAAGAACGCCTTCTATAGAGATCACTTTATCCCCACTCAACAAAAGATCGTTCATCGTGTTGAGTACCGGCAGCCCGGCGCCAACATTCGTCTCATACAAAAACTTTACGCCGCGCTTGAATGCTGTTTGCTTCAGGCTGGTATATTTTTCCATGGAAGCTGAGTTGGCCTTCTTATTCGGCGTAACAATGGAAATGTTAGCCGACAGTATCTTTTCGTAATGTGTTGTGACGTCTTCACTGGAAGTGCAGTCCACGAAAATGCTATTCGGAAGATTCGCGGCCGTCATGTGCTCAACAAACCGATCCATATTCATGGCCTCCCCTTTCTCCATCATTTCCGATACGGCTGATTGGAGGTTCAACCCATCCTGACTGAAGACCATCTTTTTGCTGTTCGCAGTAGCCACGACATTGACCTCCAGGAGATTTTCCTTGGCCAGTTTATCGAACTGATCGTTCATCATGGCGAGCAGAGTCTTTCCGATCAGCCCGGTGCCTACCAGGAATACATTCAATAGCTTGTGATCCGAGAGGAAGAACGCTTCGTGCAGCGCGTTCAAGGCTTTGGCTACGTCGCCTTGCCGGATCACTGCGGATATATTTCGTTCCGACGATCCCTGCGCGATGGCCATCACATTTACACCATTCTTTCCCAGCGCCGTAAACATTCGCCCACTCGTTCCGGGACTGTGTTTCATGCCATCACCAACGACGGCAACAATGGCCAATTCAGACTCAACCTGAACTTCATCGATCTCCTCATTGCGAATTTCATACTGAAATTCTTTTTCAATGGCAGTCTTTGCCTGCGCTTGATTGATACTCTCGATAGCGAGACAGATGGAATGTTCAGAAGATGCCTGGCTGATCAGGATTACATTTATTCTTTCTCGCGCCAGCGCGCCAAACAGCCGGCTTGAAGCGCCGACTACGCCGAGCAACCCGCTGCCCTGAAGGTTCAGCAGGCTTACGCCCTTCATGGAGGAAATGCCTTTAATCAGTTTGCCGTTCTTCGAATCGGAATGAATGACCGTTCCCTTGAACGCCGGGTTGAATGTATTCTTGATCCAGATGGGAATTCGATTCACCATCGCGGGTTGCATCGTAGCGGGGAAGATTACCTTGGCGCCGAAATGCGAGAGCTCCATCGCTTCTTCATAGCTCATCTGCGGCACGGTGAATGCTTTCTTCACCAGTCGCGGATCGGCAGTCATCATACCATCCACATCGGTCCATATCTCGAGATCAGAAGCATGCAACGCGCCGGCGAAAATCGCCGCCGTATAATCCGAACCGCTTCTACCCAACGTAGTGGTCTCGCCAGTCTCTGACGTCCCGATAAAGCCGGTGATGATTTGCAATTCCTGGTGATGCTTGAAATGATCGACGATGAGTTTGTTGGTCGTTTCAAAGTCTACCTTGGCGTAACCGAAATTGCCATCGGTGCGAACGACATTTCGCGCATCCAAAAATTCCGCCGCGATACCACGGTCCTTGAATGCCTCCGAAATAATGTAGGCCGACAACCGTTCTCCAAAACTCATGATATAATCCAGCGTACGCGGTGTGCGTTCTTTCACAAGGAAGACGCCGTGAAGAACATCTTCCAGTTCGTTGATCATGAACTTCACTTGCGCCAACACACTGCTTTGTCGTTGAACCGCGAGCAACTCGCGCACAGCCTCGAGGTGTCTTTTCTCAAGCTCCGAGAGTTTTGTTTTGTATTCAAGATTGCCTTCGAGCGCGAGCTTGCTGATTTGAATCAAAATATCCGTCACGCCACCGAACGCGGAGAAGACGACAGCGACATCTCCGTTCAGGTAAGGCTTGACGATTTCGATTACCGATTGAATCCGTTGAGCGGCGGCTACCGAAGAGCCACCGAATTTTAATATTTTCATTGAAGACCTTTCAGGTTGTTGTGATGATTAGGAAAAACCGGATTGAACGTTCCATCTCCTGGAGGTGGACATAATCCTATTGGCTGGGGTATAGAAATAGACACGGGTTACCCCGTTGTGGTAGTGAATGTTGTGCCAACGCATGAAGGAGCGAACGAAGCTTTCGAGATAAAGCTTTCGGAAGAATTTATATTTTGGTTCGCCTTCATATTTTGAACTCCCGAAATAATCAAACTCGATTCTGGTTTCCTATAGAAATTTTATGATTTTTGTGCGAACTAACAGTTAGTAGTGCGTTGCAATCGAGTGCATGTCTGATGCTATGAGTGGATTGAGTAAGATCGAGGTTGACGAGAAGGTCATTTATGTGATTGACTATGCCGGCTGCAACGAAACCGAGATGATGGCATTAGTACAAAAGGCAAGAGTCACTATGCTGGAAAACGAAAAAGATAGTCCTTTTCTGATTCTCTCCAGCCACGAGAACAGCTATCTCACGCCGGCCTTCATGCGTTACGTTGAAAAGCAGACAAAGGAGTCTATCCATCGCATTGGAAAAATTGCCTTTACCGGACTAGACCCTGTGAAAAAAATAATCGTCAAAGGATACTCGCTGATGTTTCGAAGGAACTTCAAAGTATTCAAAACACGCGAAGAAGCTATTGCATACCTGATCAATGCCAAAACATCCGATCAGGACTCGGACGTTAAACCCACCCTACATGACTAGAAAAAAGAAAAAGCCAAGCGAGTCCTTTGTCAGCATGACGGAACTTGTGCTTCCCAACGACACCAACACCTTCAACAACCTGATGGGGGGGCGGCTCATGCACTGGATGGATATTGTTTCTGCCATCGCCGCGCAAAAACATTCCAACAAAGTAGTCGTTACCGCGTCGGTCGATAATATTTCTTTCAAACACCCGATCCGTCTCGGCAACGTCGTAACACTCCGGGCGAAAGTTACGCGGGCCTTCAACTCTTCTATGGAAGTACGCATCGATGTTGACGCCGAAGACGTTCCTGCCGCACGCAAGTTTGAAAGCAACGCTGCATACTTTACATTCGTGGCGTTGGACAGCGACGGAAAACCGAGCGACGTACCGGAGGTAGAGACCGAAACGCCCGAAGAAAAAGTTCTGTACGACGGCGCGCTTCGCAGACGTCAGCTCCGACTGATCCTGGCCGGAAGGATGAAACCTTCTGAAGCCAAAGAATTGAAATCCATTTTTGATATCAAGGAATCATGAGCACGTCGTCAGTATCGGAAAATATTTTCACGGAAGAGGTTTATCAAATCCCGAGTCCTGTCGTTGTGGTGTTGCCGTGCGAATGGAAAGACCTTTCGGAGGGTGAACAAACAACGCTTGCTAAAATGCTCACCGCGGTGAAGCTCAATCTCGCCGCTGTGCAGATTGTTTCCCGGAAAGCGTTTTCAATTGAAGAGCTCGCGCCCTCCTCGCCCACCAAGGTCTTAGCATTCGGTTCGACTTGTACATCACTTGACACGAAGTACCAAACGCTTCAACAAGGTGAAATGCAATTGATCTTGTCCGATTCTTTGAAATCGTTGACCGACATTCAGAAAAAGGACCTTTGGCAAGCGCTTAAGAAGATGTTTGGAATCTAAAGTAGCGTCCCTTTCTTATCCAGGAGCTTAATACCTAACCGGTAAGCACCATGACCGGTTGATGCTCGGCACGCACATAACGACCAAACCAGGAATCGAAAATCCATCGGATCAAGGGGGCAGCAAATAAGCTTACTGTTGCTCGGGTGACACTGATAAAGAGCCCGATAATGTCAGGGCTTTTTATATTTTTGACGATCTTTAACGTTTATGAGACCACTATTGACAGTCGTTTTGGTGTTGGGCGGTACCTTCGTTGCCGCCGGGCAGTCAATCGTGGGCCATTGGATAACGGTCGACGACGCGTCAGGGAAAGAGAAGTCGGTGGTGGAGATTTTCGAAAAAGGAGGAAAGGTCTATGGCAAGATTCTGAAAATTTTCAGGGATCCTGGTGAAGAGCCTGATCCAATTTGTGACAAATGTCCGCCGGAAGATCCGCGTTACAATAAGAAAATCATCGGTTTGGAGATCATCCAGCAGATGGTAAAGGACGGGGACGAATACACGGAAGGAAGTATCCTGGATCCCGAAGTAGGCAAAATTTACCGGTGCAAGCTTTGGATTGAGGGAAATGAACTGAAAGTCAGGGGGTATTGGGGTCCCTTTTACCGGACCCAGACCTGGAAGCGGTCGACCTCCCCTAACGCCCATTAAACGAACAAATAAAGATAAAAAGGTACCCTTTGCGGTTACAACCTCTCTAAAAAATGGTATACAGATCGAGCTCAAACATGGACGAGAAAGAGATTTTCGAACGCATCTGCAGAGGCGACGAGAAAGCTCTTGAGTTCCTGTATAAGAAATATTACCGGATGATGACCAAACTGGTCATTACGAATAGCGGGACGGAAGAAGAGGCCCGGGATGTTTATCAGGATGCGCTGATTGTCTTTTGGCAAAAGGCCACCTCCGGAAACCTTGTATTAACCTCGAAGATCAGTACCTATATCTACAGTATTTGTCAAAACTTGTGGAGAAAGGAACTGGATCGCAAAAAACGACTCTCGAATGAAGAAAAAGACACGGCTGTTGCGTTAGATACAGAGACAGCTGAGCGCGACAAAATCCTTCTAAGGTGCATTGAGCAGCTGGGTGAAACCTGCAAGAAAGTGCTGATGTACTACTACTTTGAGGAGATGTCGATGCAGGAAATTGCCGACAAGTTGGGATTCGCCAACACGGACACGGCAAAGACCAAGAAGTACAAGTGTAAGATGAAATTGGACGAACTCGTGAAAGCTCAGTATTCTGAGCGCGATTTTTTAGATTAAGCATTATGGCTTTAGAAAGAGATTTGGAATTGCTGGATGATTACGTGGCCAATCGGCTCAGCGCTGACCAGAAGTCGGCCTTTGAGCAGCGATTGGAAGCTGACCCTGAATTGCAACGCGAATTGGGTTTACAGCAAAAAGTTATTGAAACCATTCGCCAGGCGCGGGTTGCCGAACTGAAGAGTATGTTGAACAACGTACCCGTTCCGGCTCCGATGGGTGGCGAGACTTCGGTCGGCTCCACGGCCGTGATTGCCGTAGTCGTTACTGCCCTCGTGGGTATTGGTATTTACCTGGTGTTAAACATGCCGGAAAAGGCGCCTGTCAAACAACCGGTTACGACCGCAGCCCCTTCCGGTGATTCAATCAACCAGGAGGATGTTCCCCAACAGGCAGACCTTAATTCTGTTAAAACAGAAACGACAACCACACAACCTGAAGAACAGGCTGTGGCTGAAAATAAAGTAGAAAAGAAAAAAGCTCAGACGACGGCTCCGAAGGACTCAGCTACCAAGCAAAGAGATTCTGTGTCAAAATCAGCAATCGATTTGTTTGATCCTACGGAAGATACCGTTAACAAAGTTGAAATCGTGCGCGAAGACGAAGCTCCGCTGAAGTCGGCTGCTACGAAGTCGTCGATGTCGATCAAGACCGATACGAAGAATAGAAAGTACGGCTTCCATTATCAGTTCAAAAATGGAGAGCTTTACCTCTACGGTCCCTTCAACAAGAACCTGATCGAGATCATGGAGTTCATCGGGGAAAATAAGCAGGCTATCTTCCTGTACCACGAGAACAAGTACTACTATCTGAACGATAATAAGACTGAAAAGATCAAGCCATTAACGGCCGTCAATGACCCTGCTCTATTGAAGAAATTGAAAGCTTCACGGGGAAATTGATTAACCGACTCCTACAAAGCCCCGCCGAAAGGTGGGGCTTCTTTTTTTAGAAGGATTCCGGGCCATTTTTTAATAGTGCTGACTCTTCTATCTTTGGCCTTTAATGGAGAACTCAATCCGTAAGAAAAACCTGGGAGGGTATCCCGCCATCGGTGTTATCGTCAGCATTACGCTGGCTTTGATGGCGCTCGGACTATTCGGCAATCTGTTCATCTACTCCAGTGAATTCGGTAAGATCGTCCGCGACAACCTGAACGTTAAGGTCTATCTGAAGAGTACACTCACAGAAACGCAGCGCGGCCAACTGGAACGGAATCTTGCCGGGAAGGACTTTGTTGCCGAAGGCGACGCCCCGGTGAAATTTATTTCCAAGGACGAAGCCGAAAAGGACCTGATCAAGGAAATCGGAGACTACAAACAAATTCTCGGCGATAATCCATTGAAGGATGCTTTCATCCTGAAAATCAAACCTGACTACCAGGACACGACGCAACTCAAGAAAATAGAAGCCGAGCTCGAGAGCATCAGCGGCATCGTCGATGTTACGTATGAAAAACACCTCTTCGATGCGGTCAACAAGAACTTTATCAATGTATCCATCGTGCTGTTGGTGATTGCTATCCTGATGATTGGAATTACATTCTTGCTGGTGAACAACACCCTTCGGATCGCGATGTTCTCACAGCGATTCCTGATCCGGAGCATGCAGTTGGTGGGTGCGAGGCGCTGGTTCATTCAACGCCCCTTCTTGGTGCGATCCGCAGGTTATGGATTCATCTCAGGAATCCTGACGGCAGGGTTAATGACATTACTTTCAGACTACGCACAAAAGCGGATCACCGACCTCACATTGGTTCACAACGCCAAGCAATTTTACATGCTCTTATTGGTCCTGATCGGAACAGGGATCATGGTGGCTGTGGTGAGCACCTATTTTTCAGTAAGAAAGTACCTGCGCATGTCGCTCGACGAATTATATTGACATCAACAAAACAGTATGGAAAGCAAACTCCCTTTTGGAAAGAAGAACTATCAATGGATGATCATCGGGGTCTTGACCCTCATCCTCGGATTTATCGTGATGTCGCTCGACAAGCAGCCCCATGGATTTGGTTTCCTGGGATTAACGGCGGGTCCTGTCATCGTGATGGCCGGATTCATCATCGAGATCTACGCCATTCTGCACAAGCCAACAAAATAGATTGAGGCGTAGGCCTTAACCGCTAAACCTGAAACCAGCATGTCGATCCTTCAGGCCATTGTCCTTGCCATCATTGAGGGACTGACCGAATTTCTTCCCATTTCCTCCACGGGCCACATGATCATTGGCTCCTCCGTGATGGGCATCGCGTCTGATCCATTTACAAAAATGTTTACCGTCTCCATTCAGTTCGGAACAATCCTCTCCGTAGTTGTACTGTATTGGAAACGTTTCTTTCAATCGCTTCGGTTTTACTACGTCCTTTTCATCGCATTTATTCCCGCTGCGGTCTTCGGCCTACTGTTCAACGACTACATTGATGCCATGCTCGAACGGGTAGATGTGGTTGGCTACACGCTGCTGATCGGCGGAATCTTCTTCTTATTTCTTGATAAGATCTTTCACACCGAATCCAACACCGACGAAGAAATTACCTATTCAAAAGCCATTCGCATTGGATTCTTTCAAGTGATCTCCATGATCCCTGGCGTGTCGCGCTCAGCGGCTACGATCATTGGCGGGCTTTCACAGGGGCTATCCAAAAAAACAGCGGCAGAGTTCTCGTTTTTTCTGGCCGTACCCACCATGTTTGGTGCGATGGTCCTGTCTTTATTAAAGTTTTTCAAAGCGGGCGGTACGTTCGGCTCACACGAAATCACAGCCTTGGCCGTGGGCAATGTCGTAGCCTTCGTGGTCGCGCTCATCGCCATCAAATCTTTTATCGGCTTTTTGACAAAGCACGGTTTTAAGGTGTTCGGTTACTACCGAATCGTGCTGGGTGCAGCGATCCTGATCTTGTACTACCTGGGCACGGAACTCTCCATCGTGTAATGGAACCTATTCAAGACGAAGGCCGCGTACTCCTCATCAACAAACCGCTTCAGTGGACATCGTTTGACGTCGTGAACAAGCTTCGTTTCAAACTCAAGATCAAAAAGATTGGTCATGCTGGCACACTGGATCCATTGGCTACCGGCTTACTCATCATCTGCGTCGGCAAGATGACGAAGCGCATCGAAGAGTTTATGAGCTTTGAAAAGGAATACACCGGCAAGTTTGTGTTGGGGCAAACCACACCTTCATATGATCTGGAAACGGAAGTTTCTGAACCGAAGAATGTTGATCATCTAACACGGGAAGAAATTACACAGGCAACGTCGTCATTCATGGGAAAAATCAGCCAGCTTCCCCCACTACATTCTGCGATTCGGGTCGGCGGCAAACGAGCTTATGAGTTTGCGCGTAAGGGCCAGGAACTCGAACTAAAACCAAGAGAAGTCGAAATCGGCACTTTTGACATCACAGAAATCAATCTGCCGGAAGTACGTTTTAGAATCGTCTGTTCGAAGGGAACTTACATCCGGAGCATCGCGCGGGATTTTGGGAACGCGCTTGGAGTAGGTGCATATCTTTCTGAACTTTGTCGAACAAGAATAGGAGAATATCGACTTGAAAACGCGTTAACGATTGAGCAAGTAACAAATGACTTCTAATGCATGAAGATCTACCACGGACTTGATGATTTTACGCGACTAAGTTATGGTGTAGTGACCAGTGGCACATTCGACGGAGTCCATGTAGGCCACCGCAAGATCTTGAATCGGCTCAAGGAGATCGCTCAAAAAAATAACGGTGAGACTGCAGTGATCACGTTTTGGCCACACCCCAGACTCGTTCTTCACCCAGAAGACACGACGATCAAGCTTCTCAATACATTTGAAGAAAAAGCAGATCTGTTAAAGGAGGCCGGTGTTCAGCATCTCGTGCGGATTCCTTTCACCAAGGAATTCTCCCAGCTCACGTCGGAAGAGTTCATTCAAAAAATTGTCGTCGACCATATCGGCACAAAAAAATTAGTGATCGGCTACGACCATCGCTTCGGCCACAATCGTGAAGGAAGCTTCGAACAGCTTAAACTCAATGGTCCAAAGTATGGATTCGAAGTCGAAGAAATTCCACGGCAGGAAGTAGATCACATTGGTGTGAGTTCTACCAAGATCAGGCAATCGCTGGGTGCCGGTGATATCGAAACCGCTAATCATCTTTTAGGCAAACCGTATAGTATCACCGGTCGTGTTGTGAAAGGTGACAGGCTCGGGCGACTGCTCGGATATCCTACCGCGAATATTGAAATCGACACGCACTACAAACTGATACCGTGTGATGCGATCTACGCCGTCACTGTACTGCATGAGCAGAAATTATACAAGGGAATGTTGTACATCGGCAACCGCCCAACGGTCAACGGAACCAAGCGAAACATCGAAGTGAACATCTTCGACTTCGCCAAAGATATTTATGGTGAAGCCCTGACCATCTACTTCCACCAGCTCATCCGCGGTGACAGCAAGTTCCAGGATCTGGATGGACTCAAACTGCAACTTCACGCAGACAAGAACGACGCGATCAAGGTTCTCGAGAATATTTCAATTTAACCCTCTACTATGGCGCCACTCTGGAGTCCGTCAGAACAATGGATAAAAGAAACCAACCTGACACGGTACACCCAGTGGCTTGCTGACACGCATGATAAACACTTCAACGCGTACGATGACCTCTGGCAATGGTCAACCGATCAAATTGACGAATTCTGGAAGACTATAGTCGAATACTTTGAGGTCGCCTATGATGGTCAAGCAACGACTGTACGATCTGGCAATGAGATGCCCCATTACCGTTGGTTCGACGGAATGAAATTGAATTATGCGGAACACATTTTTCGCATGACGACGGATCATCACCCCGCCATCATTTTTAAAGCTGAGAACGAATCCCTCCAGGAGATCAGCTGGCGCGACCTTCGCGATCAGGTAGCCACGATCCAGTGGTTTCTCAAAAGCAAAGGTGTGGAAGCCGGCGATTGTGTTGTTGCCTATTTGCCGTGTACGCCTGAGGCGACGATGGCTTTTCTCGCCGTCAATTCGCTGGGTGCGATCTGGTCGAGTTGTTCTCCGGATTTTGGTACGCAATCGGTGATCGATCGCTTCGCGCAGATCAAACCCAAAGTGCTCATCGCCACAGACGAGTATGCGTATGGAGGAAAAACCTTTAGCAAGAAAAATACAATCCAGGAATTGATCCACCAATTGCCGACGCTTGAACACGTTGTCGTGGTCTCACCCTCCTCGCAGGAAATTGAATCAGCAAAACCGGTAACCCTCTGGCACGACATCAAGCTGGAGGATTCCTACCAGCTGGATTTTAAAAGAGTACCCTTCAGCCATCCGATTTGGGTATTGTATTCATCGGGAACCACTGGATTACCTAAAGCGATAACCCATTCGCATGGCGGCGTACTGCTCGAACAATTGAAATACTGCACCTTCCACAACGACTTCAAACCAGGAGAACGATGCTTCTGGTACACGACGACCGGCTGGATGATGTGGAACTACATTCATGGAAGTTTGTTGGTCGGCGGAACGATGGTGCTTTATGATGGTAGTCCCGGATATCCGGACCTGCTTGCCCTGTGGCAGTTCGCCGCTGATGCCAATGTAACGCATTTCGGAACCAGCGCGGGTTTTATTCTCGCCTGCCTGAAAGCGGAAATCAAACCCGATACGCAAGCACTTCAATCTTTGCGCTCGATCAGTTCCACAGGAAGTACTTTGCCGCCAGAAGGGTTTGACTGGATTTATCAAAAGATCAAGAAAGATGTGTGGCTCGCTTCGATGAGCGGGGGCACCGATGTTTGCAGTGCTTTTGTCGGAGGAAATCCAAACCTTCCCGTATACCAGGGTGAGATACAATGCAGAGCGTTGGGCTGCAGTCTTCATGCATTCGATGAAGATGAAAAACCGGTTGTCGAGGAAGTCGGGGAAATGGTGATCACCAAGCCCCTCCCTTCCATGCCGATTTATTTTTGGAACGATCCTGACTTCACGCGTTATCGTGAAAGTTATTTTGAAATGTTTCCAGGCATCTGGCGACATGGCGACTGGATAAAAATTACCGGTCGCCAGGGTATCATCATCTACGGCCGCTCGGACGCTACATTAAATCGTGGCGGCGTGCGCATTGGTACCAGTGAGATCTACCGCGCCGTCGACAAGGTTAAGGAAGTGAAAGATAGTTTGATTATTTGCGTTGAAAAGAAAGGTGGAGAATTCTGGATGCCGTTGTTTGTGATGATGCAGGAAAATGTAGCGCTCACCGATGACATCAAGAAGAAAATCAATACAACCATTCGCGCTGATTATAGTCCGCGTCACGTTCCGGATGAGATCATTGCCGTGCCGGACATCCCCTACACCATCAGCGGGAAAAAGACAGAGACGCCGGTGAAGAAAGTGATCATGGGCAAGGATCCAAAGGATGTGGTCAACGCCGGCGCTTTGCGTAATCCGCAGTCGATGGATTTCTTTATTGATCTTGTCAAGACCAGGAGTACCTGATCGTAACTTGTCAAGAAATCAATTTGTATCTTTGGTATATGTCCAAGGTTATCAAGACTACATTTGAAAAAGAACAGGCTGCAAAGGATGAAGCTTTTCTCAAGCTAACGCCCTTTGAACGGTGGGAATCTGCCCTTAAGGTTCGAATGAAAATGAGAAAACCGGGCGTTAACTATTCGTTCAAAGGAATGAAAGTGACCAAAAAGAAGTTCTCGTGAGTCTGCACACGGAAGAACATCTCAAGCTCTTAAAGTCTTTGGTTGACCATCACGTTAAGTTCATACTTATCGGTGGGCATGCTGCTATCTACTATGGAGTAAACCGTAATACGGGCGACCTCGATATACTGATCGAACCCACTGCTGAGAACGGTTCTCTACTACTTCAGGCACTTCAGAAACTGGGGTTGGAAGTACCCGAAATCAAACCAGAAGAATTTGAAAAAGAAATGGTGCTGACCTTTGGCCTCGAGCCTGACGCCGTGGACATCCTGAATTACACACCGGGGATTGAGTTCCATTCAGCCTATCGCAACTCCCACCCAGTGGATTTTTCTGGTCTGAAAATCCAAATTATTGACATCCAGGATTTGATCCGAAACAAAGAGCAATTGAGCCGACCAGGAGAAAAGTCCCTACTCGATCAGTACGACGTGGAAGTCCTTAAAAAAATCCTGAAACGAAAAGAGGGAAACTAGCGGCATGCTATCTTGCGCCCCTATGAAAAAATCGACAATTCAGTTTACGGTAGACCTTGATCAGAATAATATTCCCAGTAAAATCGAATGGGATGCCACCGATAAGCCCGATCCCGGTTTAACTGACACCAAGTCTATCAGCCTTGCTTTGTGGGACCATGTTCATAAAAATACCTTGCGTATCGATCTGTGGACCAAAGACATGCCCGTGACCGAGATGAAGCGGTTTTACATTGACTGCCTGGGCGGATTGGCCCAAAGCGCCGTGACAGCAACCGGCGACGAATTCTTCGGAACTGAAATCCACGCGCTCTGCGAACGACTGGTTAAACACGTCCAAAACCAGAAAGATTAATAGCAGGATTTGACCCAAAAACGTTAGTTCTACCCCCTCCTCAAACGTTTGTTTTATTGGGAATTTTTGTACTTTTCCAATAGAAAGCTCGGTATGCATAACATTTCTGGCTTTTTTGAACTAACCCATTATCCTAAAAATCAAACCAATTCTTAACACGTATGAAGAACTTATACAAGGCTTCGTTAGCGACAGTGCTCCTGGTGCTGTTGTCTGCGACGATGATCTTTGCCCAGACCACCATTTCGGGGAAGGTGTCTGATGAAACTGAACCCCTTCCCGGCGTAAGCATTGTTGTAAAAGGAGCGATTGTTGGTACTGTCACGGACGTTGACGGCAATTTTTCCTTCGAAACAAAAATTCCCTTGCCCCTAACGCTGTCGATCACCTCTATTGGCAAAAAGAGCATTGAGCTTGAGGTGACCCAAGGCAACACTACCGGCCTCGACATCAAGATGGAAGACGACAATAGCGTTCTTCCTGCAGTCGAAGTCCATGGTAGCGGGGTGTTTGACGTCGACTTTACCAAGGCATCCTTTGCTGTTGAGAAAGTCGGGATTCTTACCCTGCAACAAGCTCCGACAGCGGAAGTATTCGATGTACTGCAACATCAAAAAGGCGTTCAGTTTACTTCCGGAAGTTTGAACTTCAACTCGGTGAACACCCGCGGCTTCGCGACAATCGCCAACGTTCGCTTCGTACAGATGGTAGACGGTATGGATATTTCAGCCCCCCTCCTGAACTTCCCTACCGGTAACATCGTCGGCATCGGTGAACTTGACCTGGAAAGCATGGAATTGCTGCCGGGAACGTCGTCTGGTATCTACGGACCGAACGCGTTCAACGGTTTGCTCCTGATGAATAGCAAGAGCCCCTTCGATTATCAAGGTCTAAGTGCTCAGTTCAAAGGTGGTATTACGAAATCCGACGCGCAGGGAGAATCCTTCCCGCTCTTCAACTATGGCTTCCGCTACGCCAAAGCATTCAACAACAAGTTTGCGTTTAAAGTGAACTTCAATATTCTCTCCGGTGAAGATTGGTATGGAACGGACTACAAAACCGATGTTGCTCGCAACGAGTCAACCACGGACTTGAGCGGCACACCGAACTTTGACGGTCTGAACTTGTATGGCGACGACACCCGAATCCTCATTCCAATCGGTGGACCTTTCGGTACGCTTGATGTTCGCAGAACGGGTTGGAAAGAAGGCGACCTGATCGACAATCACGATGCGAAGAGCATTAAGGGTGACATCGCTTTGCACTACAAGCTCACCGACAACCTGGAGTTAATGTATAACTATCGCTACGGCGGTGGTAGCTCTATATATCAAGGTTCTCAAAAATATGCCTTGCGCGATTTCACGCAACAGTTCCACAAACTTGAATTACGCTCCAAGAACTTCTTCGTTCGCGCATACATGACAGCGACCGACGCAGGCGACTCTTATAATATGGGCGCACTGGGTGGCCAGCTCAACGAACTTATCAGCAATACCAGAACGACATGGGCTCCGACGTACGCGCAAACTTACGTGTTGGCGATGCAGGGGTACGTCCCTGGCGTGCCGGCCGGTAATCCACAAGCGGCACATGCTGCCGCACGCGCCAATGCCGATGCTTCACGTCCTGCTGTCGGTTCTCCTGAATACAAGGACAAACTCGAGCAGGTGCGCAACGCATACTTCCAGCGCACTCCTCCCGGTGCTAAATTCATTGACAACTCGCGCTTGTATCATGCACAGTTCAATTACAACTTTAGCATGATCGAGTTCGCAGAGATCATGATCGGTGGTAACGTCCGTCAGTACAACCTGTTCTCTGATGGAACGATCTTTAATGAAGATCCTGAAAATGGAACGGACTTCCAGCGCATCAAGATCAATGAGTATGGTGGATATGCGCAGATCGCCAAAGACTTCAATGGTGTATTCAAACTGACCGGTTCTATCCGTTACGACAAGAACGAAAACTTCAAGGGACAAACAACACCGCGTATCTCCGGCGTGTACTCGTTCGGCCCGGATAAGAAACACAACCTGAGAGCTTCTTACCAAACTGGTTTCAGAAATCCTGACACACAAGCGCAGTACATCTACTTCCCTGTCGGAACCAATACACTCATTGGAAGTACGAAGGATAATGCTGAACGCTACGGAATCTTTAACGGTGGATCATATACAAAAGAATCCGTTGACGCCGGCGCTCCGGTCGATGCTGACATCGATTACGTGCAGCCTGAAAAACTCAGCGCATTTGAAGTTGGATATCGCGGTACCATCAGCAACAGTCTTTTCCTGGATCTTAACTGGTACTCCAACACCTACACTGATTTCCAAGGCTCATTGGATGTTGTGAGCAAGAATGATACTTATCACCACCAGCAATTGGTTCCTGCCGGAACCGTGTTCTCACCTTATGTCAATGTAAAGGACAAAGTTAATTCAAGTGGTATCGGTGCAGGTATTACCTTCAAGCCTTTCAGCAACAAAGGTTATATTCTGAACGGTAGCTACAGCTATGCTAAGTTCTCCTTGGAAGATGAAGATTCGGAATATCGCACGGGCTTCAACACCCCTGAAAATAAAATCACTGTTGGTTTAAGCAACCGCGAAGTAACCGACAAATTCGGTTTCAGCCTGAACTTCCGCTGGCAGGAAGCTTTCCTGTGGGAAAGCGATTTTGGAATCTGGGAAGTGCCTGAGTTCGGCGTGTTCGATGCACAGGTCAGCTACAAAGTTCCCTCTATCAAGACCGTTGTTAAGATCGGTGGACAGAACATTGGCGGCGGTGACTACCGCACCAACTTCGGCGCACCTTTCGTAGGACAGCAGTACTACATCTCGCTTACATTTGATCAATTCATGCAGAAATGAAAACACCTATGAAAAAGAAATATATATCCTATGCGCTGGCACTCGTGATGCTGGCTGGCGCGTGTGAACAGGAGACAATCGATCTACAGGAACCGTCGTGCGAAGAGCTTGGAAATTGTCCTCCCGGTCCGGTTTGCCCGACAGGCGCAACGGCGGGAACGGCCAGCTTCGCCAAGTTCGTTGCGATGGGTAACTCCTACGTAGCAGGATTTCAGGCCGGCGCACTTTTCAATGATGGACAAGGCTCCTCACTGCCGAAACTTCTGGCCAAGCAGTTTGAATGTACCGGCGGACCGACATCATTCAATCAACCAGACATCAACTCGGTGAATGGTTACAACCCGCTGTCATCGATTCCTGGCGTCATTACTTTAGGAAGAAATATCTTGTTTGATCCGGACGGACCAGCAGGCCCAAGAACTGCGGCTCCTTATCCTGCGGGATTCCCAGGCTCAGCTGTTACTTGTCCTAGCGCCGTGAATACACCAGCCCTACCCGCACCGTATAACACAGCTGACGCACCGGCTGCATTTGCAGGAAATAAAGCGGCACTGAATAACTTTGGTGTGCCACTGATCTTCTTAGGCCAGGCGCTAACACCTGACACTGGCAATCCATCGTCACCTTACTTCAATGGGCTGTGGGCGCGCTTCGCTTCACAACCGGGCGTGAAGTCCATTGTTGAAGATGCGTTGGGCGCCGGGGGATCTTTCTATCTGATCTGGCTTGGTTTTGATGACGTGTTGCTCTATGCAGCCACCGGAGCAGACGGAACTTATCCGATGACTACGGAAGGCGCTTTCACGGCCCAGTACAATGGCATGATCACAACGATGTTGACCGCCAATCCAGCCTTCAAAGGAGTCGTGGGTAACATTCCAAACTTTACTTCGCTTCCCTATTTCTTTACCGTGCGGTGGAACGCGATCACGTTGGATGCTGCTAAAGCAACTGCCCTTCAAGCTGGATTAGCGGACAACTACAACGCTTTCCTGAATGGAATGGTTGGATTGGGTGTTATTACCGCAGCTGAAAAAGATAAGCGTCTTTTATCATATGTGGCAGGTGCCAATGGTGTTCTCATGGTCGACGAAGAACTCACTGACCTTTCTGCATACACGACTGGACCTTATGCGGGACTTGCGCCATACGCGCAGGCACGGCAAGCCAAATCAACAGACCTTGTTCCGCTGGCTGCCGGTTCTGTTTTAGGAACCTGTAACGGTGGCAATGCGAATGCAATTTTTGGTGTCAGTTATCCGGTAGCAGATAAATACATTCTCACTCAAACGGAGACGACCCTGATCCTGACACGCACAGCGGCATTCAACGCAACGATCAGCGCTGCGGTCGCAGGTAGCAGCAACCGATTGGCGTTGGCGGATGTGAATAAAGCCTATGGTGATTTCGTTACCGCTCAGCTGTATGTGATCGATGGTGTTGCCATTTCGCCGAGCTTCGCTCCTCCGACCGGAGCCTACTCAGAGGATGGTCTTCACCCGAACAGCCGTGGATATGCATTCACTGCGAACGTATTTATCGACGCGATCAACGCGAAGTTCACGTCAACGGTCCCTAAGATAAAGTTAACCGCTGCGAGCGGAACTAAACTTCCGGTAAATCCTTAATCGAATAGATTTCAAAAAGAAAAAGCTGGCCCGCAAGGCCAGCTTTTTCTTTTTTGTACCTGTTCAAAGAATTGCACCAATAGTTTTGCCGGAGATTCTATTTTGGCAACTTGCGTGAAACCCAATTACAAATGTTCACGATCGATGCCCATCTGGACTTAGCGATGAATGCCATGGAATGGAACCGCGACCTGCGAAAACCCATTCATGAAATCCGGGGGCGCGAAAAAGGAATGACCGACAAACCCGATCGTGAAAAAGGCGTGGTGTCATTTCCCGAATTGCGAAAGGGTGAGATCGGTCTCGTCGTCGCTACACAAATTGCGCGGTACGTCGCTCCGACCAATCCGCTCCCAGGTTGGAACTCACCGGAGCAAGCCTGGGCACAAACACAGGCACAACTGGCGTGGTATCGAACGATGGAGGAAGCGGGTGAGCTTGTGCCGATCACGGATGCCGCATCGTTGGAGAGACACATTAAACTATGGACGAACGGCAAAGACAATCAAGCGAAACCGATCGGATACATCTTGAGCCTGGAAGGCGCCGATTCGTTGGTAACACTCGATCACCTTCATCGCGCTTACGCCTACGGACTCCGCGCTGTTGGCCCGGGACACTATGGTCCCGGGCGATATGCACAGGGAACGGATGCAACCGGCGGCCTTGGAAAAAATGGACAGGACCTCTTGAAGGAAATGGAGAAACTGAACATCATCCTGGATGCCACGCATCTGTGCGATGACAGCTTCTGGGAAGCGTTGGATCATTTTCATGGAAACGTGTGGGCGAGTCACAACAATTGTCGGGCATTGGTGAATCACAACCGACAGTTCAGCGACGAACAAATCAAGGAACTGATCGGCCGCGGGGCCGTGATTGGGGGTGTAATGGACGCGTGGATGATGGTGCCGGGCTGGGTAAGGAAGGTATCAACCCCGCAAGGAATGCATTGTAATTTGGAGAAATTGGTAGATCACATGGATCATATTTGCCAAATCGCCGGAAACGCACAACATATTGCTATCGGCTCAGACCTGGATGGAGCCTTCGGAAAGGAACAAAGCCCCTACGATGTTGAGACGATTGCTGACCTTCAAAAAATTCCATCCTTACTTGCACGGCGCGGGTATACAAGCGATGACATTGAGGGCGTTATGAATGGGAATTGGTTGCGGTTCCTGCGAAAAGCGTGGAACTCTTGAGGTGTTAGGCTAACAACGAATAGGTAGGAAAATGTGAGGTCTTTCGCCGTGGTGATGGATTCGCTATTACCGAGGTAATAAAATCCAAAAAACTACAACCATTTACCACCGGTCAAACCTGTAATTTTCCGAAAAATTTGAATGTGTTTACATTCTGATTGATTATTCGTTTTTTACAAAGACCCAATGAAAAAAAGAATTCTCTATGTGCTGTCAGCCGTAGTGCTGGTGGCGTTACTTGCGTTCGACAGACCTGCTGAACGTTATTTCGAGATCGCCAAGAACCTCGACATCTTTGCCACGCTTTTTAAGGAAGTCAATGCCCTTTATGTTGATGATGTAAATCCCAACAAACTGGTGCGCACCGGTATTGATGCGATGTTGAACTCGCTCGATCCTTACACCAATTATATCCCCGAAGATGAGGTAGAAGATTTCAGAACCGTGAACACCGGACAATACGGTGGTATTGGCGCGGTGACGCGTGAGATCGGAAAGCGCACCGTGGTGACCATGGTCATGGAAGGCTTCGGAGCACAAAAAGGTGGACTCAAAATCGGCGATGAAATTCTGAAGATCAACGACATCGACCTTTCCAAACTTTCACGCGAAGAATCGAGCCAGCTGATGAAAGGCCAGGTTGGAACAGCGGTTACATTAACCGTGAAGCGTCCCAATGCGGACCAACCCATCAAGCTTGAATTCAAAAGAGAAAAAATCAAGGTCAGCAACGTTCCTTATTTTGGAATGGTGGGCCAGGATGTTGCTTACATCCGACTCTCCGATTTCACACCGGATGCGGCGAAGGAAGTAAAGAATGCTTTGACGATCCTGAAAGAGCAAGGCGCAAAGAGTGCCATCATCGACCTGCGCGGAAACCCGGGAGGTTTGCTCATGGAAGCGGTGAACATTTCAAATTTATTCATTCCGAAAGGCAAGCTCGTCGTGAGCACAAAGGGTAAAATTCCTGAGAACAACCTGAACTACGAAACGCTTAATCCCCCGGTGGATTCCGAAATCCCTGTTGCTGTGCTGATTAATCGTGGAAGTGCTTCTGCCTCTGAAATTGTAGCGGGCACCTTGCAGGATTATGATCGCGGCGTAATCATTGGTGAAAAGTCGTATGGAAAAGGACTCGTGCAAGTAAGCCGGCCTTTGTCGTACAACTCCCAACTTAAAGTAACGACGGCAAAATATTATACGCCGACTGGCCGCTGTATCCAGGTGCTTGACTACACCCATCGCAGAGACGACGGCAGCGTTCTTTCGGTTCCGGATTCACTGAAGAAAGCGTTTAAGACTTCAACCGGTAGAATTGTTTATGATGGCGGTGGAATCGACCCGGACATCAAGACAGAGCCCACGGAACCTCACGTATTGTCTCAGGTAATTTTTGAGAAGGGATTCATCTTCGACTACGCTACACAATACACCCTTAAACACCCTGAGCCTGTTGACGCGCGTGCATTCTCCCTGAGTGACGAAGAGTATCAGCAATTCGTTAACTGGATGAAAGACAAGAACTATAAGTATCGTTCGTATATGGAACGCGAGCTTCAGCTCTTCACGGAGGAAGCCCGTAAGGAAAAATATTTCACCGATATCAAAGGACAAATTGATCAGATCAACAACCGTATTGCCGAAAGCAAGAAGAATGAGTTGATGCTGTACAAAGACGAAATCAAAATGTTGCTGGAGGAAGACATCGTCGCCCGCTACCACCTGGAAAAAGGAACCGTAGAAGTGGGATTCAAGTATGATGAGGAAGTAAAGAAGGCGGTAGACGTCCTCCACAATCCTGTTCAGTATAAGAAAGTACTGAACGTCCAGTAGTCTTTATCCGTATATTCGTTATCCGTTATCCGTTAATCGTTATCCGTGAGTGCGGGTTTGGGTGTGATGGCAGTCAAATGGCGAATCCCACCCAAACCCATGCACGCGGATAACGATTAACGGATAACGGTCCACGGAAACGGGTAATGAAGTTAAAACTCACCATAGCTGCGCGGATCGTCACCGTCATGGTGATCTCGCACTCGTGCATAAGCTTTCGCATGAGCGCGAAGGAGGTCGACGAGTACTTCAAGAAAGAAAAGGTCAACGGGTCTCAGCATGAGTACGCGGTCGGCTCCAGCGAAATTCACTATGTAAAGTCAGGGGATGAAACAAAGCCGCTCATTCTTTTTGTGCATGGCTCGCCTGGATCCCTCAGCGCATTCATTCATTTCCTTGCCGACAGTGCCCTCCTTCCGCAAGCACTGTTGATCAGCACGGACAGGCCCGGATTTGGGCGTTCCAATTTTGGTCGCGGTGAGCCTTCCCTTCAAAAGCAAGCCGCTGCATTGAAACCGATTCTGGAACAGTATAAAAACAATCGCCCGATTATTTTGGTCGGCCATTCCCTGGGTGGGCCGCTCATCGCGCAGATGGCGATGGACTATCCCGAGCTGGTCGATGGGCTGATCATTGTAGCAGGCTCGATTGATCCTGAACTTGAACCCAATGAAACGTGGTTTCGCGCACCGTTGGCGACACCATTCCTGAGTTGGATTCTTCCAGGATCATTTCGCGCGTCGAACGAAGAAATTTATCATCTCAAACCAGAATTAGAGCGGATGATTCCATACTGGAAAAACATTACATGTCCGGTGATTGTAATTCAGGGCACGACCGATTCGCTGGTAGATCCGGGCAACGCCGACTTCGCAAAGAAGATGTTAACCAACGCTCCCGTGGAATTTGTTATCGTTGACAACATGGATCACTTTGTTCCCTGGAGCAATCCCGAGTTGATTCGCGCAGCGGCGTTGAAGATGATCTCGAAAAAGGATGAACCGTTAAGCACCCTTCAGGCTGCTGACACTATCCCGCACTAAAGCCATCCATTGCTTTTCAGCCAATGTTGACAACGATCCATCCACAGATCGTCGGTGGTCTTGTTGATCATTCCAAACCCGTGTCCTCCGTTTTGATAGATATGAAGTTCAGCAGGGACATTGTTCTCTAAAAGTTTTTGATAGAATCGAATACTGTTCTCGGGTTTCACCGCGGCATCGTCGCTGGCGTGTACAAGAAAAGTAGGCGGCGTGTCCTTCGTTACCTGAAGATCATTCGAAAATAATTGTACTTGCCCGGCCGGAGGATTTTTGCCGATGAGCTGTTCGCGCGAGCCCATGTGCCCGATGGTTTCATCGAAGCTGATCACCGGGTAAATCAAGATCATAAAATTTGGACGAAGATTTATGCTTGCATTCTCTGCCAGAACGGGGCTAGTGAAGTGTGTGCCCGCGGTGGACGCTAAATGACCGCCCGCTGAAAATCCCATGATCCCAACCCGATCCGGGTTGACATTCCATTCGCTTGCGCGTTGTCTTACTACGCGAATCGCCTGTTGCGCATCTTGCAGTGGACCTGTGTTACGGATTTCCATGGTGCGGTCGTCGGGAATGCGATACTTTAACACAAATGCTGTTACACCCATTTCAGCAAATTTCTTAGCGACATTCAGGCCTTCATGATCAATCGCATTAATCCGGTAGCCTCCGCCAGGACAAATGATAATCGCCGTGCCGTTAGCGGTTTCTTTGCTGGGCAAAAAGATCGTTAAGGTCGGAACGGAAATCTTGCTGACTCTTGTGATACCTCCATCGGTCTTTGATTCTTCCTCATCGGGAACCTGTTTGCCGTTTGGAATTTTTCCTTCGTAAAGCGGAAAGGTGGATTGAGCAGCGGCGGCGAACGCCAGGGTCATCAAAACAAGAGATGTGAGATATCGCTTCATAGAAATCAATAATTCAATAGGTCATCAAGGGCTGATTTTACTTTGCTTGCGTTTGGCAACATCATCTTCTCGAGGTCGACGTTTAATGGAACCGCAGGAAGATTCGCTGCACCCAGGGTAAACACCGGCGCATCCAGCGACGTGAAGCACTCACGGGAAATTCTACCCGCCAATGATTCAGCAAATGAATTCATCAAGGGTTCTTCCGTAAGCACCAGCGCGCGGCCGTGCGTTTTCACAGACTCGACAATAGCATCCCAGTCAATGGGGTTCAACGTGCGCAGGTCAAGAATTTCCACGCGGCCTTCGAAAGAAGCTGAAGCCTCCTTCGCCCAGTAAACGCCCATACCATAAGTAATGACAACGCACGATTCTCCCTGCGTCGTTTTTTCTTTGGATGCCGACTGCACCACACGTGCTTTGCCTAATGGAACGATGTAGTCTTCATCCGGTTCGACGGTTTTTGCCTCGCCTGTTCCCGGAACCTTCGACCAATAAAGGCCTTTATGTTCCAGCATCACGACCGGATTAGGATCATAGAACGCAGCCTTGAGCAGGCCCTTCATGTCTGCCGCATTCGAAGGATAAACAACCTTAACTCCTCGAATGGTGAGCAACGCCGATTCGACACTGCCAGAATGATAAGGGCCGCCGCCACCGTACGCTCCGATCGGAACGCGTATCAGCGATTGAATTGGAAATTTACCTTTCGTTAAGTAACAACTCTTGGAGAGTTCTTCAACCAATTGATTTATTCCGGGCCAGATGTAGTCTGCGAACTGAATTTCAACAATCGGCTTCGCTCCTACGGCCGACATGCCTGCCGTTGAGCCTATGATGTACGCTTCCTGAATCGGTGTGTTGAATACGCGCTCGTCGCCGTACTTCTGCGCTAGAGTGGCGGCTTCGCGAAAAACTCCGCCCAACCTTCGACCAACATCCTGACCGTAGAATAATGCCTCGGGATGTTTCTTTAATATTTCCTCGACTGCATGAAGCGCAGCATCAACCATCACTACTTTTTCAGAACCCTTCGGCGCACGGGCGCCTGCCTCCTCCTCAACCGGCGTTGGTGCAAATTCATGCGAGTTAAAATCTGATTGATCCGGATCTGGTGCTTGAAGGGCTTTCTGGTAGTCTGCCACGACTTTTTGCTTTGCAGCCTGCTCCAGACTTTGAACCACCTCGTCCAGCTCGCCGTGTTCATCGAGGTATTCCCTTAGCCTTACGATTGGGTCAAGCTTTTGGTGTTCATTCAGATCGTCGCCCCGATACCATTCTCTGCGCACGCCGGAAGTATGATGGCCTAACAAGGGGCACTTTGCGTGCACCAGGATCGGACCCCTTTTCTTGCGAACATAGTCGATCGCCTTTTTTACACCCAGGTATGAATCGATAAAATCGGCGCCGTCCACTTCCATCCGTTCCATCCCTTTGAAGCCCGCTGCATATTCGTATGCATCCATCGCGCGCATTTCTTTTCCGGTCGCTGAGATGCCCCAGTCGTTGTCTTGCACTAAATATAGGATGGGAAGTTTTTTTAGTACCGCCATTTGAAATGCCTCTGCTACTTCACCTTCGGTAACAGAGCCATCGCCCAATGAACAAAGTACGATGGGCTTGTCTTCACCCTTCAGTAATCCTTGTGACTCGAGATACGCAATTCCGTGCGCCATACCTGTTGCCGGGATGGCCTGCATCCCCGTGGCCGAGCTTTGATGCGGAATGATCGGAAAACCTTCGCGTTTAAGCGCGGGATGTCCGTAATAGGTTCGCCCGCCGGAGAAGGGATCATCGCGTTTCGCCATCAACTGAAGCATCAGTTCATAGGGTTCGAGTCCAATCCCCAGCAAGATCGATTCATCCCGATAGTACAACGAAGCATAGTCGTGTGATTGTAACTGAAGACCCATCGCCAACTGAATGGCTTCATGGCCACGCGATGTACTGTGAACATACTTGCTGCATACCTCGCGGTTTTCGTCGTACAGTTCCGCCATGCTTTTGGCAGTGTACATGAGCGAATAGGCTTTCAGCACAATTTCCCGATCGACTTCAAATCGGGTTTTCCTTTTGGTCTTCGCGGTCTCTTCAGCGGGCATGATGGTAATGTTGGTCTCGGCTTAAAGATAAGTAAATGCAACGTGAACCGTTATCCGTTATCCGTTAATCGTGAGCAAGGGTTTGGGTGTGATGTTCGTCCCCACACTTCAAAAAATAGTGATTGAACCTGTACCTTACCCGATGACCACACTCAACTCCCTCCCCACGATTAACGGATAACGATTAACTTTGCGTCCATGCCCACAAAAGAAATTATCCGTGATTGGTTCATCGAACTTCAACAACATATTTGTTCCAACCTCGAGGAAGCCGATGGCCGGGGTAAGTTCCAGACCGATGCTTGGGAGCGCGCCGGCGGCGGCGGTGGTATCAGTCGCGTGTTGACCCATGGAAGCATCATTGAAAAAGGTGGCGTGAATTTTTCGGCGGTCTGGGGGCCGACGCCAGAACCGGTGATGAAGTCCATGAATGTGGAAGGGGGAAGCGGATCCGAATTCTTTGCCACGGGAATTTCTATCGTGATCCATCCTGTGAATCCGATGGTGCCCATCATCCACATGAATACGCGTTACTTTGAGATGAGCAATGGTACCTGGTGGTTTGGTGGTGGCATTGACCTGACGCCACATTACATTGACCACGACGATGCGCGGCATTTCCATCAAACGTTGAAGGCTGTGTGCGATCGGCATCATCCCTCCTACTACGCTGAATTCAAGAAATGGGCCGACGATTATTTTTTCATCAAGCACCGGAATGAGACCCGCGGCGTTGGCGGCGTGTTCTTCGACTACCTGAAGGAGACGAACGATTTTACCAAAGCATCCAGGTTCGAGTTCGTCAAAGCGATAGGGTCGGCCTTTGCGCCCCTATACACCTTTTACATGAAAAAAAATAGCAGCCTTCGCTATAGCGACAATGAAAAGCGGTGGCAGCAATTGAGGCGAGGCCGATACGTGGAATTTAACCTCGTTTGGGACCGTGGGACAAAATTCGGACTTGATACCGATGGCCGTACAGAATCTATTTTAATGAGCTTACCTCCCCATGCCCAATGGGTATATAACTACCAGCCGGCACCGGATTCGCCCGAGCAAAAGACCCTTGACCTGTTGAAAAAAGATGTCAACTGGTTGGTTTGAATAAGTGCGATATTGACAATCTTTCTACTAGATGATTAAAGGTTTTTTTAGACGAGTAGCGGAATTCGGAGTTCAACCTACCATGTCGGAGCTCCATCGACGATCCATTATTATCACCAACCGGATTTCGATCATTTCGTTCTTGCTCACCTTCCTGTTCTTACTATACTCACTGCGCAACGGGTGGAGTTATTATGATGCCATCATCCTGGGCATGTGCTTGCTGCAGGCGTTGGTAGCGGTCCTGAACAGGTTTAATTTCACCACGATCAGTAGAATCCTCCTCACGGTCACCATACCGGTCACGAGTATGGTGCTGGTGCTCATCGCGCAACTTCGCCATCCTTTCATGTATCCTTACGATCCGGGACCTGGCGTATACGCTGTTTTATTAGCGACCTCCGTGATCCCGGTGTTGATTTATACCAACGACGAAAAGAGGCCGATGTATTTCGGCCTGATTGTGAACTTCGCCTTCTTTTGCACCCTTGATCTTGTGATCCGCTGGTTCAGCGTTCTGCACGCGCTCCCCACACCAACTGAATACATTGCCTCCAACCTGGCCTTGATCATGACGTTCGTCCTCCTGATCGGCAGTGTGTTGGTATTAAAGAGCATTGTGAATGAATTCGAATTGAGGAACAACAAACTCATCGCAGGGCTGAACCAGAAGAACACGGAGCTTGAAAAAGCTTACAAGGCCATGGTTGAACTCAACAACGACATCGAAACCCAAAACGAAGAAATTCAGGCGCAGCACGAAGAGCTCATGCAGAGCCAGGAGAGTCTCACGTTGGCGAATCAGGAAATCGAACGAAGGAAGAAAGAGCTGGAAGAAAAAAATACATTTCTTGAAGCATCCCTCGACGAGAAAAATAAAGACCTTTTGCAAACCAACCAGCAGTTGGTGATTCACAACTCCGAATTGGAGCAATTCTCCTACACGGTTTCGCACAACCTTCGTGGACCGGTGGCCAGCTTGCTGGGGCTGATCAACATCTATCGACTTTCGGCGACCCAGCAAGAGCGCGACAAAATTCTGAACTTAGTAGAGCAAGCGGCGCAATCGCTGGAAACGATCATCCGGGATTTGAACAAAATCATCGATATCCGTCACGACAAGTTTACCACCTTTGAAGAGGTGACGTTCGAAACGGAAGTCACCTTGATCAAGCAGTCGCTGGAATCATTCCTGAAAGAGAATGATGTCACCATCGAAACCAAATTTGAATGCGAAAAAATCGTATCGACAAAAGCGTACATCAACAGCATTCTGTATAATCTCATCAGCAATGCGATTCAATACCGGTCACCCAATCGGAAACCGAGGATCAAGCTGTTTACCTCAAACCATACGGAACGTGTAACGATTGTTGTGTCCGACAACGGACTGGGGATGGACCTTACCCGATTCGGCAATGATGTATTCAGATTATACAAGCGATTCCACACCCATGTGCAAGGGAAGGGATTGGGATTGTACCTGGTGAAGCAGCAGGTGGAGAAATTGAACGGACGAATCCAGGTGGAGAGCACACCGGATGAAGGTACGACCTTTAAGATTTCACTTCCCGTTAAAGAATAGTTAGCCTTTACGATTTGCCTTTCAGCGCTGTCTGCAGTTTTACAATCTGTAAAGCCAGTTGATCAGACAGGCCAGTATTTTCAGCGCCGGCCTCGGGAAACTGATTAGAGAAGAAAGCTTTCGCCGACCAAATCTCCAGCACCTCATCCGCAGAAATGCTGTAAGGTTCATATTGGCGATTGTCGGAGACCAGCAACAACTTTCCTTCGTCTTCACCGAAATTAAAAATCCGCTTAAAGACGATACCGTCTTGTTGGGTTACAACAATATAGAGCTTGCCGTTCTTGACACCCGAAACATCTTCCATGTATTCTCCGAAAATGATACTTCCGGGTTGAACCGGAAGCATAGAATCACCCTGAATCTCAAAAGCCCGAAAGGTTCTATTTTTAGGAAGAACCGGCAAGCTGATTTTCGGGAGCTCCTTTACAAATTCCACATCCTGGTATCCTGACAAATAACCAGCGGATGCTTTTTGTGTTACCAGCTCAACGTTCTCTTTGTTATTAATGTCGACGGTGATGGCCAACACTTCTTTCCCCTTCGACGCTGAAAATGCTTTGCGCGATGCTTCCGGGACTTTGCTCAAATCCTGATTCACCAGCGCGTCGAGACTTACATTGAAGATTTTGCTCATATCGAGCAGGGAGATCAGCGGAGGTGTCGAGCGCTCTTCTTCATACGCGCCGATGGCCGCCTGCTTCAGGCCGAGCTTTTCTGCCAGTTGCTTTTGCGTTAATCCTTTCTGAGCGCGAAGGAATTTAAGGTTCTTGTTGATGTGTGCCATTTTGTAAGTACGATTTACAAATTACGATTTACAAATTAAGTCAATAGTCATTGGTCACTAGTCATTAGCCATTGGTCATTGGGGCTGGTGATCAGTAATAAGGTTGTCAACCCTTGCCGGGGCTGTCCTTAATCGCTGGTCGGAAAGCTAATGGCTGGCGCACTACGATATCGTTTCACGCCGATCACTAATGACTAATGACCAGTGACTAATGACTAAAAGCAGACCCTGGAAGCCTCTCTGCTTACGGGCAAAGAGGGTTCGAAGGGCAGCCAACTGACAACCACGTCAACAGAGATTTAAGGATCTGAAATGGCAAAATCAGCTTGGGTCCTTTCCGTCTCTGTTGATGATGTAAAACTAAAATATTTAGTTTAAAAGAAAAACATTTAACTAATATTTTTAGTTATTTAGCTGCATGGATCGCAGCATCATTCACCTGGATTTGGACGCCTTCTTCGTGGCCGTAGAGTGCAAACTCAACCCAAAACTGAAGGGCAGGCCTCTTATAATAGGCGGTAGCAGCCGGCGTGGCGTGGTAGCCGCCTGCAGCTACGAGACCCGCAGATTCGGGGTTCATTCAGCGATGCCCATGTACCTGGCCCTCCAGCTTTGTCCAGATGCCAAAGTCATTTCTGGCGATATGGAGGCTTATAGCCAGCACTCTCATTTAGTAACGGAGATCATCGCCGATGCCGCGCCGACGTTCGAAAAGTCGTCCATTGATGAATTCTATATTGACGCGAGCGGCATGGACCGCTACTTCGGCGCGTTCAAATGGGCCGTCGGGCTTCGGAAGAAAATTGTGAATGAAAGTGGCCTGCCAATCTCCATGGCCATGTCGGTAAACAAGCTGGTATCCAAAGTAACAACCAACGAATTCAAGCCGAATGCTGAACAGCAGATCGCGCCAGGGACTGAAAAGGATTTTCTAGCACCACTATCCATCGAGAAGATTCCGATGATCGGAAAACAAACCGCATCATTCCTCTTTGATATGGGTGTCCGAACCGTGGCAACGCTCCGAAACATGCCCGTAAAGTTCCTGACCAGCGCCTTTGGAAAAAACGGAATCAGTCTTTGGAACAAAGCACACGGCATTGACGACTCACCGGTCGTCCCTTACAGTGAGCAAAAGTCCATTTCAACAGAATCAACCTTCGAAGAAGATACCATTGATGTGAAGCGCTTGAAATCCATCCTCATTGCGATGGTGGAAAAGGTCGCCTTCCAACTTCGCGATCAGAAGAAACTGACATCGTGCGTCACCGTGAAGATCCGATACGCCAACTTCGATACAGAAACGAAACAACTTCATATTCCTTATACCTCCTCCGATCACGTTCTGCTGAACGTCGTGGAGGAACTCTTCAAAAAACTTTATAACCGCCGCATGTCGATCCGGTTGGTGGGCGTTCGCCTCAGCGGACTCGTGCATGGCAACCACCAGATCAGTCTGTTCGACGAAACAGAAGAGGCGATCAACCTGTACGAAGCGGTGGATTGGATCAAGCATCGCTACGGGGTTGAAAAGCTGATGCGCGCCACCACGCTTGGCGTCAGCAACAGGGTAAGGATGGAGATGAATATGTTTAACGGCAAGGTGCGCTGAGCCGAATCAGAATGAAAAAATAAATAATACACATATGAAAACTTCTCACACAAAAACCGAAAGCCCGATCCAGGAATTGTTCTTCCTCCTCTCTCCTCCCCGCCACATTATGAGCGACGTGTCCGTGCTAAAGGATGATATCCAATATTTGATCGGCCATGAATTTGAAGACCGGTATTCGAAGGCGCACGTCTCCTTATTTAAGTTTGAGCACGATGAGAAATGTATCAACGAGATGATCTCCATCGTGGAAGACAAAGCCGCCAACTTTAGTCCGTTCAATGTGTTCATTAAGAACCTGAATGTATTTTACCACGGTTCCGCAAGAACCATTTACATGGACATCGTCAATAAGTACCCGATTAGAGATATTGTAGAAAAACTGGTGGATCAGGAATCTCCGTTCAGTCCCAACATTACGCTGGCTCGAAATTTATCGGCGGAAAGCTTCTTGAAAGCCTGGCCTTACCTAAAAGACTTCTCTTACAGCCAGCATTTCCTTTGCGACCGCATTACAATCCTGGCCCGCGCCGAAAAGCAATGGATACACTATCGGGATATTGTTTTCGGAGGGTAAGCTACCAATCGCCGTCCTTCTTTGACTTGGCAACATACTGTAGTTTGTCGGTGAAGGCCTGATCGAGGAGCCCAAGCATGTTGGGCTTGCACCAGTCTTGCGACAGGACCGTACCGCTATTGCGACAAGCGTAATTGGTCAGTTTGTCTCTTTCGGTGATCTTCTTGTATCCGATATCGCCGGTAAGTACAATCGAACTAAAGGTGACTCGGTACTTGCCATCCTTTACACCAACGGAGACTTTGCCGCTGTACTTCCCGGTTTGAATAATGGAGGGGGTAGCGACCTGCGTGAATTGAAATTTTTTGTAGTCCACCGTAAGATCATTGGCATCAAAGGTCACGCCATCGCCCGTGGTCGTTACATTGGTAACATAAGCGAGCGTCTTGTAGTATTCCGCCAGCTTGTCGGCGGTGATGGAATCCTGAACGAACACCTTCTGATAAAATATCTCCTGGTCGGCGACTTTAAAGTTTCCGTAGGTGGTTTGCTGTCCAAACATGAACAGCGGCGATGTCATGATCACCCATAAAGCCAATACCTTTTTCATAGCTTAAATTTTTTCAAAGGTACATAACCTTGGGGACTTCAGGATTGACCGTACCGTCTATCGGTCGAAGGTGGGTGTCGATTCGTTGTTTAGACAGGCTCTCCGTGATGTGCGTAAAATTTCCACAAAAAAGATAAGCCACCCAACCGTAGTCAGATGGCCTTCTCATTAACCCAAAACAAGTTGATTCGTTGATCGTGTGTGGGGTTTGGTTTAGGATTAGGTTCCTGACCAACTTATCAACCAATCAAACTTTTCTTATACTAAATAAATTTGCTCAATAGGTTTTCGTAGTACTCTTGCTTGCCGCTGATCTGCGCAGGCTCACCATTTTTGTGTGCCAGCTTAACCAGTTCTTCCAGTCCTACTTTACCTTGATTGAAGGCTTTTCCTTTTCCCGAATCGAAAGAAGCGTAACGCTCTGTACGGAGGCTGGTATATGTACCATCGTCCAGCATAGCTTGTGCCGTCAACAATGCGCGGGCGAAAGTGTCCATACCACCAATGTGGGCGTGGAAAATATCCTGGAGGTCAGTTGAATTTCTTCTGGTCTTCGCGTCGAAGTTCACGCCGCCATTCTTGAATCCACCAGCCTGGAGAATTACAAGCATAGCTTCCGTGAGCTCGAACAGGTTGTTCGGGAATTGATCGGTGTCCCAACCGTTCTGGTTATCGCCGCGGTTAGCATCGATACTTCCCAGCACACCAGCATCCGCTGCAACCTGGAGCTCATGCTCAAAGGTGTGCTGCGCGAGCGTAGCGTGGTTCACTTCGATATTCAGTTTGAAATCATCCATCAGTCCGAACTGGCGAAGGAAATTCAAACAAGTAGCGGAGTCAAAATCGTACTGGTGCTTGGAAGGCTCCATCGGCTTGGGCTCAATGAGGAATGTACCCTTAAAGCCCTGCGCGCGTGCATAGTCTTTTGCTGCATGGAGGAATCTTGCGAGGTTTTCTACTTCGCGTTTCATGTTCGTGTTCAACAGCGACATGTAACCTTCACGACCGCCCCAGAATACATAATTCGATCCACCCAATTCGATGGTTGCATCGAGCGCGTTCTTCACTTGTGTGGCCGCATAACAAACGACGTTGAAGTCAGGGTTGGTAGCAGCACCATTCATATAGCGCGGGTTTGAGAACAGGTTCGCCGTTCCCCACAACAACTTCACGCCGGATTCCTTTTGCTTCTTCTTCGCGTAGGCAACGGCCTTCTGCATGCGTGATTCAGACTCTTTCAGGGTTGAACCTTCATCTACCATGTCCACATCGTGGAAGCAGTAGAAAGGCGCACCAATCTTCGTGATGAATTCAAAGGCAGCATCGAGCTTATCATAAGCGCGCTGTACGGCGTCGCCACTTTCATTCCAGGGAAATACTTTCGTGCCCGGTCCGAATGGATCGCCACCGGTTCCGCAGAACGTATGCCAGTATGCAATGGCAAAACGAAAATGATCTTCCATGGTCTTCTTGCCCACCTTGCGCTTGGCATCGTAATACTTAAATGCCAATGGGTTGTCCGAATCTTTTCCTTCAAACTTTATGGGCTTAATCCCCTTAAAGTATTCCCGGTTGCCGATTGTAGCTTTCATACTGATTTCTGTTTGTTATTTATTGTGGTGATTTTTTACAATTGATTTTTTAACTGTTCCAGCCAGCGTTGATAGGCAGCGCTGTACTCCGTTGCTTTGGTTGCCTGGGGATCTTCTGAACGAATCAACTTCAGTCCCTTGAATGCTTCCTCGAAAGAGCCATATACTCCCGCGCCTACCCCTGCACCAAGCGCTGCGCCTTTTGATCCATCCGTATCGTACAGCTCAAGCCTTGCCCCGATCGTGTTGACAAACGCCTCGCGGAACAATGGACTCAAGAACATGTTGGCATTGCCCGCGCGGATGACATTGGTTTTCAATCCCATTTCCTGCAATACATCGAAACCATATTTCAAAGCAAACACGATCCCTTCCTGGGTAGCACGGAATACATGCGGCTGACCATGACGGTTAAAATTCAAACCATGGAATGACGCGTTAATATTTTTGTCTTCCAGCACGCGCTCGGCACCATTGCCAAAAGGTAGAATGGTCAGGCCATCTGATCCGATCGGCGACTTCGAGGCTATGTCATTGATCTGGTTGTAGTCAAATGAGCTTCCTTGCCCGGTTGTGTTTTTGCGCAGCCAGCTGTTGAGAATTCCAGTTCCATTGATACACAACAGCACGCCATTGCTTTTCTTAGGATGCTTGTCGTTGACGTGAATGAAGGTATTGACGCGCGATTTCTTGTCTGACGCGTTTTTATCGGTCACGCTGTAGATCACGCCCGACGTACCCGCTGTCGCGGCAGTTTCTCCTGGATGAAGTACATTCAGTGAAAACGCGTTGTTCGGCTGATCGCCGGCGCGGTAACTCACGGGCGTACCTTCCGCCAGGCCGAGTTGATCAGCCATCGACTTCAATACCTTGCCCTGCACCGAGAAGGTTGGAAGGACATTCGGCAGAAGATTTTTATCAAAACCGTAGAGGTCGAGTAAGCGCTCTGGTGGAGTTTCTTTTTCGTAATCCCACAAAACACCTTCTGATAGCCCTGACGCCGTCGTTACAATGTCGCCTGTGAGGCGCATCGCGAGGAAATCGCCAGGCAACATTACTTTATGAATCTGTTCGAAAACTTTCGGCTCGTTTTCCTTTACCCATTTGAGTTTTGAACCGGTAAAATTCCCAGGCGAGTTCAGTAAACGCTCAAGGCAGTATTTCTCTCCCAACTGACGAAAAGCTTCCTTTCCGATTTCAACGGCACGGCTGTCACACCATATAATAGAGGGACGCAATACTTTTTGATTTTTGTCAACGCACACAAGGCCGTGCATCTGGTAAGAGATTCCAATGGCGGCGATCTCCTTGCCCGTTACCCCTGATTTCTTCAAGCAAGCTTGAAGCGCTTTCACGGCGTGTTCCCACCACATCTCAGGATCTTGCTCCGCCCATCCGGATTGGACTGCCAACATGGGCATTTCTTCGGCTGGTGATTGTGCGGAGGCGATAGTTTGCCCGGTGGCAGCATCCACTAACGATGCTTTTACCGACGAACTTCCGAGATCATACCCCAACAGGTATTTCTTCATATTTTAAATAATCAATCGGTTGAACTTCGGGTAAAGATATAACTTATAGTATATTTGACTACAAGGTAAGAGAAATTATTTTTGCAAAACCCTCTAATTATCTTGCGACATGCCAACACCGTTCCCCGATACCGTCATTGACGCCTTATCTATTGACTGCCTGATTTTCGGCTTTAAGAAAAGCGAGCTCGACATTCTCCTCGTTCAACATGGTGAAGGTATCAGCAAAGGACGCTGGGCGTTGCCCGGCGGGTGGATAAGGTACAACGAAAGCACCGATGCCGCAGCCGCACGACTGTTAAGTGACCTTACCGGTGTTTCTAAAATTTACCTGGAACAGTTGCGTTCCTTTGGCGACGTTGACCGCTACCCCAATAAGCGCGTCATCACCTTGGCTTACTATGCCCTGGTAAAACCGGAGAACTATACGCTGCACCCCGGCTTCACGGCCTCCGATGCACAATGGTTCAAGATCAGCGAAGTGCCCAACCTTCCATACGATCACAATCAAATATTGGACGCCGGGCTGAAACACTTGAAGCATAAAGTGCGACACGAGCCCATTGGATTCAATCTCTTACCCAAGAAATTTACGCTGCTCCAACTGCTGGAACTTTACGAAGCAATCCTGGAGAAAAAACTGGATAAGCCCAACTTCAGGCGGAAGCTGATGAATATGAATTTGCTGGATCCGTGCAAGGAAAAACAAACCGATGTCTCTCATCGCGCGGCTAATCTTTATCGCTTCGATAAGAAGATTTACGACAAGCTGACGGAGAAGGGGTTTACGTTTGAGCTGTAGTCAGTTACCAGTCGCCGGTTGCCGGTCGCCGGTCTTAAGGCCAGGACTGGCCACCGGTGACTGGCAACTGGAAACAGGTAACTATTTGCTCACCGTAAGCACGACGTGCTTCAAATCCTCATCTCTCGATGAGCTTCCGACCATCACATCAAACTCTCCCGGCTCGATGGTGAAGTTCATGTTGATATCGTAGAAGGAAAGTTTCTCGGGTGTGATTTCAAGTTCAACTTTTTTCGTTTCGCCAGGCTCCAGCGTGACGCGCTTGAAATCTTTCAATTCCTTCACAGGGCGAGTAACGGAACTCACTTTATCGCGAAGGTAGAGCTGAACAACTTCATCGCCTTTCACCGCTCCGGTGTTCTTCACGTCTACTGACACCTTAATATTCTCGCCTATTTTGGCTGAAGCGGCAGAGAGTTGAGGCGCACCGACTTCAAACGTCGTGTAACTCAGGCCATAACCAAATGCATATAGTGGACTAACATCATCGAACAAATATCCTCTGCGTGCAGCTGGCTTGAAGTTGTAGTACGCCGGAACATGACCCACGGAGCGAGGAATCGTGATCGGAAGTTTTCCGCCAGGATTGTAGTCGCCGAAAAGTACGTCCGCTACTGCGCCGCCGGTTTCTTGTCCGAGGTACCAGCATTCGAAAATCGTCGGCACTTTATTGACCAGGTTATTAAAAGACAATGGACTACCATTGAACACAAACGCAATAACAGGTTTTCCTGTCGCGACCATGGCATCGATCAATTCGTTCTGTCTCCCAATCAAATCGAGGTCGGTACGATCGCCCATGTGGTTCTTCGCCCAGGCTTCGCGTGATACCTGCTCGTTTTGTCCGATGGCCAGGATAATTACATCCGCAGATTTCGCGACGGCTACTGCTTGCTTGATTTGTGCCCGGTCCGCTTCCGCTGTGGGGACCTGTACTTCATCCTTGCTCCATCCACTGGTGGTCGTGATCTTACAGCCTTCGCTATAAGAGACTTTTACTTTGTCGCCCACCTTGGCCTTAATACCATCAAACACGGTAGTAAAGTAGGTAGGTTCGCCGCTGTATCCACCTAACAAAAACCTATTGGCATTCGGACCAATCACGGCAATGTGTTTTACCTGAGCGGCGTTCAATGGTGCTGCTTTGTTGTCGTTCTTCAACAAAGTAATAGTTTGAAGTGCGGCTTCATGCGCAAGTTTCCGGTTACCCTCGCTACCAATGAACGCCTTGGCCTTCTCGGGGTCAACGTAAGGATTCTCGAATAAGCCCAGGCGAATCTTATACTCCAGCATCTTGAGCACCAGCTCATCGATCAGCGATTCTGCAATCACATTGGTACGAACCAGTGAATCAAGATTCCGGAAGCAATCGATCTCTGGCAATTCGATATTCACACCCGACTCAATGGTGAGCTTGGCCGCATCGTCGCCGTTGGCGGCTACATTATTTCCAAACAGGCCTTCGCGATCGGCCAGCTCGCGCACCGCATAATAATCTGACACGACATAACCTTTGAATCCCATTTCACCGCGCAATACATCACGCAACATCCACTTGTTGGCGTGTGAAGGAACGCCGTCTACTTCATTGTAGGATGCCATCAAACTTCCGGGGTTTGCGCGCTGAACTACTTGCTTGAAAGGATAAAAGAAAACTTCGCGGAGCACGCGCGGCGATACATTGGCTGGCGCAATGTTATTTCCCGCCTCTGGCCATCCATGACCAGCCATGTGCTTCAATGTCGCGACAACGCGCTCACCGCTTTTCAAATCCTCAGGCGTTCTTCCCTGAAAACCATTCACGGCGGCAACGCCCATTTCGCCGGCGAGGTAGGGATCTTCACCATACGTTTCTTCTACTCTTCCCCAACGCGGGTCGCGCGCGACATCTACAACCGGCGAAAGCGCCTGGTGCGTTCCGCGCATACGCGCTTCCTTCGCCACCAAAGTAAAGATCTGCTCGATCAGGTCAGGATTGAAAGTGCCCGCCAATCCAATGGGCTGCGGAAAACTCGTCCCATTCTTCGCAGCATGACCGTGCAAGCATTCTTCATGATAGAAGACCGGAATACCCAGTCGCGTTTCTTCAACAAAGTATTTCTGAATGGCATTGGTCAACACCGCAGTTTGATACGGATCAAGACCGCCTTTCGTATCACTGGGGCGACCGACTTGCCCTAAACCGTTCTTAAAATTTTTGCGGGCTTTTTCGATGTCAAAGTTGCCAGCTGTGTCGAGCAGCAACGTTTGCTTCGTTTGCCAGGCGCAGAACATCTGGGCAACCTTTTCTTCACGCGTCATGCGACCAAGCAGGTCCTGGGCGCGTTCTTCCGGAGACAGATCAGGGTTTTTGTAGGCTGGATTTTCAGACTGTTGCGTTGAACAGCCGGCCACCAGGAGGACCGCTAATGAGAAAGTTATCAGGCGCATATTATAGTCATTTCGACCATAAGTTTACAGCTTTATTCGTACATTGCAATCGATGGAAAATAAATTTTCTGTGCTCTAAAATCAGTTGCAGGAGAAAAAAAATCCCATCATATTCAGCCTGTAAACCATTACAGATGGTACCTCAATTCCTAAACCTAACCCGATAAACCATGAACGATCAGGCCCAAAAGCGATTATTCTACGGGAGCTGCTTTGCGCTCATTACCACAGCTTTTTCTTTCAGCATACGCGCGGGCATCTTACCCCAACTGGCGGAAACATTTAGTCTTTCCGCCACTCAACTTGGTTTTATCAATACCATGTGGTTTGTGGGCTTTCCCATTTCAATGGTACTCGGCGGCATCTTCTACAGTGCGATCGGTCCCAAGCGAATCATGACATTTGCCTTCTTTGCGCATACGTTGGGAATTCTCCTGACGATCTACTCCGGCGGATATGTAGGCCTTTTGATCTCCACCTTATTTATCGGAATAGGTAACGGTTGCACAGAAGCAGCCTGTAACCCGATGATCGCTACCGCTTACAGTGGAAAGGTGATGAACACTTTATTAAATCGTTTTCACATGTGGTTCCCCGGAGGTATTGTGTTGGGAAGCCTTGTGTCGCTCGCGATGACTAAAATGGGATTGGGTTGGGAATCACAGATCTGGGTCATTATGATCCCCACCTTGATCTATGCCTACCTTTTCTACGGACAAGTTTTTCCCGAAGCCAAGAAAGAAGTTTCTTCTCTGGCCGGAAACCTGAAAGCGATGGCTACTCCCCTGTTCATTTTCATGTGTGCTTGCATGACGCTGACAGCTATTTCAGAATTCGGACCTTCACAATGGTCTCAATTAGTGTTGGCCAAGAGCGGCGCGGAGCCCATGGTTATCGTAGCATTGACCTTTGGCGTGGCTGCCGTAGGGCGTTACTTCGGTGGTGAATTCGTTCACCGCTTTGATCAAACTGGCGTGCTGTTGGGTTCCGCCATTACCGCCACCATTGGCATTACATTGCTCGCCACGCTCACAGGCTCCATGGCTTATATCGCCGCCGTGATATTTGGAATGGGTGTCTGCTACTTCTGGCCCAACATGATCGGCTTTGTAGCTGAAAAAATTCCGCTGAGTGGTGCGATCGGAATGTCGGTAGTCGGCGCATTTGGAATGTTCTCAACATCGATTTGGCAACCGATCATCGGAGGTTGGATCGACAGCGGCCGCGCAAAGGCAGCAGCAACAGGCCTGCAAGGCGACGCGCTTGAGTTGGCGGCTGGCCAGGCAACCCTTCAAACCATGATCACCTTTCCGGCGATCCTGATTGTCCTGTTTACAATTCTGTTCATCTGGATGCGAAATACCAACAAGGGTACCCGAACACACGGATAGCCTAGCTTGAACATTTAAATAAAAAATAAAGGGGATGACCATCATCTCCTTTATTTTTGCATAACACTTCATTGAGTATGATAAGGTTTATCATCATCTTCATGCTGACAACAACAACCGCGATGGCTCAGCAGATTAAGATCGAAGGAAACGTGAAGTTTCTCGCCCTGGGAGATTCCTATACCATTGGAGAAAGTGTTTCAGTCAATCAGCGCTGGCCGGTTCAGTTGGTGGAGTCACTTAGAACACATGGCGTAACGTGCGACGATCCTCGAATCATTGCGACTACCGGATGGCGCACGGATAACCTTAAAAACGCTACCACCATTGCCAACCTCAAACCAGAATACAACCTGGTATCTCTCCTCATCGGCGTAAACAACTACTACCAAGGCAAGTCGGTTGAAAGCTACGCGCCAGAGTTCGAAGACTTGCTCAACATGGCCATCCAACTCGCCGGCGGCAACAAAGAGCACGTGTTCGTGGTTTCCATTCCCGACTACGGTTATACACCTTTCGGAAAAGAAAAGCAGGCCGTGATCACTAAAGGCATCGACGCATTCAACTCCGTGAATGAGTCGATCACCAAGAAGCTGGGAGTCACGTACGTTCAGATCACCGACATTTCCAGAAAGGGTTTTGAAGATCCTGCCCTCGTCGCGGATGATGGATTGCACCCTTCCGGGAAGATGTATGCAGAATGGGTTGGACGCATTCTCCAGCAAGCCAAGCTGCCATAGTGCTTACTCCGTCACCGACGTTATCCACCATTGATTTCCGAAGGGATCTTTTACACCACACGTTCGTCCGTAGTTTTCATCGCGTGGTTCTAAAATAGTTTCCGCTCCCGCAGCAATAGCTTTCGCGTAGGTCTCGTCGGCGTTGCTGACATACACAAACAGGCTGCCCATCACCGGCTTCCATTGTTCGGTTGAATCGCAAAACATTAAGGTACCGCCGTTGATGTTTGCTTCCGCGTGCATCACCAACTGCGTGTTGTCGCGCATTCGCCGAAAGGGAACCTCGGCATTAAAGACTTTGGTAACAAAACCGATAAACTTGTCGGCGCCGGCCACCATGAGGTAAGGCATAAGCGCCGTGTGTCCATTTGGGATTTTCATAAAGATGTTTTTTTGTTTGATTGATGGGTGCAACTTATTACCGGTGCATCCATCAAAATTGGAAAAATCCGACATCAGGCTTCTCGCCACTGGGTCGCCTCATTCTTTCCATCGAAATAATGGCGTGGATTGTAGCCGGAGAATTCTTTGAAATCGTGGATGAAATGAGATTGATCGTAGTAACCACAATCGTAAGCCAACGCGGTAAGAGATTCGTACTGGCCTTTGTAGGAATTGATAACAGACTGGAAACGGATAATTCTTGAATACAACTTCGGACTAAACCCCGAAAACATCTTAAACTTCCGCTCAAATTGCCGCGACGAGAGGAATTGAGATGAAGCCAACTCCTGAACCCGCATGGTTCCCCTGGATTGAATGATCTGATGAATGCAGGAGAATATGCCGCGATCCGTGGCAAAGTCACGGCTTAGCTTCTTCCGGAAGTAGGCTGACAATATTTCAATGCGTTGGGTATTATCGATCGCCAGCATAATCTGATCCTCAAGGTCTCTTCCCTCCTGCCCCAACAACGTGACCAGATCAGGCGATTCATTGGAAACAGCGGAAGCCGGAATGTTGAAAAATTTCTGGAGCGCGAAGGGATACAGGTAAACTCCTAGCATTCCAAAGTCCTCACTGATCTTGTAGCGATTGAATTTTTGAGAAGGTCCGCTGAGCCCGGCCGCTATGGATTGATCAGCATTACCATTCTGAAAGAGTTCATCGAATACACCCTTGTAATGAAAGAACAGCTCAGCACCACCATCCGCAAGCGTACGGTGAATGTAGGGATGTTCTCTTAGTCCCTCTCCTTCCAGGACCCAAAACGCCCTGACATAGTTGGCGAGATCCGCTGATGGCGAGATAGTGTAGTATCGCAGCATGGAAATTTGACTGACCAAATTTAACAAATCTTTGCCGCATGTTTGAAGGGAGACTACCAGTTCATTTTCTTCTTCAGGTAAGCCGTTAATTCCGCAGCGATATTCTGATGATCGTCGAGATCAGGATGCGCTCCACAACCTTTATTGAAACCGCGCGAGAAAAAGAATTTATCAACGCGCTGGTCGCCCTGCGCCTGAACATGGGTGACAACGCCGGTAATGTAGTTCTTCAATACTTTCCTTAGCCCGTCGTTAGCCATTGGGCTGGTAAGGCAAACGAGTTGCGCCTGGGGATAGTAACCTCGAAGCGTTTTAAGAAAATCAATGTACGCGGAAGTAAACTTCAACGAGTCCTGAATACCATCGTTTTGTCCGAGGCAAATCGTTACGACATCGGGCTGATACCGGGTGAAATCCCACACGATCGAATCTTGACTGAGGCTGACCTTGTTAAACACGCGTGGCATGAGGAATGGTTTATCACAACAATTATGAATGAGTCCAATCCCCGACTCAGAAGTCAGGTGCCATTGCGCATTCAAAGCCCGCGCCGTGATCGGCCCATAAGCAAGCCACGCATTGTGCTGATCGTACCATACACCTTTATCGCACGCCACTGACGCAAGGTCGCTGCCCATGCCACTCGTGATGGAGTTGCCGATGAATTCAATTTTGTGAACAGGCCTGGCCGGCAACGGTAATAGCTTTTGACATTTTAAGCCGACAAATTCGAGGTACCCGATTAACGCTTCAGTGTTTTTGCAGATCGTGATCGTGTGAGCTCCTTTCGACAATCCCTTGATCGCCGTGATGGTATTGGTTCTTCCCGTAAGCTTGACTTTGATCGGAGCCTGGTTGTCGACAATGATCGCGAGGTAGTTGTGAGAGTTCCCCCACAGCATTTCATCATTAACGATGATCTCGCAATACGTTCCTTCAAACTTTGCCTGAATGTAAACACCGGCCGTCCAAAAGCGCGGTTTCTTCGGATCCGTAAAATCAATGCGACCGGTGTATTGAATGAGTTTGTTGTCGGCCTCGTAGAAGCTATCTTTTGCCGCGGCCGATGCCATATACATCAAGCAAAAAAAGAGCGTTACCGTAGTTCTTACCATATGTCTTACTTTCTATTGATTATAAGGATATTCATTGATCCAGTGAAAACCGCGACTTACCAACAACATGTCGTTGGGGTTCGTCGTCCTTCTGACCTCCAAAAAGACAGAATCTTTAAACACTTCCCCGCGCAGGAACAGCATGTCTCCCTGCTGATCATAATTGAATCGATACGCTGTCGTCGAATCGCCTGACCACATTTTCATTTTTTTAAGCACCGTATCCGCGGAAACACGGAAATACATTTTAGCGCCATCCATATATTCGACACTCGCGATGCCTCCACGGTTCGACGAGATTTCTTTCCAGCGGCGGGTATTACCGTCCACCGCAGCGATCGTGTCTGCATTGATTACCTGTCGTTCTATAGAATACTTTCCATACAAAGGTGTTTCAACGGCATAGTCGCCATACAGTTTATACGACTGATAACCACCATACAGGCCAAACACAACGACATAGGCTATAAAAACTCCTTTCCCGATACCATGCGTCAGCCGCCACCGGGTATTTGAAAACAATGGGCCAATGGGCGCCGGCGTGGTGGCTCGATGGCGAATAAAAAAATCAGTAAGCTGCTCCAGGTCGGGCAACATGATAAACAAATTGATCAGGAGCAGATGAATGGAAAACAACTTCACCGGAACGTCATAGCTAAAATTCAACATCACAACATTACTCACCACCGCCAGGTTGACGAAGGTGCCGATCATTTTCGTTCTCCGGAAAAACAAAAGGAATCCGCCCAGCGCTTCGCCTAATCCGGTAAAGAAATTATAAGACACGGAGTAACCCATAAAAGTCCAGAGCAATCCCATCGGCGAAGATGCGCCATAGGTATCCGATAGACGGTCCAACGAGGGAAACGGAAATTGGCTCTTCATGATTTTGATAAACCCATATCCCATTAAGGCCACAGCCAGATAATACCGGAGGGCGACAATAAGCCAAAAGTAGAGGCTTGCATAGTTTGCTCGTTTACGATCAACCAAAGACCAAATGAGTGTTATCCCGAAAGACAAACTTGCAAAGACGACGAGCTGAACATAATTCCAGGTAGTATCGCCGCTTCCATTGGGCAAAACCGTGATGTCAGAATCCAGGTGAAGAACGTGCTTGCCTGAAAACACCACCAAGCCGTTCCAAACATCTCTCCCGGAAATCCACAAAGAGGCCTGCGGAATTACGTCGATTGGAAAAGGAAAAATGTATAAAATGAAGTAGACAAACAGAAACCTGAAAGCGATCTTCGTTCCAGGGCTCCAGGTAGTTAGGTTATCAGTAGCGCCCATCGTTGAATAAAAATAGAAAATTATTTCGATGAGCCGCCTGGAGGCTACTCTGCTACGCGAATATATTTTTCGATGTTCAATCGATCAACACCGATCCCTTCGATTTTTTCTACACCGCTTTGAATCATCATATCGTGCTCGACCGCGACGGTGAATTCAAAGGTGTGACCTTCCCAGGCGCGATCGCTACAGAATTCCAGGTGTTCGGTATACTGATTCCCGTTCAATTCATAACGGCCGCCGCCGGCCACAAAACTCTTCGTCGAGTCTTTGCCCAAGTCGTGGTTCAAGAAAGAAAAATGTGTAGCGTTGATGATCTTTATCATCCGGAGATTTCCGGAGTATTCGGTAACCGTTGTGTCGTTTCCCTGGATCAGTGTGCCGGAAACCAGTTGCCATGTTCCTTCCAGCGGATTAGGTTCTTTTTTCTTTTCGCATGAACAAAAGGCGATGCATGCAAACACAGCAAGTACATTTATGAGACTGTAACGCATGAGGTTAAGGTTAATTGATTTCGTCTACTAATACGAAGACAGGTCGCTCCGTCACGTTCAAGGTAACCATATTCTCTTTAATGCTCAGCGGAGACTTCTTGCCTTCTGTTTCGCCCTCCGTCAACTCGACAAGGTTGACCTTGCCTGGTGCTCCTTCAAGAGAAAGTTTGAAAGCAGGAACGGTATAGTTCGATTTCGTTTTTGCCCACACCGCATACGCGCCGGAAGAACCGTTTACGGACTTGAACTTGTAGATCAATACATTCGGATCTTCCGATTTTTCCTCTCCCAGGAAAACCATCTCTTTTAAAGTGTTTCTCATCGTATAGACATAGTACCACGACTTCTTCGGCGTCCAAACCCCCTTCGGGCCGATGAGACCACACGAATTAAACCAGCGCGGCGAATCCGGCTTAACATCGCGAAGCATGTACATCATCGCGCGATCTACACCCGCTGCAGCAAACGCGAGGTATGCCCGGACCAACCACTGCGCTTGTACCTCCTGCGCATCAAACGGTGCGATCACGGGCGGGGCTAATGGAGAACCTGGGTTTGTATCCCAACCGAATTCTGAAATCCACACTTCCACATTCGGCAGGTGTGCGTCGCGATAGTCAACGAGCGCCTTCATCCTTCCTTTAAAGTCATCCTCCTCCGGACTTTTCGCCGGACCTCCGCCCTGCCAGTTCTTTCCGTTCTTCCAGGCGTAGTGGTGTACATTGATCACGTCGGGAACGAAAGCGTTGTCGGGGCGATTGTTTTCAAACCAGCGCTGCATTTTTTCGATCCAATTCTCGTCGATGCCGACGGTTCCAGCCATGACGAACTTCATTTTCGGATCGGCGGATTTCAACCCGAATGTCTCGTTGCCTGTCACCATCTTACCACCGTGGCCGTCGTAGTCAGCGCTGGCGAGGGCCGCATATTCTTCCGGCTGAAATTCTGCATCAGGACCGAGCCAGGCTTTGTTGGGCTCATTCCAATCTTCGACATATTCAATGAGACCCAATCCAGTTTTTACGGGCTGTGATTTCGCCAGCGTAAGCTTGTCTTCGCTCACCGTCGCGCTGCCATAGCGCGCGGCAAACTGAAACATGTGATGGGCTTTCGCTTTATAAGACAAAGGATCTTTAGCGTCCGCATCCTTTTTATCGAGCGGCTTGTAGTCAAAAGGAAAATCTATTCGCCCTTGCAGCCAGGACGCACTGCCTTGAATCACCGGACATACCTCGACGCCCTCCTCTTTGAATCGTGAATAGTATCGATCGAAATTCCAGGATCCTTCGCCTGCCGCACTCGGCGCCCACTTCATTTGGTTTTGTGGATAACCAGGATAAGGTTTCTTTACGCCACCTTCATCCCAGCGCCAACTGTGGTATTCGCGGACGAATCCTACTGCCTTCACTTGTTCAAATGGATCATCCACCAAAACATTTGCGCCGATGAATTTATCCATCGTAATCGGCGTGGGAAGAATAACATCCGCTGTGGTCGCTGATGCCGTGTTTGACAAAAGACTTACATTTCCAACATCATCAAACGCCTTCATCGCAAAGTAATAAGTTGTTTGCGGCGTCAGATTCCTGATCAGCACAGATTGGACTGTGCCGGAGTACGCGGGTTCTGGTATTCCTTCAACCGGTGTTGCAGATTCAAAATCTTCAGCGCTGGAAATTGGGGACGAACTGTAGCGGATTTCGTTTCGCGTAGATGCGTATGAATTGCCATCATCACCCGTGCAGGTCCACAGCAGCTTGATCGCATGATCTGTAACTACATTGACACGCAGATCTTTTATCGCCTCTGGTGGTCCACCATCCGGCAAGGGGCATCCATAAAGAACAACTTCAGACACATTGCCACCCTGTCCCCTGGTAAATCGCAGGTATTGTGTGACAACCGTTACGGGAAGGCGTTTCCACAACTCATACAGCTTCAAACTGTCAGTCGCGATGACCGTCCAATTACCGGGTGACCCAGCTTCAATTTTGAAAAAACCTTTGCTCTTCACATCCCGCAGAAAGATGGAAGTAAGTTCAACGGGATTTTGCAAGTTGATGTACGCCCTCGCGGGATACTCGCGCTTATTCCATCCTGGGAACCAGATGCTCTTGGGTGCGCCTCCTTTTTTTACAGCGGGATCGCCGGCGACATCCTGCTCGTCGATCAGCATGATGGGTTCGCCCGCCTTTCCTTCACGGGATGCTATGGCTTTACTCAGATCGAGTTTTACGGGTACGCACGATCCCGACTTCGCTTGTTTATTCGATTGTCCTAATGCCGAGAGTGAGAAAATCAAAAGCCCTACCAACCCTGCTACCTTCATGCTTTTTGATTTTCTATTTTGAACAACTATTTCAATTGGATTGTCTCGTCTTTGATCTTGATGTCTAACGGATCACCCGACTCAAGTTTCGTTTCAATTCCATCCTTGGTGATCTTGAGTTTTAACACGCGTCCGCGGAACTCAAGCCTGAAGGAATACGAAGTCCACTGGTCAGGGATAAAGGGATTAAAGTGCAGCGTACCATTTTTTACTTTCATTCCGCCGAAACCTTTCACAACGCTCATCCAGGTTCCTGCCATTGAGGTGATGTGGCAGCCGTCTTCGGTGTCGTTGTTGTAGTCGTCGAGATCGAGGCGTGCTGTGCGGAGATAGAATTCATAAGCCTGCGCTTTGTATCCAAGCTTCGACGCCAGGATCACGTGAACGCACGGCGACAGTGACGATTCATGAACCGTCATCGGTTCATAGAAATCAAAATTCTTGCGAACCGTCTCGATATCAAAGTCGTCCTCAAACAGGTAGATACCTTGCAACACATCTGCTTGCTTGATGAAGCAAGAACGAAGGATCCTATCCCATGACCATTTCTGGTTCAAGGGGCGATCTTCAGGTTTCAATTCACTCACGCGAAGCAATTCTTTGTCGAGGAAACCATCTTGCTGGAGGATCACACCGCGATTGGAATCAAAAGGATAATACATCTTATCGACAATGTCCTTCCATTTCGCCGTCTCATCGGCCTCCTTGAAATTCGTTTTACTTACAATGTCAGCAAAGCGCTTATGGTCAGCTTTCTTCACATAATCAACCGCGTATTGCGTAAACCGCAGCGTCCAACTTCCCAGGTAGTTGGTGTACCAGTTGTTGTTGACGTTGTTCTCGTACTCGTTCGGTCCGGTCACGCCCAGGATCACATACTTATTCTTGTCGGCCGACCAGTTTACCCGTTGCGCCCAGAATCTGGCGATACCAATCAGTACCTCCAGTCCATACTCCGTTAAGTAGTTCTCGTCGCCGGTGTAGTTAATGTAATCGCGGATAGCGTAGGCCATCGCGCTGGTGCGGTGGATCTCTTCGAAAGTAATTTCCCATTCATTGTGACATTCTTCACCGTTCATGGTCACGAAGGGATAAAACGCCGCGCCATCCTTGAAGCCTAATTTCTTTCCGTTCTCAATGGCTTTGGGTAAATGCTTGTATCGATAGACCAAAAGATTGCGCGCTACTTTTTCTTCCGCCGTGCTGAGGTAAAAAGGTAAACAGTACGCTTCGGTATCCCAATACGTACTTCCGCCATATTTCTCGCCGGTAAAACCCTTGGGTCCTATGTTCAGGCGCTCATCTTCTCCCGTGTAGGTTTGGGTGAGCTGAAAAATGTTAAAACGAATTCCTTGTTGAGCGGCGATGTCTCCTTCAATCGTAATATCACATTCCTCCCACTTGTGCGCCCAAACTTTAGCGTGTGCATCAAACAGCGCATCAAATCCTTTCGATGACGCTTCCGCCAGAACTTTGTCGCAAGCGGCCACCATTTTATCTTTCGGATGGTTCTCTGAAGACAGGACAGCCCCGTATTTATAGATCACACATTCCTTGCCTTCGCTCAAATCAAATTGAACAACGTTCCCGGCGTACTTCTCACGCTGCTCGACGTTGGTCCGATCCAGCGCGACCTCCTTCCCTTCGCATTCAATGGAATAAGTCATCCCTGTAGTAACGTGGAAGAGCGTCTTTTTAGTCTGCGCGGTGACGATCGCTTTTCCGGCAGACGCTTCTTTATGAACTTCCTCCCAAAACTTCTCGTCGTAATTGGAGTCTTTGTTCACCACGTCCGCGTCGACGTAAATCGACAAGGTGACTTTGGAAGAAAAATTCAGTGGCTTGATGGAATACCGGATGGCGCCGATCTCTCCGTTCGCCATGCTGCAGAACCGCTTCGACTCTATCTGTACTTTCTTGCCATCGGCAAACGTGGCGGCAAAGCTTCGTGAAAGCAATCCTACTTTCATGTCCAGCACACGCCGGAAATTTTCGACTTTACATTTCGCGAGATCCAGTTTCTGATTGTCGATGCTGATGTGAAGTCCGATCCAGTTGGGAGCATTCAGAACTTTCGCAAAGTATTCTGGATAACCATTCTTCCACCACCCCACTCTCGTCTTGTCGGGATAGTAGACGCCGGCAACATAACTTCCACGCAACGTTTCGCCCGAATAGTCTTCCTCGAAATTTGCGCGCTGGCCCATACGGCCATTGCCAATACTGAAAACACTTTCCGATATCTTATTGACATGAGGATCAAAACCTTCCTCGATGATTTGCCATTCGTGATGCTTAAGGTATTCCTTCATTGTTTCTTCAAAGTTAGGGGTTTGATGTGCTGCGGTTTACGTTCCGCTGTTCATCATACTTTAAATTCTTCCAACATTTCTACATGGAACTCTCCGGTCTTCGCCAGGACTTTGTTCGCCTTGCCCAGCTGATCGATCGAGCCAATGCCGATACATTTCATGCCCGCCGCCAATGCAGCTTCTACGCCGGCCTCCGCGTCTTCGAAAACGAGGCACTGCTTCGGATCAAGGTTCAGTTTTTTCGCTGCAAGCAAAAATATTTCAGGATCAGGTTTGGAATGCATGATCATGGTTCCATCGACGACTACATCGAACGATTGATGAATGTGGAGCAACTGGATCACCGTCTTCGCGTTTTTGCTGCTCGAGGCGAGCGCTACCTTAATTCCTTTTGTCCGAAGCTTATCGATCAGTTGTCGTACACCCGGAAATATCTCCTCCGGAACCATGCGCTCAATGTAATCGACGAACCAGGTGTTCTTTTTATTCGCGAGTTTTTCCTTTTCTAAATCACTCAGGGAGATGCCGCCAAGTTTCAGCAAGATTTCAAGCGACTCTGTCCGGCTGATGCCTTTCAGTCTCTCGTTTTCTTCTACTGACAGATCAAATCCCAGTTCATTGGCCAGCCTTTTCCAGGCCAGGAAATGGTAGTGCGCCGTATCTACGATCACGCCATCCAAATCGAATATGCAAGCTCTAATGTGTGTCAAATCCACAGTCGTTAATTTTTGGGGGCTAAAAATACGTTGCCCGAATGATTTGATTGGTTTCTTTCAGTGATTTAAAAACCGCAAACGTTTTCCCTTGCGTTCTGAGCGCTCCCAGCGCGTTGCCGTAGCGCGCGGCGCCGATGTAATCACGCGACTTTTGAAGCAGTCCGAAGCCCAGGCCGCCGGCGAAGGAATCGCCACAGCCGGTGGTGTCGATTACATTTGCAACCTTTACCGCAGGCACCATTTCCTCGATTACGTTTCTGCGCTCTTTGTAATAAACCAAACAGCCGCGCGAGTCGACGGTGATGTAGACGCACTTGACACCTTTCGAAAGGCAATGTCCGGCGAAGGCGCGCAGTTCTTTCCTGTCTACTTCGGGTGATTCGGTGAACTCTTGCGTTTCATACTCCTTCTTAAACCACGATGCATCCGCTTCTTCCTGATTCATTTTGAGAACATCGATGTAAGGAAGCCATTGGTCTCGGTCGATCCAGAATTTCCGTCTGCGCTCGCCGTCAATGAGGCACGCTGTCGTCGGACCGTGGGCATCAAAGATGACGGTGCCTTTGCTTTTCTTCTTCAGGTACTTTAGCGTATCGAGAGAAATCTCATAATCGCTGATGGGAATGAACACAAAAACCTTGCAGTCGAGCAGGCCCTTCACATCGTCAGGAAGGATCGGATCCATAAATCCGGTTTGCCGCTCCAGGCGGTTGTTCATGTCGAGAAATTTCAGGCTGATAATATCGCCCTGATCGTTTTTAGTGGTCAGGTGTTTCAGGTTAATGCCTTTGTATCCCTGAAAGACTTCCTTTACGTTATCGAGATCGACTTGTCGGAGGTGAGTGACCGGAATGACTTCTATTTTTTCTCCCGCGAGTACGGACAAAGCAATTACCGGGTGCGTAACGCATCCCCATTTTTGAATCAGATCGCCCTGGTGCGTGACGATATGATCCCTGGGAATCGGACCTAGTACTGCAATTCTTTTCATTTGGGTTATGGTGAAGATTGTAGATCTGAATGTTGAGATGGTGGCGGTATGTTGGTAAGCTTTACGTCTGAATCATAAATTGTTGATTTCGGATTTCGAGTTTGAAATTTCGGATTTTTTCAGTGCGTGCCCGTGGCCAGAAAAGCGGCTCCGAAAACACCAGCGCTGTCACCCAGCGTGGGTTTTACGATGGGTGTATCCAGTCTGTTGTTGAAAACATTTGCTTTCACGGAGTCCCTGCCGCGGTCGTAGAGCAAGTCGATGTTGCCGACTCCACCACCGATCACGATGACATCGGGATCCAGAATGTTGATGACCACACTCAATGCCTTACCAAAAAATTCAATCAAGCGAAGCATAGTCTTTTGTGCAGTCGGGTCTACCTTGGACTCCGCCAGGGCTACGATATCCTTAAGGGGCTTCTTGTTTCCCGTTTCGTTGAAGTAGTATTTTTCAAGCGCAGGTCCGGAGATAACGTTCTCCACACAGCCCGACTTTCCGCAGTAACACGGACCGCCGGAATCGTCGAGAAAATTGTGACCCCACTCGCCCGCAATACCTTGCAGTCCGACAATCGCCCTGCCGTCCACCACGATACCACCACCTACACCTGTGCCCATGATGACACCAAAAACAACGCGCGCATCGGGGAACTGTTCCTTAACAACGCCAAAGCGCGCCTCCGCCAACGCGAAACAATCCGCGTCATTGGCCATCGCTACCTTAACATTTAATAATTTCTCGAGATCGGCCTTCATCGGCTGGCCATTCATCGCTACCGAATTGCAATTCTTCATCACGCCCAACTTGGGGTCAAGCGTACCAGGCGTTCCAAAACCGATCAGCGCTGGCTTATAGCCAGCTTCTGCTTCCATTTTGTCTACCAGTGTTTTTACTTGATCGAGGATGTGGGGATAACCTTGTTCTGATTCTGTCGGAACGCGGTCGCGAAAAAGAACTTCAGGGTCAGAAGCCGATCGGAGAATCACCCCTTCTATCTTTGTCCCCCCCATATCGATACCCCACAGGCTATCCTTGCTCATCGTGTTGCTCTTCTGTTTACCCATACATTTTGGTATCTCAAGTTAATGCAAATCCCTGCATCTCCAAGGGGTCAATCTGAAATCACAAAGGGGTAGATTGAGGTCTGAATGTTCACCAGGAATACCCAGAACTGCCTGGCCAGCCTGCGTGATTAGCAGCCGCTTTCTGGCTAGCACAGTCGCCATTGGCTTTCCACTGCGGTTGGGTCTGCAGGCCGCCAGCGCGAGCGCGCATAGGGCAGGTAATGATGGGGCTATTTAAAGGTTGACACCTTCTGGACCAGGCTGTTCAATTCGCTTATTTCCCGCTTCAACTTATCATCGCTCCACTGGAAGTGGTCTTGCATGGCTTTGGCGACAGGCGCGGCATAGCGCTTCACCATGCCGATGTCAAAATATAAGTGACCTGTGCGGCGAACAAAAAAATCCTGCAGGGTGAGCACCATTTCATGTTGAATGCAGAATTTCAATTCAGCCAGTAAGAGGTTCAGTTCAGGAACGCCATCGTATTCGCGAAGTTTGAGGATTTCATCGGCCTGATTTCCGTAGGTCTCCACCAGGTAGCGCGCCATGCGTTCGTCCAGGCCGTCGGATGAAAACTTCGAGATCAGCGCCTTGCGATAATGGTTCACTTCATCCAGGTTTTTGAAGGAGCCTTTCAGCTTGATCTTTTCGCTGAAACAATTTTTTAACGTGCGACCTTCAAAATGCCGTTCGATGACAAGGTCGACGACACGCTCGGCCATCTTACGATAACCAGTAAGCTTTCCCCCGGCGATGGAGATCAGGCCTGTAGGGGATTCAAATATTTCATCTTTCCGGGAAAGTTCAGAGGCGGATTTTCCTTCCTCATGTATCAACGGGCGCAGGCCTGCCCAACTGGATTCGACATCGCTAATCGAAACATGGCTGGATGGGAAATTGGCATTGATCGCTTTGATCAGATAGTTAACATCATCCGGCGTGGCAAATACATCGTCCTTGTCTTCCTGGTAATTGGTGTCGGTGGTTCCCACATAGGTCACGCGTCCACGCGGAATGGCAAAGATCATGCGGCCATCATCGACGTTAAAATAAATGGCCTGCTTCACGGCGAGTTTTGCATGGGGCATCACAATGTGAATGCCCTTGGTAAGGTGAAGTCGCTTCCCTTCTTTCGATTGATTGATTTCCCGCAGTTCATCCACCCATGGACCGGCGGCGCTAACAACAGCTTTTGCTGCAATTTGAAAATGATCTCCTGTGATCGCGTCATGAACTTTCACACCCGAGACATTCCCATCAACATAAGTGAAATCTATCACTTTCAGATAGGTGACCAAATCTGCTTTGTACGCGACAGCCATCTTGGCAATTTCAATGGTGAGGCGGGCGTCATCCGTTCGATACTCTGCGTAGATCGCTCCGCCTTTTACATCATCCTTCCGAAGCAGCGGTTCGTACTTAAAAGTTTGCAGGCGCGTAAGCATCTTTCGCTGATCCTCGGGTTTAACACCGGCAAGCCAATCATAAATCTTCAGACCGATGGACGTGAGCCAATATCCCAGTCCACGTTTCTCGGATAAGGGCAGCAACATTTTTTCGGGGATCACCAGGTGTGGCGCCAGGTTGTGAACAACGGCGCGTTCACTGCCTACTTCTTTCACGAGGCCGAACTCCAGTTGTTTCAAATAACGAAGTCCACCGTGGATCAACTTGGTCGAGCGACTGCTGGTACCAAAAGCAAAATCGTTTTTTTCGACCAGCGCGGTTCTCAGCCCCCTCGAAGCGGCGTCCAGGGCAATACCCACTCCGGTAATTCCCCCGCCAATGATCAGGAGATCGTACGATTGTACTTTCAGTCTCGTGAGAATAGCATCTCGCTGTGGAAAAGAAAAAGCAGACACGGTTAATGGGTTACACGGTGAAGATACTCATTGCCCGTAAAGGCGAGAACAAAGTCTTGAAATTCTTCAAATAATTCGCTGCTTCATCCCATAACGCTGACAAACCGCCGAGGCCCGGCGCGTAAGGTCATTCTGATACGACCAGGATGGTGCGTTGTAGTTCCCATAGATCTCATGATATCGCGGAAGGAGGTCCGGATAATGTCGCTCCAAAAATTTGAAGTAAAGTACTTTGCTGTCGGCAGCTGATTCGCCGAACAATGTTAAACCTCCTACCATAACATAGTTGGCCTTATGTTGACTGGCTTGGGAAACAATTTCCTCCAATGCCTCATCGGAATCGGAAATGAAGGGCAGTACCGGCATAGCATTTAGTCCGGCCATTAGCCCGGCCTCCCGGCATCGCTGGAGCGTTTCCAGGCGCCTGGCCGGCGACGGCGCTCCGGGTTCCAAAAATCCTGCGACCCTTTCATCGAGGGTTGAAACGGAAAAAGAGATGATCACACCCTGTGACAATTTCTCTCGCAGATCGGGCGCGTGAAGGGCCTGCTCGCTGATCTCCTGGAGCAAGGAAAGGTCGCGTAAGATGAGCTCGGACTTTGTAATGATGAGAACTGGAAACCGATGCTTTAGAATGACCTTGAGCAGTCCCTCTGTGATCTTCAATTTCTCTTCGATCCGAAGGTAGGGATCCGTCGCTGATGCGAGCGCAATAATTCCGTACTGGTTTTTTCTTGCGCGAAGGGCCAGCTGCTTATCCAATAATTCGATGGCATTTGTCTTTACAGAAAGTGACTCCTCCATGTTCACGCCGTACTTGCTTCCTCTCACGAAACAATACTGGCAATTGAAACTACATCCGCTGAAGGGGTTTAAAGTATAATCGTCGAGAAACCAGGAGTCGCGCTTCTTTTTCTTATTGAGAATGGATTTGGCCTGAACTTCACGAATCATGAAACATTATTCAAGGGCACACTTCGTTGCGCTACGGAAATAAATTAGTTCTATCAAAGGACGTAGGTGGCGCATTTAGTTGAGTTTGAGTGCAGCGCACACAAGTGTGCGCTGCACTCAAACTCAACTAAATCAAGATTGAAGCTCAGCCCGATCCGCTGGCGTAACGAAGTGCCAACTTCATGAAAACTCCGAGATTTCCCGGACAACAATGAACCATGAAATCTCAACTCTCAACCCAACCTTTTGTTCGCTCAATCGCTTTGAGCCATCCGTTGTATAATTTTTTCCGAAGGGATTCCTCCATCGCGGGCACAAACCGTTTTTGAATGATCCGGTTTTTCAGGATGTCGCTCTTCTTCCACATCCCGATTTGAATGCCTGCGAGGTACGCTGCGCCCATCGCCGTCGATTCAATCACTTCGGGCCGCTCAACTTCTGTTCCCAGAATGTCAGCCTGAAATTGCATGAGAATGTTGTTGGCACAGGCGCCACCATCAACCTTTAAGCTTGATAACTTAAGGCCTGCGTCTTGTTCCATCACATTCAGAATGTCTTTGGTTTGAAACGCCATCGACTCCAGGGTAGCTTTGATGATGTGCTCTTTGCCAGTATCGCGCGTAAGTCCGAAGATGGCGCCGCGCGCATACATGTCCCAATAGGGTGCGCCCAGCCCGGCAAAGGCGGGCACTACATATACTTCATTTGAACCCAGCGCTTTTTCAGCGAAGTATTCTGAATCCTTGGATTGATCGATCAGGTGCAAGCTGTCGCGGAGCCATTGCACGGCAGCACCGGCAATGAAGACACTACCTTCGAGAGCATATTCTACTTTTCCATCCAATCCCCAGGCGATGGTGGTGATCAAGCCATTTTTTGAATGCTGGATCTTCGTGCCCGTGTTCATCAGCATGAAACATCCTGTGCCATAGGTGTTCTTGGCCATTCCAGATTCAAAGCAGGCCTGCCCGAACAAGGCCGCCTGTTGATCGCCGGCTACACCGCGAATGGGAATTTTTATTCCGTTCCATTCCCATTCACCAAAATCTGCCGCCGAGGGTTTTACTTCCGGTAACATCGATTCAGGAATTTGCAGTTCGGCTAACATCTTCTTGTCCCACTTCAATTCCTTGATGTTGTACAACATTGTCCGTGAGGCATTGCTATAATCTGTCGCGTGAACTTTCCCATTCGTCATGTTCCAGATTAGCCAGGTGTCAATGGTACCAAAAGCAAGCTCGCCTTTCTCCGCTTTCGCGCGCGCACCGGGCACATTGTCGAGGATCCATTTGATTTTTGTTGCAGAGAAATATGAATCGATGACCAGTCCGGTATTGTCCTTTACGTAATCCTGAAGGCCTTTTGATTTTAGTTGCTCGCAAATCTGAGCCGTCCGTTTGTCCTGCCACACGATCGCGTTGTGTATGGGCGCGCCGGTTGCGCGATCCCAGATCACCGTTGTTTCGCGTTGGTTGGTAATGCCGATGGCGGCAATCGACTGGGCAGAAATGTTCGCGCCATGGATCGCGTTGGTGAGTACGCCCATCTGTGTTCGAAGAATTTCTGCAGCATCATGTTCTACCCAACCTGACTGCGGGAAAATTTGCCTGAACTCCTGTTGCGAGATATGGCGGATAATAGCTTTGTCGTCCAGCAAAACAGCGCGTGAGCTGGTAGTACCCTGATCCAATGCAATGATATACGAAGCCATAATACAAAACGATTTAGTGAGCAAACAGTGCTTTGAACAACCACGCCCCTAGTATACCGCCAATGATGGGGCCGAGCACGGGTATCCAGCTATAGTTCCAGTCCGAAGATCCTTTTCCGGGTATCGGTAAAATGGAATGGGCGATTCGAGGACCAAGATCTCTGGCAGGATTAATGGCAAAACCTGTTGTTCCACCGAGGCTCAAGCCGATCGAAATAATCAGCGCGCCAACGATAACGGGATTCAGTCCGGCAGCAAACTCATTGGCTCCAATAAAAAGTATCGACAGAACTAATACGAGTGTCGCGAGTACTTCGCTGAATAGATTGGCGGGTGTTGAACGGATCGCTGGCGCGGTGCAAAAGACGGCCAGCTTCTTGGAGGCACTTTCTGTGCGGCTCCAATGCGGAAGGTAGTGTAACCACACCAGCACGGCACCGGCAAATGCCCCCGCGAATTGCGCGACCACGTATCCTACCATTTGGTCCGCCGGAAAATCACCAGTGATAGTCAAGGCGATGGTCAGCGCTGGATTCAGGTGTGCGCCGCTGATACTTCCAACAGCGTAGATAGCAAGCGTAACGGCAAGCCCCCAGGCCATGACGACTGTGATCCATCCGTCATTCTCTGATTTTGTGTTTTTGAGAACTGCTCCCGCGACTACACCATCGCCCAGGATGATGAGGAGCATGGTGCCGAAGAATTCGGCCAGGTAAGGATTCATAAGCGTTTGGTTCTGGTTAGTTCAGAACCAAGATAAATAAAAGTTTCGGGTTTCGAGTTTCGTTTTGAAATCCGAAACTTGAATCATTGATGACGAGATACCATCCATGGATTTCGCCTCCGAAGCCGATCTTACAAAGATGGCACTTCGTTGCGCCAGCAGATCGTAGCGAGCTTCTATTAAAAGCGCAGTTGGCGCAGAATAGCTTGAGGTCTGTTGTGCAGAACGCAAGCGTTCTGCACAACAGACCCCAAGCTTGCATTAGTTGAGTGCTAAGGGCAGGCACTCTTGAGTGCCTTGCCCTTAACACTCAACACCTGCTGCCGCGGATAGCGCTACATGATTTCTGTGGCGCAACGAAGTGCGCACCTTAATAGAAAGGATTTAAAGCGCGCATTAAGAACTGAAAAGTATTTTATGCGCCTTTACGAGTTTTTACACGTGAGAGAATAAAATTCCCAACGGCCCTTCCCTGTGTCTGGCCTACTTCAAATGCCGGCCGGTAATGGATGCCGCCGTACATTCTACTCACGGCCGCTTCTTCAGCTGCTTTAATAAAGGAAGGGAAACTTCTTACCGAAAGGCCAAACTCAATTTCTGTTGAATCGGTGAAGGCAAAGTTGTCGCCGAACATGCTCGTCAGGGTAACGGCGGCTGAATTTGAAATCACACTGTGCCCACTGGTATACTCAGGGAATGGCGGCGTTTGAAGAAGGGGCACCCAGTTCTCATCGATGTATTGGTTGATGTAAGTCTCCGGGCGGATCACCACGCTCCTGTATTTCTCATCCCAGCAGGAAATGAATCCTTCCACCAGGGAAATTGCTACACGAGAATAGGCTTCCGCTACGGTGGCAAAGTCAGCATTAACTTTTCTGCAGGCGACGTGCGTGATATTCATCCAATGACCACCAGGAGAAATCTTCTTCGTGGCAAACATCACGTGACCTTTCACATTCATCACGAAAGGGTTGCAATCCCAGAAGGAAGCAATCTGCCGTTGTTCATCCGAAAGTTTTACACCGATGTCGTAGACTTCATACGCCTCCTTGTAGAATTGACTCTTCTTATCGATGGAAAAAGGAGTTGCAGGCGTGGGCTTGAACTGCGACGCTGAATCGAGGACGAAAGTTCTGATCTTGTTCCAATGCGGTTCAACAGCATCCATGTAAGCCGGCGGTGTTGGCTTCCAGGTAGCGGGATCCTCAACGATGGAATATTTGGGGAATGAGCGCGACTGTTTATAATTGTCTTTTCCTGACCAAGCGAGAATGTGATCTGCCACTTGCGTACCGTAAGTGATGGAGCGTTCAAAGACATCGTCTGGAATTCCCATGTCTCTAAATTTTTGCATGGTCGCATTGTATGCCGCGTCCATCTTGTCCTCGGAAAAGACCAGTGCACGCGCAACCTTTAAGGTCGCCTGAACGGATGCCAACTGAAAGCAGTATTCAACACCTTCTTCGGGTTTGGGTACCGGCTCCAGGCCGTGCAGCTGACCTGCATAGCTAACGAAGTTGGGATTTCCCTGTATAGCGGCCTCGTAACCAGCAACACTGATGTAGGTATAAATGCGCGACGCTACGGGCGGCGAAAAGATATCATGAACAATTACATCCGTCACGTCTTTAATCGACTGATGCAGGTGCTCGGGATCTTGAACTTTAGTTCTCCACTCGCCATTGTCCGACTTACAAGAAGACAACAAGGCCAGCAGGGCAACCACTTTTACTATTCGACTCATTTCACGAGATTTTTTAGACGACCAAAAATAGGGCTAATTCAATAATAAAAAATGACTTCAATCAGGAATGGGCTACTTTACAATGTATTCCTTTTTCTCTGTTCCCACCCCTGTAATTCTTAAAGATTTCCAACGTTTCGGAAGCTTTGTCGTGAGCTGCACCACCCCGCCATCTGAAATGTCCAGTCCGCCAAAGCCAAAAATTACGGCCTGCAACATTCCCCCCGCACCGGTCGCAAAATAGGGATTTGTTCCGCCCGCTGTCTCCGCCAGTACACCGAAGGGGGGAACTTCATTGGGCTTATAGCTCCGCACAAATATCTCATATGCTTTCTCCGCGTTTCCGAGGCGCGAATACAAAGTGGAAAGGACTGAAGAGCCCATCGCAGGACCTTCCGGTGACATGCGCTTCTCATAGTAAGCCAGGTCTTTCTCTACTTGTGATTTTTCCGAGACAATCTTTAAAGGATAGGCGAGCAGGTTTACATCAGCCTGCTTTATATCCACTCCATCGTAGGTGGCATTCTCTTTCGTTGTACCATCGGGAAATTTCAGGATGGGAATATTCTGTGCTACATGTTCCCAGTCAGGGTTGGGCATGAGACCCAATTCCTGTGCGGCTTTTCCAGCGTAGCGGAGCACCGTAATCGCCATGGCGTTGGTAAAGGCGTTGTTGTCGATGTTCTCCTGCCACTCGTTGGCGCCGATTACATTGTTGATCTCATATTTGCCAGCGCCTTTTCGCTCTACGCGGCTGGCCCAAAAATCAGCGACCTCTTTCAATACAGGATATCCGCGATCGCGCAGCCAAAGTTTATCGTGTGTTACTTCGTAGTACTTCCAGAAAGCCCAACCAACACAACCTGTAATGTGATGTTGAAAAGGACCCGTCAACGCCCAAACCGGTGTGTCTTCCGTTCCTTCGTCGGAGGATTCCCAGGGAAACATGGCTCCTTTATAACCATGAGAGAATGCATTTTGCTTCGCGGCCTCCAGTCGCTCGAAGCGATACTCTAACAAAGACTTGGCAATTTCCGGATGAAGTACCAACATCGGTGGGTACATCCACAATTCGGTATCCCAAAAAACATGACCATTGTATCCTAATCCAGAGAGCCCCATCGGCGATAAGCTGTATGCTGTTCCTTCCCGCGCAAACGAATAAAGATGGTAGAGCGCGAAACGGATGTCGCGTTGAGCTTGGAGATCACCCTCTACTACAATGTCACTTTCCCAGAGTTTGCTCCATTCAGCTTCATGCCGCTCCAGGAGGCGCTGGGTTCCTTCGAGTTTGCAAAAAATGGTGAGGCGTTCAGCTTCATTCAGCGGGTCGTCGAAATGTTCCGTGGATGTTGCTGATCCTACCACGGCGAACTTATAGGTCTCTCCTGCTTTAAGTTTTTTGTTGAACTTCATCAAATGCATAGTGTAGTCCCAGTCTTCGTGAATCAGGTCGGGCTCTTGACCATGAGGCTCTGAAAAAATTATGCTGTTACTCACGGCCACGGTATGCTTTCCCGATGGACTTTTTCCTACGGACGTCATTAACGGAATGAGCACATGCGGCCGATCGATTTCGCTGTACAGATTTCTCACATCGCTTAGGTGCGTTGGGGCTTCGATCACACTCATCGGCGTGATCTGCACATCCTTCTTTGCCTTGATCTCCACCATCGCCAGCGCCGAGTAAGGAAGATGTCGCAGGGCCATCATCGTATAGCTGACGCTTACTTTATCGCCTACATCGAAAGTAGTGGTGAGCGACGCCTTCTTCATGTTCAAAACCTGCCTGTAATTCGAAATTGTCGACGGGCCGATGCGGCGGCCATCTACGTCGAGGTTCATGTTGAGGTGGTTGAAAGTTTTTAGAATGTTTGACACCCTGCCGCGTTGGTAGTAGTCGTACACGCCGTTGAGTACAACATCCTTTACCTTCATGGGTTCAGAAGATGAGACAATCCCAATCATTCCGTTGGCAACCGTAACGCCGTAGTAGTTGGCGGGGTTAATGTTACCGGCCGCGATTTCCCAGGCATTGGTGTTAACCGATTGGGCTGAAATCGAACCGGCCAGTACCAGTAAGATCGCCGTAAAGGTCCATGCTTTTTTCACGTCAGTTGTAATTTAATGAATAGGTCTAAGAACTATCGCCTTGTCATTATTCCTTCCAAGAACATAATTCACCTTGTCGCCAGACTTGAATGATGCAATCTGCCTTACCTGCCCACGTATTCGAAGGGAAGGACATGCATCGAGTTCCAGTTTCCCTTTTGCGGATACAGATAAAACATTTCCGTAGTCTGCATTGTAGCGGCCCATTTCAATATTATTATCATCGAAATTGCCGGCCAGCAATACTTTGCATCCAGAGTTTTTTTCGGGTTTACCCAGTACTGCGCCCGCCCGAATGGATGAAAACTGAAAACGATCCGGCAACGCGTGTCTTGTAAATCCGCTCCCTGTATTTTCGAAATACGAATTCTCTAAGGTATTGACTGAGAATACAAGCGATTCTTTCAGCAGTTTTTCGCCAAACAGATCATCGAGTGAAGCCGCGGCAAAATCCTTTGCGAACAAGTAATTCTTCTTTAGAGAAGGAAGTTGCTTTAACAATTCTGCATGACTCGCAAAGGGAATCTCTCGCCCTCCTAAATGGTAAGTCAGTATCTGTTCAACCTGATCGTTGGTGTCAAAATCATTCACGTAAAGCTTTACTGGTTCATCGGACGAGGCTTCAAATTTTGTGTTGAGGCCTGTGTTGCCAGCGATAAAATCCATGTCACCGTCACCATCAAAATCAGCGGGCATTACAAAATGCCATAATCCCTTGTCACTGTTCGCGCTGGCTATTGAAAACCTCCCCTTGTTATTGACGATAATTTTAATCGACTCCCATTCAACCGCCAGCAACAAATCCTTATCGCCGTCGTGATCCATATCCGACCAAGCGCCATCCGTAATCATTCCCAGTTTGCGTAATCCTGGCGCGTGGTCGTCCGTGACGTCCTTGAACTGTCCATTACCTAAATTCTTAAAGAGCACGGATTCGGGTATCAGGCCATACGACTTTGGAACGCACCGGGCTCCGAAAAAGAAATCCACCAGGCCATCGCCGTCAAAGTCATTCGCCAGAACACAGGATGCGGTCATCAGGGCACCCGGAAAAAATCCGACTTTATCAAAATTTCCGCCTCCATCATTGAGGTAATAGCGCTGCTTCAAATATTGAGAATCACCCCAGTATTCATTTCCGCCTGCCGCAACGATGAGGTCCTGATCTCCATCGTTATCCAAATCAGAAAAAACAGCATCCACATCTTCAAAGACGCTATCCATAACAATGGTCTTCGGCGTGCGATTGATGAAGGATCCATTGGGCATCTGAAAAAATAACGCATCGCGCTTTCGCTTGGAAGATCCAAAGAAGACATCCTCATAGCCATCGCCATTCACGTCGCCCACGGCAAGGGCAGGTCCTTCGGTGGACGTCATGAATGGTATGAGGCGTTCACGATCGAATTCAATAAACGGAGTCTCGATGTGCTGATAAGACAATTTTGTTTGATCTGTCACGTCCTCAAAAGCACTCTTTGAGTGTGTGCTTGCAGGCTCGAACTGAAAGCGCGAAAGGTTTGCACGCCAGGTTAGTCGGTTGTTCTTATCGTAATGAATGTGCTGCAACTTCTCATAGCCGTGGTCCGGCCAGATCACGATCACCGAATCTACGCTTGTCGTATCACCAATGCCGACGTTCGATCCCATCTGTACAGAAGATTGAAATCCACGGACCGGGTAGTGCTCGTAAACAATTTGGCTGGTTCCTTTATACACCATGACCTTTGCGCCAATGGCATTTCTATTTTGAGGCGGCCCATCAAATGTAAAGGAGATGAAATGATTCCCGGATTTATTCTCGTTGGTCAGGTTCCTGTAGACAAACGCATTGTCGTTGATGTTATTCACGACAATGTCAAGGTCACCGTCATTGTCGAGGTCAGCATAGGCTGCTCCATTAGAATACGAATCCTTGTTGCCCTTAATTTGGTCCGTGACGTCGTCAAAGACCAGGCGGGAATTGTTTCGAAGCAATTTATTGGGGAACTTCATTTCTGGAATTTTCTCAATGATCTTAAGATCGTCATCATTCATATGATTGGATTGAGTTTTCCATTTGTGATCTTCATCGCCCGTCCGGAAATTGACGTAGTCAATGTCATTCATTCGGGCTGGAATACCGTTCGTTATAAATAGATCCTTATAACCGTCCTGATCAAAGTCCATGAATAATGGAGCCCACGACCAGTCCGTGGCATCAACCTTTGCAAACATGCCAATCTCGCTGAACGTATTGTCACCATTATTGAGCTGCAAATTGTTGCGCGCAAACTGCACGTTGTAACCATACTTGAGTTTGAAGTTGAATGCCGAATACTCGTCCTCCCCCAGCGAACTTTTCAAGACGAATGGATCGTAGGGCTGCATATCCAGCGAAATGATGTCGGCAAGACCGTCGTTATTAAAATCGGCAACATCCACACCCATGGAGAATCTGCTGGTGTGTGCCATTTCATCATTCAGCATTTCCTTAAACGTTCCATCCTTTTGGTTGATGTACAAATAATCGTTTTCGTGAAAATCATTGCCAATGTAGATATCCGGCCAACCGTCGTTGTTAACATCGCCTGTCGCGATTCCTAATCCATACCCGATAACCATACTCTGGACGCCAGCCGCTGTCGTCACCTCGACAAACTTACCCCGGTCATTTCGCATCAATTTATCTCCGGCAGTCGGATGCGTTTTCCCGACAAAGGAATCGCGCTCGCCGAACGTGCCGTTTTCGTGCACCGAATGGTTGAGCTGGTACATATCAAGATCACCATCGAGATCGTAGTCAAAGAAAGTTGCTTGCGTTCCAAATCCCTGCAGATCGAGTCCATATTGTGCGGCTTGATCTTCAAACTGAGGTATTCCATTCTTAAGCCCCGTACAAACGAGCAGCTGATTTCTGTCTTCGATCATCAGAAATTTTCCAACCTTGCTTACATACAGATCAAGTAATCCATCATTGTTGATATCTACCGTGGAAATACCGGTGACCCAACCTTTTTCGATGGTAATCCCTGTGCTATCGGTAACGTCCTTAAATTTGAAATCGCCCTGATTGAGGAACAACTTGCATTTTTCCAGGTTGCTGGTGAAGAAGAGATCTACCTTTCCGTCCTGGTTAAAATCTCCGGCTGCCACACCGCCTCCGTTAAAAAAATACATATACGTCATCACATTCAGGTGGGTGGTTTGATGAAGCGTGTTCTCAAACGTCAAATTTGTTTGATCCGCAGTTAGCAGCTCAAACTGATACGCTACATCTGATTTACGTGAACAGCCGGAAAAGAAAAAAAACAATACTAAAATGCAACACCACGATTTCACCTTCCAATACTTGCCCATTACGCTCTTTTCATTTTTTTAGTTTGAATAATTTGGGGCTGTCGCTGTTAACAAGACACACTATATACGCTTCGCCTCCCATGTTTAATCGGAGTAGTTGCCTCACATCACCCCTTACATGAAAGCCGGATTTCGAATGGCTTACCATCGCAAAAGTACCATCTCCATTGTTCGTAAGAACGTCTCCAAAAGAAGCGTCGAGTCTTGAAAATTGAGGCATAAAGCCGCTGTTGTTGCCTGCCAGAATAAGGTCGGGTTTTTTATCGTCATTAATATCAGCCGAATAAATACTATTAACACAGGAGAATTGCACTTCGGCGGGCAGCGGAATCATTCGAAACTTTCCGCTTCCCTCGTTGAGGGCTACAGAAGTTTTAAACCAATTGCCAATTTTGACGGTCGCATCCTCCAGCATCGCTTTGGAAAAAAGTTCCTGGATGGATTTGCCTGCAAAATCTGCATACTTCAGATTCTGTTTCTTTAGAATGGTAATTTGCTGCGTGAGCTCTTTTTTAAGATTCACGGTAACATCTTTTCCGTTCAATCTCTTTGTTACAATTTTCTCGATCGTGCTATTATTATCAAAATCTTTTATCCACAGTTTGGCGGGCTCCTCCTGTGATCCAGTAAAGCTGAAATTCTCTCCCCTATTTCCCATCACCAAATCCTGATCGCCATCACCGTCAACATCGCTCGCCAAAATCGAATACCACCATCCACTGTACTTCTGTAAATCAGTTTCCACTGGTGTGAGTCCGTTAGCGTCTATCGAAAAAACCTGTGGGCTCATCCATTCCCCCGCGGTGATCAGTTCATTTTGCTGATCGCCGGTTACATCGGCGAGAATTGCATCGGTAATCATCCCCAACGACCTGAGCTCAGGAGCTTTCGTGTCGGTTACGTCCTTATACTTTCCGTGCCCATCATTTTCATAGAGATAACTTTTGGGAGATACACCATAAACACCCGGAACGCTACGGCTTCCAACAAAAAGATCCCAATCCTTATCGTTGTCAAAATCCACCGGGATGGCCACGGCGGTATTCATGCCATTGTTCGGTAAAGCCTCCGCCCATATTGTGAAATTTCCTTGTCCATCGTTCAAATAAATTCTGTCCTGCAGCGAACTCGATCCCGGGAAACTGTTATTACCGCCTGTACCAACAAAAAGGTCCAGGTCTCCGTCGAGATCGGAGTCAAAAAACACGGCTGCTGTGCCTTCCGTGTATTGGCTCTGTTCAAAAGCCTTTTGTTTGGACAATTCAAATCCATTTTTATTCTGGAGGTACAAGTTGCCCGGCATTTCGAAGCCGTTAGAAATGAAGATGTCTTCCAAACCGTCGCCGTTCACATCTCCAACCGCTGCTTTGGGGCCCTCGCGGGATACCATTTTCAAGACGAGCCCTTCGTTGAAGAAATCAACGAAATCATCTTCGTGGTGCGCGGCAAAAGGAGAATTGACTTCATGAATGGGAGTCGTTAAAGAATTGACAGGCTCAGTTTTTACCGGCTTCAGGGCTACTTTGTTCTGGTCAATTACCAACAACGTGTCAATACCGGGTTTAAGAAGCACACTTTGCGTTTGATCGGGCCACCGGACAACAACCGAATCTATCGTTGACGATTTTCCCAAACCGAACACCTGCGTGTAGTCAACCGATGATTGAAATCCCCGGAAGGGAACCTGTTGTATCACCGACATGCGATTATTGTGGTACACAAAAATCTTAGCGCCGATGGCATAACTATTTTGCTTTGTTCCAATGACCCTGACTTTCAGAAAATGATTTTTAGTAGTCTCTGAAGTGTTGTTCTTAAGCAAGAACGCCTTTTGATTGGCATTGTTCACCACCAAGTCCAGGTCGCCATCATTGTCTAAGTCACCATAGGCGGCACCGTTAGAGAAGGAAGAAAGATTCTGATCATTTTCCGATATGTCCTGAAAGGTCAAATCCCCTTTATTCAAAAAGAGTTTATTCTTCAGTGGTGTCGACGGCATTTTGTTGATAATCTGGGACACCTCATTCCTGCTACCCGAAAGGGCCATATTCAGAATGACGTCATTGGCAAAAAAATCGATGAAATCCTGATTGGTTACATCATTCATGATACCGTTACTAACATAAATATCACGATAGCCGTCGTTATCAAAATCAAACAACAGCGCCCCCCAGCTCCAATCCGAAGCTGAGACGCCACTGTAATGCGCTATCTCGCTAAACGTATTGTTGCCGTTATTAATTTGAAGTGTATTCTGCATGAACTGATGGTAAAAATCCCGATCGAGCTTTAGCTTATACACCTGATAGTCGTCGAAGGAAGTTGTTGTCTTTAACCGGAAATCATCGTCGGGAAGCATGTCGGTAACAAAAATATCCAGGAGCCCGTCGTTGTTGACATCGGCCATATCAGCACCCATGGAAAACGTGCTGAGGTGATTCATGTACTTCTTTACTTCTTCCTTGAAAGTACCGTCGTGCTGGTTAATGTATAGATAGTCTCTCTCAAAAAAATCGTTAGAAATGTAGAGATCTTCCCAGCCATCGTTGTTGACATCGCCTACGGTTATTCCCAATCCAAAACCGATCAAGCTATGATAAATGCCACTGGGCTTGGTGATATCCGTGAAGACGCCGCCATCGTTTCGCAATAGTTTAGCGCCACCACCCTTTAAGTAATCTTTAACGGGCCACTCGCTGGCCGGCAAGTCCCTTTTGTTGCTATAGTTAAGGGTGTTAACCGGCATAAAACTGTTGTTCACAATGTAAACATCCAGGTCTCCATCTTTATCAAGGTCAAAAAAAGCAGCCTGCGTTGTATAACCGTCATCGTCTACCTTATATGCTGCTCCTTTTTCAGTGAACGTTAAATCGCCGTTGTTGATAAACAATTCATTGCGTTGATCAACGCCTTTCTGATAACCTGCATTGCAAACATAAATGTCAAGCAAGCCATCGCTGTTGATATCGACCAGGGCCGCGCCTGTACTCCACTTGTTCTTGCAAGCGACGCCCGCTGCACTGGTAATGTCCTGAAATTGAAAATTTCCTTTGTTAAGATACAGGGCATTGTCGCCCATGTTGTTGGTGAAATAAATATCCGACAACCCATCATTGTTAATATCTCCAATGGCTACGCCGCCACCATTGTAGAAATTCCGGTAGAGGAAAATATTAAAATCTTCGACGTTCTCGACTTTGTTAACAAATTCTACCCCAGTTTGTTCAGCGTCCAGCACTTCAAATGGAAAATTGACTTGCTGGGGCGCTTGTTTTTCATCACAACCGTAAAGCCCAAGCAAAATCGTGACGAAGGCCAACCGTCCCAATAGAAAATCTATTTTACCCATAGCAAACTGACAGGGAAATGCATTAAACCGACCAAAAAATAATTAAAAAGGCCACCCCTTCGGATGGCCTTCAATATTAATTAATAATTTTTAATAACCAGGGTTCTGAACCAGGTTAGGGTTAGTTGAAATAGCTTCAGCAGGCAAAGGGAACAACAGCCTGCTCGCATCGGAAGGCTGATCTTTCGCTTGCCAGGTTCCGAGGAACTTGCTGAAACGGATCAAGTCATTTCTTCTCCATCCTTCCCAATACAGTTCGCGGCTTCTTTCATCCAGCAATACATCCAGCGTAAGGGCGCCTAATGTTGATGCTCCACGAACGGTGCGCAGTTGATTGACAATGTCCAATGCTGTTTCAGCAGCAGTTCCACCGCGCAATATTGCTTCAGCTTTCATCAGTCTTACGTCAGCATATCTTAAGAAAACGTAGTCATTATCGGCCGCGTCGCCGGGCGTTGTGAAATCAGGTGGGTACTTGATAACTCTGATACCGGTTACTTCAAGATTGGCTCCTGTTTCCAAAAGGGAAAATTCAGGCGTGAATATCAGAGGATTTCCTGCGCGATCATTCAAAGGATCTCCCGCGCCGTTCAATTGCTGGCCTACCAAGAAGCCCGCGTGCAAGCCGCTGTTATTGGCTCCCAAGTAAGACAAATCTGTTTCCCGGCGTGAATCCGCAGCTTCAAAGCGATTGTACAAATCCGTCAGTGCGACAAAACCATTCCAACCGCTTGGGTTTTGGTTGTAGTGAAGTGTTTGGTGCCACAGTGATCTTACGTTACCGGCAGAAGCACCGCTGGTGTTCTCAGACACGAAAATCAATTCACTTGACTGCGCTCCATTATCCGGAATAAAGTTATCAAAGTAGTTGTTGTCCAACGTGAAGCCAGTGATGGCATCAGCGTAAGAAATAACTTTGTTCATGTCGGCAGCAGCAAACGTATAAGGACCCTCATTGGCACCACCTTCGGTGCTGGTCGCGGTATAAACCGCTTTGTTGAGGTAAAGTTTGCACAACAATGCGCGCGCTGCATTTTTGGTTGCCTTAGCGGCACCGCCAGCATCTGGCAGATCAGCTAAAACAGCTTCGAGTTCACCGATCAGCACATCCGGAGCGTTAGCACGTGTCAGAAGCGCGGACGGAGGATTGATCAGGTTTTCATTACAAGCTCTGCGCGGTATTTGTCCATACAAATCCAACGTCATGAAGTCGTTGAAGACACGCAGGAAAGTAGCCTCAGCCTTTATTTGGCCAGTAGCTCCATTGCACAATACTTGTTGCGCATTGAAAGCATTTCTGTTCAAGGTTCTCCACACTGAATTCACGTAAGGGTGCGCAGTCGTCCAACGGTGTGTATGCAACACGCGCCAAATTCCAGCATCATCCCAGTCTCTGCCGCGGGTCGGCCCTGCCATTTCATCTGTTGAATGAGACACGAGAGACATCAGGTTATCTTGTGACTGAAGATCGCGGAGGTTACCGTATGCGCCATTCAAAAGTTGTTGCAAATCGACCGCTCCTTGTTGCGTAACAGGTATACTGTCATTAAGCTTTTCGTCCAGATCGGTGCAGGAGATCAAGCTTACTAATCCAATTATGAATATTACTCTTTTCATATCTTTTCTTTTAAAATACAAAGTTCAGACCCACCGTAATGACCCGTGGCCGAGGATAAGCCGCGTAGTCAATACCAAATGACGGAACATCGTCCACATTCTTATTGATATTCACTTCAGGGTCAAATCCCTTGTAGCCAGTAATCACAAACAAATTCTGACCTGTAGCATAAATTCTAAGTGACTTCACGTAGGGGATCTTGTCGGACAAAGTATATCCAACCGTGAAGTTTGTCATACGCAAGTAATCGCCGTCTTCCAACCATTGTGTTGAAGGTACGGGTGAATCTGAAGGCGACTGACCTGAATTCAATACACGCTCGTCGACGTTCGCACCGCCTGACAAGGAAGCACGGCTAAACAAAGCAAGGGCGGTGTTGTCGAATACCTGATGACCAAATGCGCCATTCATGTAAAGGCTGGCATCCAGATTCTTCCAGCGCGCAGAAGCGCGAATACCTAAAATGGTAGTGGGATTCGGGTTGCCAACAAATGTGCGATCGCCTTCTCCAGGGCCCACAATACCGCTGGCTGTATTTTCACCATCGTTATTCAAGTCTGCAAAAGTTGAAAGGCCATTTTCATCATATCCTGTAAACACAGGCAAGTAGAACGCATACATCGATTGTCCATCATACAACAGCTGTGCTCTTTGCTGGGAAAGTCCCTGACCGTTAATCTCACCCGTAATAATTCCATCAGGGAAAACCGCAGAAACGTTGTTCAACTCATTCTTGAAGAAGCTCAGGTTTAAGCCCAGGTCGAAAGAGAAGTCCGGCTTATCGACAACAGCACCGTCTAATGTCAACTCGAAGCCTGAGTTGTCGAGACTTACGCCGTCGAGGTTACGCCATATAAAAACATCGGGCGCTTGTTGTGCAACACGAAGGCGGAACAGCAAGTCCTCTGTCTTCTTGGAGAAGTAGTCCATGGATCCAGTGATCCTACCGTTCAAGATACCAAAGTCTACACCGAGGTTGACCTGTGCTGTTTCTTCCCAAACCAATGCAGAGTTGCCCACAATGGCCTGTTGAATTCCGCTACCATTGGCCAACGGCTTGTATTGATTTTGTGCGCTTCCTGAAGGGAAATCCTGGTTACCGGTAATTCCCCAACCCACTCTGGCTTTCAGATCCGAGAAGAAATCAGGGACGAAACTTTCGTCAGACAATCTATAAGCAACGGCTGCAGAAGGGAAATAACCATACTTATTATCTGCACCAAAACGGCTTGAACCGTCAGCGCGCATCGTAGCAGTGATGAGTAATTTGTCCTTCAAACTCAGGTTTAACCTTCCAAAGAAAGACTGGAGTTCGTCTTTCGGATCCATGTAGGAACTGTTGTTTCCAGCCGGAAAGGTCGCTGCAAAGTCAAGGTTGTTGGTATACAATCCCTGATCATCGATGATGAAGTTCGTTCCTCTTTGGTTGCTTCCCTTGCGGTTGAATTGCTGATATGAGTAACCTGCCAGGAAATTCAAATTGCTGTTCGTACCGATGTCACGAGTGTAATTCAGTGTGTGTTCCAATACGGTTGTAGAAGCTGATAAGCTTTCAATATTGCCAATACCTCCGTTGGATGTCGCGAAGTTCACGCCAAGCTTTCTGGAAACAGCAACTCTCCTTTCGGACTCAGATCTGTCCAGACCGAAGTTCACTTTATAATCCAGTCCTTTTACAATGTTGATGGTGGCTGAAATATTACCGAAAACTCTTGATGTCTCTGTATTGTCATCATAGTACTCCAGGAAAGCCATAGGATTCCTTTCGTTGTCGCTAGGCTGAATGAGTACGCCATTGGTATCGCGGAACGGTCTTGTAGGGTTCCAGCGCAACGCAGAGATTAACATATCGCCTTCTGCGCCAACGTTATCCGCAACGGCCGGTGCCTGGTTCTTGATGTAGCTGGTCAAAATGCTGCTTTGAAATTTTACTTTACCTTCTGCTACATCCTGAGAAAGATTAACAGCGGCAGAATATTTCTTCATTTCAGAATCCTTCATTACACCTTCCTGATCCTGCATGCCCATTGAAATTCTATAGCGTCCACTTTCTGTCGCGCCGCCATAAGTTAAATTGTAGTCCTGGAGGACTCCAGTGCGTGTGATCTCTTCGAACGCGTCAACGTCGCTGCCGAAATTGCGGTTGGCGGCAACTTCATTTGCAAATTGCTGTGCGCTGAGGAGGTTATACTCTCTGCCTTCAGGGATGGTCGCTGTGCCGATGGCGCTGTTGAACTCAAGCTGAGGCGCGCCAGACTTACCTTTCTTGGTAGTAATCAGGATAACGCCATTCGCACCACGGGATCCGTAGATCGCAGTGGCCGATGCGTCTTTCAAAACACTCATTGACTCAATATCATTGGGGTTGATAAAGTTGAGCGGATTGGTTGATGCTTGTCTACCGGCACCTACATCCGCGCCACTGCTTACATCACGACCATCCAGCGGAACACCGTCCAACACGATGAGCGGATTGTTACCTGCGCGAATGGAAGACGCCCCCCGAATTCGGATATTTGTAGCTGCACCAGGAGCACCACTGCTCGAGGTGATCTGAACTCCTGACACCCGGCCTTGAATCAATTGCTCAGGAGAAGTTTGAAAACCCTTATTGAATTTCTCTTTCCCAACAACCTCAACAGCACCTGTCGCATCGGTCTTCTTAACCTCACCATATCCAACGACCACAACTTCGGTTAGCGCGGTGACATCTGCTGTCAGAACAATATCAACATTTGATCTTCCGGCAACCGCGACTTCTTGTGATTGGAATCCAACAAAGGAGAATACCAATGTTGCATCTGCTGGAACGTTTATGCTGAATTTACCATCAGCATCCGTGACGGTACCTGAACTGGTACCCTTTTGAATGATATTAACTCCTGGAACCGATGACCCATCATCAGATGAGGTCACCCTTCCTGTGACAGTGTTCTGCGACCAGGCCACAGTCGTGACCAAAAGCAACAGCAACACCGTAAGATACCTGCTTAGAGACAGATAGAATTTTGTCATACAGTTTTTTTGTTTGGGTTAGAAAAAATACCTACTCCAAAGCGCCGTCCGGTGTGTAGGGACGCACACGTTTGAAATTCTTTTGAAAGTAGGGCTTTCCAGCCAAATAAGCATTCAAAAATTACACAAAAATTGTATGGAATCGAATCCGCAAACGTTTTCAGGAAGGGATTTCCTAATTTTCGTTCCGCATTCGTGTCACATTTTGAATTTTTCTTAAAACTAATTGCCGGCAACGTTGTCGATCTCCTACCTTGGAAAAATTCAACTCAAACCGTTCATGACTCGACACTCTTTATTATTACACGTCATCTTTTTCGTTTTACCGCTGACCCTTTTGGGTCAGTCTCCTGAAATCTATCCTCCGCATTGGTGGACCGGCCTTAAGAAAAAAAATATCCAACTCCTCATTCATTCAACGGATGTTGAGTTCGGCAAAAAGGAATTCTCCATTACCTACCCGGGCGTTACGCTGGATAAAATTCACCGGCTTGAAAACGGAAAGTACGTTGCGCTTGACATCACCATCGGCGCCGATGCGACGCCCGGAACCGTACCCATCAAAATCAAGACTGGAAAAAAAGTGGAAACACTTTCGTGGACACTAAAGGCGCGCGACACCAATCGAACCTTTGCGCAAGGTGTTACTTCCCAGGATCTGATTTATCTCGCCATGCCTGATCGCTTCAGCAACGGCGATCCTACCAACGACAAAGTGAAGGGCATGAAAGACCAATCCCTCAACCGCGATTCCATTTACGATCGGCACGGTGGCGACATACAAGGACTCATCGACCATCTCGATTACCTGCAAGATTTAGGCGTAACGACCTTGTGGCTCACTCCTATTCTCGAGAATGATATGCCGAACCGAACGGAGCACGGCTATGCCATCACCAATCATTACAAGATTGATCCACGCCACGGCAATGACGGCCTCTATAAGAAACTGAGCGATGAACTTCACAAGAGAAACATGAAGCTCATCCAAGATGCTGTTTACAACCACGTCGGGCTTTATCATTTCTCTGTTCAAGATAAGCCCATGAAAGATTGGCTCAACGAATGGCCAGAATACACCAACACAACTTACAAGGACCAGGTGCTCTTTGACCAATATGCCGCGCAAGCAGACAAAAAACGAATGAGCGACGGTTGGTTTACACGAATGATGCCGGACCTCAACCAAAAAAATCCGTTCGTTGCCAATTTCCTGATTCAGCATGCGCTCTGGAGTGTAGAGCAATTTGGAGTTGACGGCTGGCGCATCGACACCTACATCTATAATGACCTGGACTTCATGAATCGCTGTAACCAGGCATTACTAGACGAATATCCTAACCTGACTATGTTCGGCGAGACGTGGGTACACGGCGTCACGAGCCAGGCATATTTTACCCGAAATAATTTTACCAACATCCCCTTCAAGAGTAACCTGCCCGGCGTAACAGACTTTCAAACCAACATGTATGGAATCGGGGCAGCCGTAAACGAGCCTTTTGGATGGACGAATGGCGTAAACAAATTATATCAAACACTGGCCAGCGATTTTGTCTACGAGAACCCGATGCAACTCGTAAACTTTCTCGACAACCATGACATGAGCCGTTTCTTTTCTGTCGTTGGGGAGGATGTCGCGAAACAAAAAATGGGAATTGCCTGGCTCCTAACCTGCCGCGGAATACCACAATTATACTATGGGACGGAAATCGCGATGAAGGGATTTACCAATCCCGATGGCTGGGTTCGCCTTGACTTTATCGGCGGTTGGAAAGAAGACAAGGTCAATAAGTTTACAAAAGACGGAAGGACGCCGATGGAAAATGAAGTCTTCAACTGGACTAAAGCGCTGGCGAACTTTCGGAAAAACTCCTCAGCGATCACCACCGGCAAGTTCATGCAGTTCGTTCCCGAAAATGGCGTATACGTTTATTTCCGTTACGATCAGCAACAAACGGTCATGTGCGTGATGAATACGAATGATAAACCGATGACCATCGACCTTAAACGGTTCGCGGAAAGAATTCAGAACTTTACTTCAGGTCGAGACGTTGCAACGCAGCAATCTGTCACGCTCGGCAATTCCCTCACCATTCAAGGAAAGTACATGTTGGTAATGGAGTTGAAGTAAAATTGACATTCGGCAGTCGAACGTGTTTGTAATTTAGAGCAACGATTCGAATGGACTTATAAGGATAGCACTTCGTTACGCCAGCGGATAAGGCAGAGCTGTCTGTGAAGGTCGCAGTTGGCGTTTAAAAGATCGAGGTCCATTGTGCAGAACCGCCAGCGGTTCTGCACAATGGACCTCGATCTTTATATGGTTGAGATTGTGAGCAGCGCACACGAGTGTGCGCTGCTCACAATCTCAACCATCACGCGCCGTCTACGCGCTCGGATAAGCCTACATGATGTCAACGGCGCAACGAAGTGCATTCATGAATAGAAAGGCTTCCGAATGACAAACCTGATTTACTCGAATCAGAATCTTTGAATGCCCCACACGATTTCCTTTTCTACTCCAGCCTCACACTTTCAATCGCCACACCGTGCTTATCCGATAACTCTGCCTGTGGTATTCCAGGCCCGATGGAGAACTGAACACTTTCCACTTGGCCCATGTCGAGCTTATCGACTGGATTATTTTCGAAATAATAAGAAAGGAATGTTGGATAGGGTCTTGGCAAAGTGACCTCTTTTACTTTTTGAAGCGCCGATAGCGAGATACTATAATCTTTTTTGGCGACGTCAAGTTGTATGACCTTTCCGAATGAAGAACCGTCCTTCATCACCAGGGCGACCTGTAGTTGACACGGTTTGTCGTTTAATGCGCGAGCGCGCACCAGCAACGACGAAGTCTTCACGATGTCGTTGAGTCGACCATGTACCTTCGAACCAAAAAAGTATTTGAAGGAGTAGTCGCTGACTTTCTCACCATTCCTGTTTTCCGGGTCAGCCACGAAAAGCCGCTCGATGTTAATCAATGCTTCGGCTTTGCCGGGTTCCGATGTCGGCACCGTCGACGAATTCCTACTCCATTGCCGCATCAGTAATTCAGCATCCGTCTCTGCGTTGAACAAAAATATCGGCGACGCTGGCGGGACAACCTTCACTTCATAAGGTTTCGTGTCGTAGAAGTCCCAATCATAAGGGTGCGTGGGAAGGTCGGATGGAAAAGTTGTCGACCCATTTTTATTTTTGACCACAATGAAGTACCGAAAAAACCCTTCCTTCATAATGTCAGCTGGAATCGACGCCTCATACCGATAGGCAGGCATTTTTTTCATCGCAATTACTTCTGAGCGATATGCCTGACCTCTGATGTGCAACTCAACAGCATCCGGTTCAACATTGGAAGCAACGACTGCCTGAACCAGGTATGGTTGGTTCGCAGATGCTTCCTGAATAGGATGGTGCAGAACATAAGTCTTATCAAGAGAAGTTTTCGGTGCGGCAAATTCTCCAACGACAAGGTTGTTTACTTTATCGGTGGCCTTAACGTTTGCTGGTGTGCCTTGCTTCACCAGCAAATACGTTCCCGGCGAAATCTCAAACGAATTTTTATCAGACGTGATAGTAGTCTGATTTCCCTCGTTGACACCTTTTATTTCAAAGCCCTCCCCCAGATCGGGAAGCGTGACAGACATGTTCCATTTGCGCCAGTTGATTTTGGCGACTTCTTTCTTCGGACTGGTTCTCTTGAATGGATCGTCAATCCAAATGGCATCGGGCATTACCTCCAGCCTCCAAACTCCAGCGCTTACCTTGTCCAGAAAATAGGCGCCAGCGCCATCATAAGAAACTACTACGGACGTTCCGAAGCCCGCGATCTGCTTCAAGTTTGTCAGCGATGGTAAAGTCGAACGCGTATTGTTCGTGTACAAGAACTTCGTATCCGAGATGTATTCCGCCAAGTCGTCTTCGTAATCGACTCTGAAACCATCAAACGATGCATTGCCCGGATAACTGCCATACGACTTATACAAGGGAACCTTGTGAAATACCTCTGATGAAATCATCAAGCTCAACGCCTTCTGCGGCGCAAACGCGAGGTTCATGTAATGTGTGCCATACTCTGTATTTACATTGGCCATGTAGGTGGGATCGTATGCGAAGTGCGTGGCCACCTGCATGCCGGCTGTCCGGAAACTTCTGGCCATCGCCGGATAGATGTATGAGCGTCCGATATCCGCCGCATCAAATTCATAAACGATCTTGGCTCCGGCTTTAAACTTTGTGTTACCCGCGAATGGGATTCGATACAGATCCACATTCGGCAAGAAATTTCCACCCAACTCGCGGCCGAAGCCGAGGCCGGTTGGATACCATTGAAATGTTCCACCCTGGATCTGCGCATTGAAGTATGCGTCAACCAAGTGAATGCTGTGACTGATGTTGTAAAAGATTGGCTTCTTACATCCCGTATTGCGCATGGACTGAACCATCCGTGTGATGTACTTCGTCACTTTCTCCGGTGCTTCCCCGTGATGAGGTTCGTTGGAAACCTCAAAGGCGATAATATCCGGATCATCTTTGTACGCAATCTTTGTATAGGTGTTGACGTGATTCAGAAACTGAAAGAGGTAGGTCTCCTGTGCCTTGATCGCATCCTCGTTCGTGAGACAATCACCTTTTCCATATTTGGATGAAAAACCGGGAGTCTTCTCGTCGCGCTCGGGCCAGCCATTACCCCAAAAAGCAATCGGGGTGATAATGAACTTCATCCCGCGCGCCTTCATTTTCATCAACATGTAGTCGAACATGCGGAGGTGATCGTTTGACAACAGGTTTCCTACGGTGTCGCTGATCTCGCAATCCCACACGTGCACGCGATACGCGTCGAAGCCGAGCCGTGCAAAGTGGTAGACATCATCGTCGATTGCTTTCTCCAAGGGGATATTTAATTTCTTGGCCGTGCGATACGCGTGTGCAAAGGGAGCCGTATAATTTATTCCGAAGCCGTGAACTTCTTCCTTGGTACTACCCCAACGCATCACGCCGTTCTTATCGACGTAAACGTCTTTGGACTTCTGTGCTGACGCTGCAATTACCAGCAGCATGCCGATCACGAGCATTCGCAATTTTACTGACATGTATTAAAATTGGTTTGTTTCTTCTAGTCCGGACCCGTTAACTTTTTTCACCACGGAGGCATCGTAAACGGTGAACTGTAACCGTGAACGCTCTTACTCTTCCGTGTAATCGATGGAAGACAATGTGTTCCCGTCGAAATCAAAGAAGGTACAGTTCTCCCATGACGAACCCGTGTTCCACAGATCTCTCATATCACTGGTAACCCAGTCCGGCTCCCAGTAGATGACACCCATGCCGTCTCCATCCCTAACCTCCTGAACAAGTTTCTTCATCAAATTCTTTTGACCATCAACAGAGTAAGGATAACCGGAGATAGGTGCCGACCCACCCAAGGAGTTGTTATAGCTATCATCGAATGCCGTTGTCCATGGATAGGCCGTTTCCAGGATCATTACATCCTTTGCATATCGCGTGTGAAATAGACTGACTTGATTAGAGATCTGATCAATGCTCACCGTGGTGTGCCAAAGCGGGTAGTAAGAAAATCCAACGATGTCAAAATCCGTTACGCCACCTTTCTGTGTGATGTTGTCAAACCACCATTGCACATTTTTCGGATCAGCAACATGCAAAATGATTTTCGTTTGAGCATCGACCGCTCGGACTGCTTGTATGGCTTGCTTGAGTATTTCACCCATTGATGTCCACACGTCGCCACATACATCGCACTTCGGAAAACCAGCAGGAGCGTTCGTATACAACATGCCGCAGTTTGTTTCATTTCCCAATTGTACAAACTCCGGCATCAGGTTTTTATCCTTCAGGCGCTTGAGCGTTTTAAACGTATAGTTATAAACAGAATCTTTGAGTACTGAAAGTGAAGTGATTTGTGTCCACGCCGCGGGTACATCCTGGCTGTTGGGATCTGCCCACGTATCAGAGTAGTGAAAATCAAGAAGTACCTTCAACCCTTGCTCCTTCGATAATGTAATTGATTTCTCGACGTCCGCGAAGTCATTGTACATTTGCGTTCCATCAGGGTCGTAAACTTCCTTGGTCCAAATGGGATTGTGCCACAACCTCAGTCGAACGAGATTGGTGCCATGATCCTTGAATATCTTAAAAGGACTTCTTGTTTGCCCTTCATCTTTATAGATGCCGTTGTGATCCAGGATTTGATTTGCGTACGACAAGTCAGCACCGAAATAGAAATCGCCCGGCTCAGGTTCCGGTTCCGGTTTGGGCTCCACATTGTCGTCCTTGCACCCTGTCAGGTACATCGACAACATCAACACAAAAAGAAAAACTCTCATTTTATTCCTTCACAATTTTTTTCCGTATCACGCCTGCGCTGGTTCGAAACTCGACAATGTAAAAACCTCGTTTCAGTTGACTCACATCCCAGGTGTCGCTATCGACTTTCGAGACCTTCATCTTGATTCCTTGTTGCGTGTACACCCATGCATCCAAAATCTTTGCTCCTTTAACCGTTGCCATCAAGGTCGCCTGTGTAGGGTTGGGATAGATATTGATTTTAGAATCAGGCAATACTTCATCGACCGATGTAACAACAGAGGGTGCAATATTATAATCCGTAAATATCTTGAACTGCCCCGCAGCAAACCGCATCGTGTGCGTAGCGCCTGTTACTTGAATGGCCCGACCACCATTGTAGTAATCGTACCACGTTCCGTCATGCGGAAATGCCACGTTTACCGACTGATCCGTCAAATCAAAGTTCACCGCCACCTGCACGTTCATCTGATTGGCATTTGCAGGCGTCGCCGTGTACGGATTGCTTTTGATGGTCGCTTGCTTCAGCAAGGTAACACCCCCTGCCATCGTCGACGTTCCTTCCGTGAAGACGGGATACGTATTTCTCAGTGAAATCAACTCCGCGATAAACTGAAACAGGCTGCTGCGGTGAGGATCCTCCTGGTAATCCCATTCGATCGGTTTAGGTGAGAGGCGACAGTCGTTGCTGATCGTTCCGTTCTCACACTGGTTGATGCTGTAGTCATAGCCCAGCTCACCAAATTGCCAAACCATCTTTGGACCCGGGATGGTATAGAAAAGCACACTCGCCGCCTTCATGCGCAACAAGCCGGTATTGATTTCCTTTACATTGTAGTCTCCGGCGGTACCGCCGTTCATCTTGTTCTTATACATCAATCTTTCTTCATCGTGGCTTTCCATGTAGCCGACCACGTGCGGCACACTCCAGGTTCGCGTGTTGTATTGAATCCAGGACAAGTCGGAGCCAGAGCCAAAACCCATCGTATTTTGATTGTAGGCATAGTTCAAGTTCCCCCACAGCATCATGCCTTTTCCTTCCGCCGCGCGATATTCCGCCAGTTCTTTTTCTTCTTCGTTAGCACAAAAATGCTCGAGGATCACAATGGCATCCGGCGTATGTTCCCACATCGCATCAGCCATTCGCTTCAGAATGGCGATGCGTGAAACATCGCGCTCGGCAATACAACCTTCGTTGCTCGTACTACCGCCGCACCGCGTGTTCTGTGTGAATCCCTTTGACAAGTCAAACCGAAAACCATCCACTTTGTACTCGTTGAGCCAGTGGTAAGTAATGGTGTCCAGGTAGTTTTTTGTATAGGCGCTCTCATGGTTCATGTCAAAAAAAACATTGTAGGGATGTTTCGCATCGACATTAAACCATTTGTTTGCCGCCGTTGGCTTAAAGGTGGTAAAATTGAAATCCATCATCACATAAGGATTCGGCACGTCGTGATGATTCATGGCGATATCCAGAATCACGGCAATATCATTCTGATGACAGGCGTCGATAAACTCCTTGAACTTATCTTTTGTGCCATAGTATTTATCCGGAGCAAACATGAACGTCGGGTTGTAACCCCAGCCCTCGTTTCCGTTAAACTCCATCACCGGCATGAGTTCGATAGCATTTATGCCCAGCCGCTTAAAGTAGCCCAAGGTATCAATCAGGTTTTGGTAGTTGCGTTGACCATTGGCGAAGAAATCGCGAATCAAGAGTTCATAAATTACCAGCTTCTTTTTTTCCGGTGCCTCGAAGTCTTCTATTTGCCAATCGTAAGGCGTCTGATTCGTTTGAAAAACTGCAACGCGATTGAAGTACCACTTGCTGTTCAATGCTTTTGTGGGAAATGGTTTCAGGTTCGGATAGGTTGCAGCCGGGATGTATTGATCGTCGGTGTCCAGAATCTTATCGGCATAGGGATCGGCCATGATCACCGATTCATTCACCAGGTATTGAAATCCATATTCTTGGCCCGATGTCAATCCGGAAAGTTCGATCCAGAAATACTCGCCGTCTTTGTTCATGATATACTGCGGAAGCCAATCCCAGTCGCTAAAATCTCCTCGTACAAAAACAGAAGATTTTCCGGGAGCCAACAGGCATAAAGTGACTTTGGTGGGATCGGAAGGATTGTAATTTATACCGCTGATGATGCCCGCGGGCCTCGGCGCCACCGGGCTGGCTTGAGAAATCACGTACTGAAAAGAAGTCTCGGCTGAACTCGTGGCCGTGGTGGCGACGATCTTAATCGTCACAGAGCCTGATGTCTCCGTCACGAGATGATTGTAGTTGTACGTGGTGATTCCGTTTTGTTGATTCACGGGCGTACTTCCGTTATTAACGTACAGTTTAAAATCCGCGGCAATTGGTGTCGTTGCCTGAATGGCAATGTTGTCGTTCGTGGCGACAAACAGCGGAGAAGCGGTGGGTGATACCAGTGTGACCTGGAATCCTAGCGGGGCGAGGTAGTCGGTTGTTTTACCGTTGCTCCAATCGTTGCCCTTCAGCAAGATTCCCATTTGAGTTCTTGCACTAATGTCTTGTGTGAAAAAATCCGAGGGTTTAAAGGTCAGCGTGAATTTGGTGGTGGTTCCAACAACTGACTTTGTGAACTTGGCGGCGTTGGTTAACGTCGTGTTGTTCGATGCCGGATTCACATTCGACTTGGCATCGATGGTTGGATTAGGACTCCAGACCCAGGCGTAGGCGTCGGTTAAATTAGCCAGACTGGTTCCAGTCACGTCGTAGGTGACCGTGATGGTGGTGTTGTATTGAAATATCGTAGGGGTGATTACCGGAGTGATGGCTGTCTGTCCAGATGCCCAACAAGTAACAGCGCTAAAAATCAACGTAAAAAATCTTTTCATAAATTTTTACTCATCATGTTTTATAAAATCAAACTGCTACGAAGCCGCCCAGACATGCTGAGTGTTTGATGGAGATGTCATTTTATTTAAACAAAAAATCAGGAGTTATTGAAAACTCCTGATTTTCCGAATAATACTTTAAAGAATCAACTTAATCCAGACTAACTGTTTTGGCAGTCATGTTAAGGGTGATCGTCCGTGAACCCGTCGTTCCGATATAACGGAAATTCTGATCAGTTCCTGCTCCTTGATTTTCCAAATCAGAGTCAACTGTTGTGAAATAGTCAAAGGTATAGGAAGGACTCCAATCTTTTTGCGGGAAGAATCTGAACAAGTTGCCGTTGGTAAAGTTATGGGTAATGGTGAAGGTGCCCGCACCGGCGTTATAGGTCATCGATTCGTACTGACCTGCATTCCATCCCCATCCAAAATCATCGCCGGTGATATACATCACAGGTACTGGAGGCTCTCCCAACGTTACAGTCTTTGCATTCAAGTCAACCGTAATCTTCGTGGGACCTGGAGTGCCGATGTATCTGAAGTTTTGATCGTTGTCAGGTACATTCAGAATCAAATCCGAATCGACGGTCTCGAAGTAAGGATACCTGTAATCAACCGGTCCCCAATCGGCCTGACCAAAGAATCTGAAGATGTCGTTGCTCAGCGTGGCATCCGCCTCAAAGAGACCTGGCTTGAGGTACTTCATCTTGATGCTTACCCCTGAACCAGGTGTGCTCCAGCCGCCAATGGCACCGCCGGTGATGTACAGAACAGGTTCAGCCACAGCCACTGCAACAACGGTTTTTGCTGTGAGGTCAACATTGACTTTGTACCAGCCGCTGGCGCCAACAACTTTCAAGTTTGAGTCGCCGTCGTTCGCATTCACAAAAAGCGGATCGACTGTAGTGAAGAATGGATAGTTGTAAGATACGGGACCCCAATCCATCTGTGCGAACCACCGGAACGCTTTGTCGTTGGTCAGATACGTGACCGTTTCATACTTCTTATACTCCGTGCTCTGCCATTCGACGGCATTGGATGGCCATGTTCCCCAGCCTTTCAACGCATCGCCCGCGCCCCAAATTGGCGGGAAGCTGGTGGCATAAGCCGTAACCTCAATCGTCCTCACGTTGGAGTAAACCGGTTCTACATTATTACTCACGGTCGAAACCACGCGTATTTCAACATCGGTTGCCTCCTCAGGATTAAGTCCTAATCCCAACAGGATCGTGTTGAACGAACCTACGTTGATATCGGCTTCCAGCAGGTTCGAAGTCGTGAGCACCGTGGCAGCATCGGCAAAATTGTTTCCGACTTTGTCAACCTGGATGGTGTACGTAATGGATGCGGGAAAACCAAAATCAGTAGCGCTCCATTCAAAGGTATCCATCGTCTTATCCTTATCTGCCATGACGAGCACATAGGCGTCAGACGAAGGCTGTTGCAGTTCATTCGGCGTAACGTCGCCCTTCAACGTTGCCTTGAGCGCATCATCTTCACAAGATGAGAAGCCTAAGGCCAACACGGCGAGTGCAAATAATATTCTTAGTTTTTTCATTTTTCTCTATAGTTAATCCAATGCATTAATAACCGTCGTTCTGATCCAAGGTAGGATTGGCCCCCATATCGGAAGAAGGAATCGGGTACAGGTCACGGAAAGATTCCGTTGCTACACCGTCTTTCGCATTTCCCTTCCAAGGCCACAGGTAGGTTCCGCCTGTAAATTTGCCATAGCGAACCAAGTCTGTTCTACGATGACCTTCCCAGTACAATTCGCGGGCACGTTCGTCCAGGATGAAGTCCAGTGTCATTTGAGGATCGGTGATGTTGCCTGTAGTATTTCCATACGCGCGTTGACGAATCAGGTTGATGAAATTCAACGCTTCTGGTCTTGTGCCACCGGATCCACCGCGCAACACGGCTTCCGCGAACATCAGGTACGCATCCGCCAGTCGGAACATCGGATAATCAGTATCGACAAAATCGTCATGAGGCTGGGCTGGCATACTACCATCAAGCTTCCGGTTCCGGAATTTTGTCATGGCATAGCCGTCGGTAAACACGCCGATATCGTTGATCTCTTTGCTGTGATCGGTGGTGTAGAAAAGCGCGCGCTTGTCTGCGGTTCCAGTGACATCAGGAAACTTGTCGACCAACGCCGACGTGGTTCTGATACCGCTCCACGGATTTTGCACACCGAATACACCGATGGGATCCATCGCTGCGCTGATCGGTGCATGCACCAGGTACACCATTCCGCCGTACGATTGTGTACGCTGACCATCGTGCGTAAAGGGTAAAATCATCTCAGGACTCGTGTTATTGTCGGCCACAAAATTATGGCGGTAGGCAAGGTCAGCACTAGCGTTCGCTGACAACGAGTACGCATTTGAAGCAAAGAGCTTGTTCAGTGCGCCGACACACTCGGTGTACTTCGCCACGCCCCTGAATACTTCCGCGTTGAGATACAATTTGGCTTGCAGCATCCACACGGCACCCTTATCGGCGCGGGCATACTCAAACTTCGGTTCCCCGACAAGTGACTCAATATCCAGGAGTTCTGCTTCCAGGTAATCGAACAAATCGGCGCGGCTAATTTGGCTGGGGAAATAAGATCCCGGCCTGTCAGCCTCGGTCACAAAAGGAGGATTGCCGAAAAGATCGATCGCGTGGTAGTACGCCAGCGCGCGGATGAACCGTGCTTCTGCATTAAATTTCTGTATATCGGCGTCGGCGTTATCGGCTGATGCGCGGATAAATTCATTACAGATGGCGACAGTATACATGATACGCGAATACGTAGCGGAGATAAACACGTCGTTCGGAGACCAGGTCTGCCAGTGAAAATCCTTAATGGTCTGGTCGTTCCAGGAAATAACCGCTTCATCGGTGGAGAGCTCCTGGCAGTTCCAATACATCCGGAGGTAAACTCCGAATCCCTCATTGATACCTTCAATGTCAGGCATACCGGCAGGGCCCTGCTGGCCGCTCACCGTAAAGGACGCATACAGTTTTGCAAGTCCGCGCTTGTAATCGTCTTTGGTTTTATAGACGGTGGCCGCCGTGGTCACCTTCGGGCCCAGCGCTTGTGGGTCCAGGTCGCCCAAACAGGAGACCATTAAGAACCCGAATGCGAGGGCAATGGTTGATATATATTTCGTTGATTTCATAATTGCTTCACGTTTAAAATTAGTAAGACAAGCTAACGCCTAACAAAAACACTCTTGGCCGAGGGTACAGGTTGTTGTCAATACCGTTACCCAATTCCGGATCAATGCCACTATAATTGGTGATCATAAAGGCATTCTGTACTGTGAAGCTAAAGCGAGCCTTCAGTTTCTCGTTGATCATGCCATCCGCGGTGTATCCCAGGCTGATGTTATCCATCTTAAAGAATGAAGCATTCTCCACATAGAAATCAGACCAGTACTGTGCAGCCTCAAACTGAGAGTCGTAAATACTTCTTCTCAGGTTGTTGAAAGACGCTGTGTTGTTATTGAACGCGGCAGCGTAAAAGGTATTCGAGTTGCCGTTGTTGTACACATAGTTATCGAAGCTCGCACGGCCCGCCACGAACAAATCAAATTTCTGATACGCTAATCGCGTAGTGAATCCAAGCATCACGGATGGCGCGGGGCTTTGATAGTGGTATCTATTGAGCTGGTTGCTCGAAACACTTCCGCCATCGCCGGTACGATCAACATAGAGACCTTCAATCGGCATTCCGTTAGCATCGTACACTTGCTGGAACACAAAGAATGAATTTCTTGGGAATCCAACGTTGTCGTTCTGAACCATGTTTCCAACACCGCCGGAAATTCCACCTACGGCATTTCCCTGATAGTTAGGATCGTCGGTTGCGGTCAGCTTGGTGATCTCATTGGTGTTGTGTGAAAAGTTCACGCCGAAATCCCAGGTGAGATTTTCCTTCTTGATCACCTTGGCATTCACGGCCATTTCAAAACCCTTATTGGTAAGATTACCCACATTCGTCAACAAGAAATTGTTCAGGTTACTTCCTGCGGCAATCGGAATGGTGTTGATCAGGTCTTTCGATTCTCTGCTGTAGTAGTCGAGTGAACCCGTGAGGCGATCCGCCATAAATCCAAAGTCAAGACCTACGTTATAGGTTGTAGTTTCCTCCCACTTAAAGGAAGCGTCGTAGGCATTTGGTCGATACGTTGGATAGTAATTGCTTCCGAATTGATATTGTGCCGTCGGCGTGCTGGTGATATAAACCGGCAAGTACGGATAGGTTCCACCCACATCCTGCTGACCGGTAACACCATACCCTACGCGAAGTTTCATATCGGAGATCGCAGACACATCGGTCAGGAAATCTTCCTTATTGAGGCGCCACGCTACAGAGACCGCAGGGAACAAGCCCCAGCGATTGTCCTCTGAAAAACGGGATGAGCCATCAGCGCGAAGCGTTGCCGTCACCAGGTACTTATCTTTATAGCTGTAGTTCGCCCGTCCAAAAAAGGAAACCAGCACGTTCGGATTAGGAATGTACTGCCGCGCCAGCGTATCGCCATCCACATCGGTTACGTCCGTGGAATCCAGATCGTAGTCGTAATAAATATCTCCATCAACGCTGCGGCTGAAGTTGGAACCATCGCGTTCGAAGCTCTGGTACGAGTAACCGGTGGTAACGTTGATCTTATGTTCACCAAGTTCCTTGGTGTAATCCAGGTAGAAGTCAAACAACTTTGATTGGTATTCACCAGTATAGTCCGTCAGGGTGCCGTTCTCGCCTGTCCATGGGGCCAGCTTTGAAACGTTGTTATGGCCCTCGCTGCTAGTGTAATCAATACCGGTAACCAAATGAGCTCTCAATTCAGGAAGGAAACTAAACCGGTAGTCTACTTCAAAGTTTCCGATCACACGGGAAACATTCGAGCGATTGTCGGTCAGTTCGAGGCGCGCAACCGGATTGCGTGGAGCAATGGCGTTTGGCGCAGAATTGATGTTGCTCTGATCTGCAACCCAGGTGAAGTATCCACCATAACGGCTGTTTCCATTCATCACGGGTTGAGTCGGATCAAAAGAAACCGCTGATCCAATGGCACCATCATCTCCGAAGTTATGCTTGGTGTACATTCCTTTCACGCTCAGTGTGACTTTCAGATTGTCATCCAGGAAAGATGGCGAAACATTGAGGTTCAGGGAATGGCGTTGCATTTCTGTGGTCTTCAATATGCCTTCCTGATCGGTGTAGCCGTAAGAAACGCGATAGGGAACGTCTTTCGTCGTACCCGACAGGTTCACGTTATGATCCATCGAAAAAGCGTCGCGGAAAATTTCCTCTTGCCAGTCGGTATTTTCTGTTCCAAGTTTAGCAACCGCTGCGGCGTTGATACCATAAGAGCCTTCCAGTTCGCCGATCAATGTACGATACTCATCACCCGACAGAACATCCACCGTCTTGATGGGCTTGCTGATTCCGAATTGACCGCTATAGGTTACTGTTGGCTTGCCGGCTGCACCTTTTTTCGTAGTCACGATAATAACACCATTCGATGCACGTGATCCGTAGATCGCCGTTGCCGACGCGTCTTTCAACACCGTCATCGACTCAATGTCATTGGGGTTAATGCTTGACAGCCCGTTAGAAAGGCCATCGATTCTATTGTTGTCCAGCGGAAAACCGTCCACAATAATTAAAGGATCGTTGCTGGCATTTACAGATGATCCACCGCGGATCCGGATTTGTGATCCTGCTCCAGGAGCGCCGCTACTAGAAGTAACTTGCACGCCGGCTACCTTTCCCGCCAGGAGATCCTGAGGAGAAATCATTACTCCTTTATTGAACTCCTTATTGGAAACGGCAACGATTGACCCTGTGAGGTCTTTCTTCTCGACCGCACCATAACCCACAACGACTATTTCGGTGAGTGCTGTTACATCAGCTTGTAAAATAAGATCGATAGTGGTGCGTCCAGCGACAGCAACTTCCTGCGACGCATACCCCACGAAAGAAAACACGAGAGTAGATCCGTCACTTACCTTTACGGTGTAACTACCATTGGAGTCCGTCACGGTTCCGTTGGTAGTGCCCTTCTCAACAACACTAACACCCGGCAAGGCCGAGTTGTCGTCGCCGGATGTTACTGTACCAGTAACAGTCCTGCTTTGCGCCCACGTCATTGTACCGCCGCATACCAGCAGAACAACAAACAGCGCTCTAAAAAACAGATAGAATTTAACCATAGGTTTTGGGTTTATTTGTTTCAAAAAAATTCGAGGGGAACTTTAGAATACAACCGAAAAGTGAATGCAATTGGCCAGACATCCAATCTTCCCTGTTAAGAAAACGATTCCGGTAACGTTTCTCCAGCACTTCTGCCGCTGATGTTTCCTTATAAAGGGTTGTGCTGATCGGCGCAACAGAAACATCCCGAAACCTCATTTTCTTGGTGTACGGTTGAAAAATACCCTTTGGTACCGTTTGAAAATCAAAAATTGCCGGAAATATCTACGAAATCGTAGTCGGAAACGGTCGCACAACCGTTTGCGATTGTTTGCGAAAAAGTTGCGCTGAGTTGCGGTGATTACCTTTAGTCTTCCTAAACTTGCATTATGAAGTACAATCAGGTAACCATTAAGGACATTGCCCGCGAATTGGGCATCTCCCCTTCCACCGTTTCACGGGCGCTTAAAGATCATCCAGACATCAGCCCGGAAACCAAGAAAGCTGTTAACGAACTAGCAGAAAAATTAAACTATCAACCCAACATTGTCGCGTTGAGCTTGCGGCAAAGCAAGACCAACACGATCGGCGTGATCATACCTGAGATTGTACACTTCTTTTTCTCGACTGTTATCAGCGGTATTGAGGATGTGGCTTACAGCGCGGGTTACAATGTGATCATCACGCAATCAAACGAATCGCTCCAGCGCGAGAAGACTGACATCAAAGCGCTTTTCAACAGCCGTGTAGACGGTATGCTTATTTCGCTCTCACGCGAAACCAACAGTTTCGAACACATTGACGGCACGCTGGCCAAAGGTGTTCCGATGGTATTCTTCGATCGCGTTTACAATACAATCAATTCGAGCAAAGTAATTGTTGACGACTTGAGCGGCGCCAAAGATGCAACACAACACCTCATCGATCAGGGCTGCCTGCGGATCGCGCACCTTGAAGGCCCTCCAAATCTGGACATCACCAAGCAACGTCTCGAAGGTTACCTGGAAGCACTGAGGGAAAACAAGATCACACCGAATAAAGAGCTGATCATGTCTTGCCCGCTCGGAACAATTGAAGAAGGAAAAATCGCGACGGAGAAGCTTTTGAAAATGAGCACACCACCCGACGCCATCTTTGCTACAAACGATCCTGCGGCCATGGGCGCCATGCAGGCTATCAAAGAAGCAGGTCTGAACATTCCGAAAGACATCGCCGTGGTTGGATTCAGCAACTGGTTCTTTAGCGCACTGATGGATCCACCGCTGACTTCTGTTGATCAGCCGGGATTTGAAATGGGACAAGAAGCTGCCAAACTTCTCATTCGTCAGATTGAAGTGAAATCAAAAGACAATGAGCCTACGCCGGAGACTAAAGTGTTGAAGACACGCCTCATCGTTCGCGACTCTTCATTAAAGAAGGGTAAGAAGAAATAGTTATTAGTCACTAGTCATTGGTCAATAGTTTTCAGAAGAACTCAAAGACCAATGACTAAGGCCTAGTGACCAATGACTAACGCCCTAACCAGTTGCCGCAATCGATTTCTGATCTTTTGTCCTTCCTTCATAGTTTAATTAGAAGGATTTAATTTTACTTGAGTGATCGCAACGTTAAATCACTCGTATGACTTCAAAGCTTCATACCAATAGAAGTAAAAGCATCAGTAAGCTCGAATCCTGGAAAAAGGAAACTCATGGCATTAGCGGAAATACATCCGTTGGAAACTTCCGCGTCCAACTTTACGCCGATCACATTGCCCGGATCAGCGCCACCCAACAAGACACCTTTGAGGACTTCTCGTATGCGGTAGTGGCTTCTCCTTCGTCGTCGCCAACCATCGTCGAGCAACAGGACGTCATCGAAATAAAAACGCCATCATTTGTGTTGCGCGTGACAAAAAATCCAGTGCGCTTCAGTTTTTACACGCTGGATGGTCAGCCTATCAATGAAGAAGACCAGGCCTTTGGCACCAGTTGGAACGGTGAGCAAGTCACGAACTACAAGAAATTACAAGAAGGTGAACGCTTCATCGGTCTGGGAGAAAAAACAGGACCGCTGGATCGCAAAGGTCAAGGCTATCAAAACTGGAACACCGACAGTTTTGGATACGGTACGGGCAGCGATCCGCTGTATGTTTCTATTCCCTTTTACATCGGCGTTCACCATGGACTCGTCTACGGAATCTTCTTCGACAACAGCCATAAAACGTTTTTCAACTTCGGTGCGTCAAACAACCGCTTCTCCAGTTTCTCTGCGGATGCGGGAGAAATGAACTACTACTTCATCCACGGCAATTCCGTCGCTGAAATCATAAAGCACTACACTGATCTCACCGGAAGGATGGAGATGCCGCCGCTTTGGAGTATTGGATATCAACAATGTCGCTACAGCTACTATCCCGATAAAGAAGTACTAACGCTGGCACAAACATTCCGCGAGAAAAACATTCCCGCCGACACCATTGTGTTTGATATCCACTACATGGATCAGTACAAAATTTTCACCTGGCACAAGAACCACTTTGCTGATCCAAAGACCTTGCTCACAAAACTCCGGGAGATGGGATTCCACGTTGTCGTGATGTGTGATCCGGGCATTAAAGTAGAAGAAGGATATCAGACGTATGATGAAGGGGTGAAGAAAAAAGTATTCATCCAATATCCTGACGGAACAAACTACACGGGACAAGTTTGGCCTGGCTGGTGCCATTTCCCAGACTTCACCAATCCCGCCACGCGCGAATGGTGGAAAGAACAATTTAAAGATTATGTGGACCTGGGCATCGAAGGATTCTGGAACGACATGAACGAGATCGCCACGTGGGGTCACATGCTTCCTGAAAATATTGAGATGGACTTTGAGGGAAATAAAAGTACCATGCGCCGCGGAAGGAACATCTACGGATTCCAAATGGCGCGAAGCACTTACGAAGGAACAAAGGCGCTGATGAAAGGAAAGCGCCCCTTCAACCTTACGCGCTCGGGATATGCAGGCGTACAACGTTACTCCGCTGTATGGACGGGTGACAATGTCGCTTACGATGAACACATGTTACTGGGTGTGCGATTGGTGAACAGCATGGGACTTTCAGGCGTTGCTTTCGCCGGATATGATGTAGGGGGATTTGTTGGCGATGCTAGCTCAAAATTATTTGCGCGGTGGATTTCCATTGGAGCGTTCTCCCCTTTCTTCCGCGGTCACTCCATGATCAACAGTCGCGATTCGGAGCCCTGGGCCTACGGCGAAGAAGTGGAGCAGATTTCGAGAAATTACATCCGCTTCCGATACCAGTTGCTGCCCTACATCTACTCGTTGTTTTTTGATGCTGCGGAAACCGGAATGCCGGTGCAGCGCTCATTGGCGGTACACTATCCACACGATTGGAAAATCTATGATGGACAATTCTACAATCAGTACTTATTCGGTCCGTCAATATTGGTAGCCCCTGTTGAGAGCAACAAAGATTTTGTGAAGGTCTACTTCCCCGAAGGAGAATGGTATTCTCTATATAATGGAAAGAAATATCAAGGCAACGCTGAAGTGATCGAAGAGAGTCCCATTCATCGTTTGCCCGTGTATGTGAAAGGTGGAAGCATTATTCCAATGCGACCCGTTTCATTTAGTACGAAAGAGAAGACGGAGCAACTGATCCTTCATGTTTATGCAAGTCGCGAAAATAGTTCGTTCCTCTACTATGACGACGACGGCAGTACATTCCAATATCAGCAAGGCGAATTCTTGAAAAGATTAATCCAATACTCCGGACAAGAACAAAAATTGGTGGTTAGCGCCGGCACGGGAAGCTACCAGTCACCGATCAAAAAACTTAAGGTCGTTCTTCACGGGTCGGAGCGCCAAAACCTTTCTGTAAAAATTAATGGGCATGCTGCCGCCTGGACAAAAGAAGTCAATCGCTTCTTCGAGGCGCTTGAAAAATTTGATCCCATTTACGATCCGGAACCGGCGCCGCAGGAGGATGTACTGACACTGGAAACAGATTTCGTTGCTGGCGAGATTGTCATCCAGTGGTAAAAGTCCGGAAGTCGGGAAGTCCGGAAGTCCGAAAGTCAAATTAATTGTGACCGGAAAAACCTTCTCTGTGCAATGGATTTCCAGATCGTCAACTTACAAAAAACTAACTTCCGGACTTTCGGACTTCCGGACTTCCGGACTACTCGACTTAGCAATTCTCCCCGATTTTATAGACTTTAGTGACCCTATGGTGATCGAAAAAATCATCCTGTAATAAACTTCAACTCGCCCAACGACCAACCTGAACTATGAGTACACCGTCGCTCACGCAAAAACCCCGCATGACCTTCTGGCAAATCTGGAATATGAGTTTCGGATTTTTTGGAATTCAATTTGGCTTCGCTCTACAAAATGGAAATGCTTCGCGGATTCTTGGAATCTTCGGCGCCGATGTAGAACACCTCTCCTGGTTTTGGTTAGCGGCGCCGCTCACGGGCATGATTGTCCAACCGATTATCGGATATTACAGTGATCGCACCTGGACTTCGCTCGGTCGAAGACGACCTTATTTTCTGGCGGGTGCTATCCTGGCGTCGGGGGCGCTGATGTTCATGCCGAATGCTAACCTCCTCGTCAGCCTGTTACCGCCGCTTTATGTCGGCGCTGGTATATTGATGGTTATGGATGCTTCCTTCAACGTAGCGATGGAACCGTTCAGGGCATTAGTGGCCGACTTACTTCCATCTGATCAACGCACGCTGGGATTTTCAATTCAAACTTTTCTCATCGGACTCGGCGCGGTAATCGGATCATGGTTACCCTACATCTTCGCAGAATTTTTTGGCGTCTCCAAAGATGGCGGCGATGGCGGAGTTCCCGATAACGTTACACTGTCGTTTTATGTGGGCGCAGTAACCTTTCTCATTGCTATTTTGGTGACGGTAATCACCACGAAAGAATTTCCACCCGATGAATACAGCAAGGAAGATTACAAGAAAGAGCCATCGAAGAAAGGATTGCAACAGATCATCAGCGATTTCGCTGGCATGCCCAAGACGATGAAACAGCTTGGACTTGTTCAGTTCTTCTCCTGGTTTGCTTTGTTTTCCATGTGGGTATTCTCCACGCCTGCCATTGCAACGCACGTATATGGACTTCAACCGGATGATCATACTTCAGGCACGTATCAAGATGCAGCGAACTGGGTAGGCATAATCTTCGGCGTCTACAATGGCGTGTCTGCAATCTATGCGCTCTTGTTGCCGACCATTGCGCTCAGGGTCGGGCGAAAGCTCACCCACGCAATTTCCCTGACGGCCGGTGGAATCGGGTTGATCTCCATCTACTTTATTCACGATCCCGGGATGCTTATTGTATCGATGATTGGCGTGGGGATCGCGTGGGCCAGTATCCTCGCTATGCCTTACGCGATTCTCGCCGGATCAATACCGGCGCGCAAGATGGGTATCTACATGGGCGTGTTCAACTTCTTTATCACACTCCCTCAAATTGTGAATGGCGTCATCGGCGGGCCGATCGTAAAGTATGTTTACGGGTCACATGCCATTTACAGCCTGGTGATGGCCGGTGTTTTTCTTCTCCTCGCAGCCTTCTGTGTTCGCTTTGTAGAAGATAAGGACGATTTAGTGAAGGCATGATAACACGTTTGTTGCTGCCCTGCCTGTTTGCCTTCAGCGCCTTAGTCTGTCGCGCGCAGGATTATTCTTCTTTCACCAAAACCACCCAGCTGCTGCTCGGCGCAGACGCCGAACGAATCTTTAACGCGCTCGCATCGGCATCAAAAATTCCCCTCGTTGCAGAAGACTCTGTTGCCTTCCTTTACAAAGGTGACGCAACGTCCGTCATTTGGGTCGGAGATTTTAATGACTGGGGCGGCGATAGGAATTTCAAAAACAACGGAAAGAAAATCCCGGGCACCAACATCTGGATGCTTAAAGCCGCCTTCCCTGCCGACGCCCGTCTCGATTACAAAATTGTGGTCGATGGATCGAACTGGCTTCTTGATCCGTCAAATACAAACCAACAATGGTCAGGTGTTGGCGGTGGCAGCCCCAACTCAGAGTTGCGCATGCCGCGGTGGCAACCCGACCCGATCACCGAACCCATACCTGCTATCTTTCACGGAAGGCTTGTTAAAGATATTTTGATGGACAGCAAGGTCCTTGGATACCAGGTGACGTACAGCGTATACCTTCCCCCGAATTACAGACCCAGTGGTACTGAAGTATTCCCGATCATTTATGTGACGGACGGCTACGAATATCTCCACGAAGAATTGGGAAACATGACGACCATCCTCGACAACCTGATCCACCTGCAAAAGATCAAACCCGTTATGGCTGTTTTTATCGATCAACGCGAACCGATCAACCGGTCGAACAACCGTAGAATGCAGGAGCTCGCCATGAACGAGACCTACCTGAACTTCGTGACGAGCGAATTGATACCGAAAGTTGAAGGTGAATACGACGTCTCATCCGACCCGCATGATCGGGCGATCATCGGCGCCTCGTTGGGCGGACTAACGGCCGCATTTTTTGCATTCTCCAAACCAGAAATTTTCGGGATGGCGGGTATTCAATCACCCGCGTTCTGGTTCAGGCCAGAGATCTTTACCTTTTGCGAATCCCCCGAAAAACCTCCCGTTAAAATTTATATGACGGTGGGCACCGTGCACGATCGAATGGAGGGCGCCCGGAAAATGAAGAGCATCCTGGAGAAGAATACCTGCACCTACCAATACCAGGAAGTACACCAGGGCCACTCCTGGGGTAATTGGCGCGATCTGATTGATGACATGTTGATTTATTTTTTCGGCGTTAACTGATTAAATTCAGGCATTCGTTTTGATTTACCTATACCTAAACAATAGTTATGAAAGGTGGAAATCTACTGATTGCCCTTGTTATCCTGATTTTTGCAGCCTGTAGCTCCGGAAAACAGGCCTATGAACGCGGCGACTACTATGGAGCCGTTATGAAGTCGGTATCCCGGCTTCGACAAAATCCAGATCATTCCAAGTCTTTGGAAGCCCTGCGCGGCGCCTACCCGCTGGCGGTAGAGTATTATGAAAACCAGGCCAAAAACGAGATCGCTTCCAACACCAATTTCAAGTGGAAGAATGCGATACAAGCCTACAATACCATCAACCAGATGTACGAGGCCATCAAGCAATGCCCTGGCTGTGCGAAAGCCGTGAGCAATCCCGTGAATCACTATGCAGAGATTGGCCCGTTAAAAGAAAAGGCAGCAGAAGAGAGTTACAATGCCGGCATCGACGCCCTGATGAAGGGAAACCGAAACGACGCCAAGAGAGCCTACTTCAATTTTGTTGACGTGCAAGGGTATGTGCCCGGTTATAAAGATGTGGTAGAGTACCTGGACAAGGCCAAGTTTGAGGCTACCCTCAAGGTAGTGATCGAACAAATTCCTGTTCCGAATCGCTACTCTTTGAGCGGCGGATTTTTCCAGGACAAGGTGGAAGAGTTCTTGCATCAAAATTATACTGAACAGACTTTCATCCGGTTCTATACACCAGAAGAAGCGAAGTCCGTCAGTCTACCCTACGCCGATCAGGTCATGCGCATCCAGTTCGACGACTTTACAGTTGGTAATTCAGTGTTGAAAGAAAGAGAAGAGACCGTTACCAAGGATAGTGTAAGAGTCGGCGAAGCGAAAGTGAATGGAAAAGTAATTCCTGTTTACAATACTGTAAAAGCAAAGCTGACAACCTACAGAAAAGAAGTCGTTTCCAACGGTCTCCTGAGCATGGTGATCCTGGATGGTAAGACGAACGGCGTTTTAACGCACAAAAAATTCAACGGCGAATATGTTTGGGTAAGCCAGTGGGCGCGATACAATGGCGATGACCGGGCGCTGAATGAAAAACAATTGGCTATGTGCCGGGCAAAAGAAACTCAACCCCCGGTGCACCAGGATTTGTTCCTGGAGTTTACCAAGCCGATCTACAATCAGTTGATCCCCTCGATCAGGAGCTTTTATCAGAGCTACTAGCCCCGGATTCCAGCACGCAATCCAGGAAACAAATTCACCCCTTGGCACAAACCTTTTACGGTGCCAAGGGGTTTATTTATCAACCTTACGAGTATGAGATTAAAAACGATCCTTTGGGCGATGGCCTGCGTGATAACAGGTACTTCCTGTGCTCAAAAAACCAAGGAAGAACGAACAATTATGGCAAATGAATCAATCCCGGCCGGGCTGAAGCTGGCCACTTTCGGCTCAGGGTGCTTTTGGTGCACTGAAGCTATCTTCCAAAATGTAGACGGTGTCGAAAAGGTTGAATCCGGGTACACCGGAGGAACCGTTAAGAACCCCACATACAGGGAGGTCTGCAGTGGACTCACCGGACATGCTGAAGCGGTCCGCCTCACGTATGATCCCAAAAAGGTATCGTATGATGAACTGTTGGAAATATTTTGGAAGACCCACGACCCCACTACCCTGAATAAGCAAGGCGCTGATGAAGGCACACAGTACCGATCAGTGGTCTACTATCACGATGAAGAGCAGAAAACGCTGGCCGAACGTTACAAAAAGGAGTTAGATCAATCGGGCGCATTCAATAATCCGATTGTAACGGAGATCAGTCCCGCTTCCGTATTTTATGTTGCAGAAAATTACCACCAGGACTACTACAACCTGAATGGAACTGCGCCCTATTGTACGTTCGTCATTCAACCCAAGGTTGAAAAGTTCAAAAAGGTGTTTAAAGACAAGCTTAAAAAATCCTGAGATTTTTTTTAGGCAGATGAAACTTCCAGGCCTCGATCGCGTTATTACAAGTGAGTAGAGTAATTCTTCTCATAGGTTTAGGTTTAGGTAACAAAAAACCCCAGAGACGCTGGGGTTTTTTGCATTATGCCTGTTTCACTTTCTAACATCTCTCTAATATTGTCCCGTGCGCAGCATGACGAGCGTGCAAGCCTCCAGCACTTCAACATCCCTTGATTCGGCTAGCTGTTCAAACTCATCATTCTCCGTTCCTGGATTAAAAATAATCCGCTTCGGTTTCAAACTTAAAATGTAGTCATACCATTCCGGCTGATGCCGTGGGCCGATATACATCGTAACGGTATCGACGTTGTCAATCTTCGGTTTTTGGCGAATGTCCAGAATCGGTTGACCAAAGACTTCTCCATGCTTAATTCCCACGGGAACTATTTCATGCTCTTTCTCCGACAAATTTTCGGCGGCGAGGTAAGCATACCGCGCCGGGTTCGGAGTCGCGCCAATGATCACAGTTTTCTTATTACTCATCCGCTGTCAATTTCGCGTTTCAACTTTTCTTTAAACACACACTCACCGCCTCCGCACACCGCTCACCATCCATCGCAGCGGAAACGATTCCGCCGGCATATCCGGCACCTTCACCACAAGGAAACAATTTTTTTACCTGAAGATGTTCCAACGTTTCCTTATCGCGTGGAATTTTTACCGGGGACGATGTTCTGCTTTCAACGGCGATGATCTGCGCGTCGTTCGTCAGGTATCCCTTCATCTTTCTTCCAAAGCTCTTGAACCCTTGTCGTAAGGCATCTGCAATTTTGGGCGGAAGCACTTCCCGCATATCCGCCGACACCAACCCAGGTTGGTAGGAACCGTCGAGTAGCGTTGACGATGTACGGTTCATGGTGAAATCCTCCAGCCGTTGCGCGGGAGCGCGTTGCGTACCACCACCGACCACGCACGCCTTGCGTTCGATGGCCGACTGAAAGTACATTCCCTGCAAAGGACCATACTGTTGAAATCCCGTGAAGTCAGTTTCATCCACGGTGACGACAATGCCAGAATTTGCAAACTCAGAATCGCGGCGCGAAGGGCTCATACCGTTCACAACAATCTCCCCGGGTGCTGTTGCCGCCGGGACAATGAATCCACCGGGGCACATGCAGAAAGAAAATACGCCCTGCTCCCCGCCTTGAATCAAGGCCTGATGAACCAAGGCATAGGAAGACGCTGGCAAGTAAGGTCCGCGATCTATCGGGCAATGATATTGAATTTGATCAATCAGACTTTGCTGGTGCTCCACGCGAACACCTAAAGCAAATGGCTTCGCTTCGATCAGAATCTGCTTTCGATGAAGCAATTCAAATATATCACGAGCGGAGTGTCCGGTGGCAAGGATCACGGCATCACCTTCAATCCTATTCCCCGACGATGTAACGACGCCTTTCATTTCGCTATCAGACAAAATGAAATCAGTAACCTTGGTATCAAAATGAACTTCGCCCCCTGCGTTGACAATGCTCTCGCGGAGTTCCGTTACGAGCTTGGGTAGTTTGTTGGTGCCGATGTGCGGATGAGCGTCAAAAAGTATTTCGTCTTTGGCGCCATGGGCTACCAGTATTTCCAGAATTCTCCGGATGTCGCCGCGCTTCTTTGACCGCGTATACAACTTCCCGTCGGAATAGGTACCAGCTCCACCTTCGCCAAAGCAATAGTTGGATTCCGGATTCACCTGGTGATCTTTATTGATCGCAGCCAGGTCACGACGACGCAGTTGAACATCGCTGCCGCGTTCCAATACAATTGGTTTGATTCCCAATTCTATCAATCGTAAAGCCGCGAACAATCCCGCAGGACCACAACCAACGATCACGACGCGGTGATCGCTTCGACTAACGTCTGATAAATTTTCTTTGGAATAAGATATGACGGAGCCGGCTGCGTCAATGGGATGCAATTCACATTGAACCCTCACCAAAACGTGACGAGACCGCGCATCGATCGAGCGCTTGACCGGAACGACACGGACATCACCATCGGGCCTGAGTCCGAGTTTTCGATATAAGTTTTCTTTAAATAAATCCTCCTGAAATGCTTCTTCCGGAGTAAGGGCTAGTTCTACTGTTTTCATGGGGAAGGTATTTATCCTTCAGGGCTGTAAGTTACAATTAACAATTATCAATTAACAATTATCAATTCTCAATCGCTGTTGTCTGTGGAAAATTCTGCAAACAGAATCCAATGCTCCGATCTAATCCTTACTATCCAAGGTTGCACTTCGTTGCGCCATAGGATTATTTCGTAGTTCTATGCGAGAGCGTAGGTGGCGCTTAAAAGTTGAGTTTGGCGGGGGGCGCTCAAGTGTGGGCGCCGCCAAACACAACTCAATTATGTCGGGGGGGGGGGGTGGGGTACG